>JGI24709J26583_10003512_pt1 | contig 12300 bp, 7 predicted proteins | sample BioPla2DNA1_FD_26583 | JGI IMG/M metagenome (IMG submission 26583) | reverse complement strand
CAGAGCTAGGTCACGCTCCACACGGAGCGTGTGAGTTGAAATTGTTATTACGGTAGTAGCACTTATGACACTAAGGTCACGCTCCACACGGAGCGTGTGAGTTGAAATATGGATGCACATATACAAGGTGAGCCAATTAGTGTCACGCTCCACACGGAGCGTGTGAGTTGAAATGTTTCTATAGTATCGAGAGAAATTCTCATTCTCCAAGTCACGCTCCACACGGAGCGTGTGAGTTGAAATTATTAATGGGGCTTCACCCCAAACCCCACAAGGGACGGTCACGCTCCACACGGAGCGTGTGAGTTGAAATAACTGGGGTCATGCTTGCGTGTAGCATGAAAACTAGTCACGCTCCACACGGAGCGTGTGAGTTGAAATACAATGAGTGTGTAATCTAGGATTGTGGATGTTGTGTCACGCTCCACACGGAGCGTGTGAGTTGAAATGCTAAGAAACTAAGAGAATACGGATTCGATTGCGTCACGCTCCACACGGAGCGTGTGAGTTGAAATCAAATTCATCTTTTAAAGCTTGGATACCTGTTAGTGTCACGCTCCACACGGAGCGTGTGAGTTGAAATGGGATGGAGAGCATAGTTATAGCCAAGCAGATGCGTCACGCTCCACACGGAGCGTGTGAGTTGAAATTGAGAAGGCCGTGTATTGCGACATTGTGGCTCTAGTCACGCTCCACACGGAGCGTGTGAGTTGAAATGACTGTAATCTCTCCGTAAGTGATATCTTCTGCTGTCACGCTCCACACGGAGCGTGTGAGTTGAAATTTAAAAGAGGGTAAAAAGACAATCAAACAGGCATGTCACGCTCCACACGGAGCGTGTGAGTTGAAATATTCATATCGCAATCGCATTTCTCCCCATGGTCGAGTCACGCTCCACACGGAGCGTGTGAGTTGAAATATTCCGCTTGCCTTAGTGCGATATCCCTCTGAATGTCACGCTCCACACGGAGCGTGTGAGTTGAAATATACGGACAGGCAAAGGAAAGAGAGTCCGTAAGAGTCACGCTCCACACGGAGCGTGTGAGTTGAAATGGTGCTAGCTTGCGTTAACATTTCAATTTCCATTGTCACGCTCCACACGGAGTGTAGTGTAAAAGGTTTGTGTCTGTGGTAAAAATGACTCTTTTTAGGCAAGAATTAAATATAATAATTCTTAATTGGAAGGGTAAACGGTAAACCACTTGTCTACCGTTTACAAGATAAGAAGTATTATCTAAGATATTGAAACTAAATAAATTATCACTTTAATTATATCACAATAAAATGCCCGCTGAAAAAGCGGGCATTTATAAGAGCAAAACCTTGGTGTCATTTACTATATATTATCAGAAAACAAGAAAATTTATCTAGATGAAGGTAAAGCTACAAAGCTTTTTTGGATTCTATATACAGATTCTCACCTTCAATCTCGGCTATTTTATTGCTAATTCTTTCATATACCAAATCACGAATTTCCCATGTTGACATTTTGGCGTATTGTTTATAAAGGATAGGCTCCAGATAATGAACCTGGGTAGTCACTCTCCTTAGTGAATTAATAGTGAAAGGCTTATAGGAATCATAAATTGCAATAGGAATAATCGGACATTTTGCTTTAAGGGGAATTTTAAATGAACCAGGATGAAATTCCAAGAGCCTATTCTTATTATCTGTATAACCGCCTTCAGGAAAGAGAAGATATCTTCGACCTTCTGTTATTTCTTTGATTATGCGGTGAATTGTCTTTACCTGCTGTCTTGGATTCTTTTTGTCCAGNCTCTGACCTCTCACTAATCTGGTATAAAGTCTAGGCATGATTTCATTAGTGGTTTTTTTATCTATGACGATAGCACAAGGTTTATCATGAGTAGATACAATACCCAGCATATCATATTTGCCTTGATGATTGGAGTACATTATATATCCGCCATCTTTGGGAAGGTGTTTTTTGCCAGTCACTTTGGTAGTAATTCTGCCACGTCTTTTAATCATCCTAATAAATCTTCGACCTAGCTTATAACAGGCCTCCTCTGAGTATTTATCGGTATGTTTTCCCATGTACCACATTAATGGGAGATAATAATTATTGAAGATAATAGCAGTAAATATAATATAGTAAAATCTAAGCATCTTGTTACCTCTTTCGTAGTTGATATATGACTGTCACGTTCCACGGAGCGTGGAACCTGGTTGCTTCTAATCCCCATATACCCTTATTATATCTTCCATTACCCCACCTGCTAATTCACCATTTGATAGGCGTCTAAATTGGCTAAGGAATTTCCATGCATTTTCACAATTGAGATGTCTCATCTCATGTGCCTGATTGCTGGCACTAGCAAATACACTATAGCAAACGCCATTTTCACTTTCATAAAAATGCATAGTAAGAACACTGCCTCGAACATCATCCTTGGCTTTGCATATGACATCCCCATCAATACCCCATATAGGGTTTATCCAACTGTCTCTTTCCTCATACCTTACATTATATTGGGTTTTTGCCTTGTTTACCTTCAGTACATAGGCCATACGATTCATACATTTAGCTTCCTGAAAGGGCAATTCCGGAAGTGGGGTATCTTCTCCACCCACATAGAAAACTGGCACAGCTATATCTTGATTGATATCTTGTATAGGCTGACCATATACATTAAGACCCACATCAAATGTTGCGCTCATAGGTGCTAAGCCTGCAAATACTTTCGGATATTCCTGAAACAAATCCCAGGTCTTACAGCCACCCATGGAGAATCCTGTTGAATATATTCTCTCACTGTCAATATTATATTTCTCTTTTAGATGTGCAATCAGATCCATGGTCTCTGTTGCAGTGCTATTTAAGTGGTTTTCAACACTCACTAAAAGAAAATCATATTTTGCAACAAGCAAATGCCAATCAGACAAGGCCACCATGCACATAGCAGAATCCCCACCACCATGAAAACACAGTAGAAGGGGCGCTCCCTCTGGCCTATCCATTATACCTTTGTTGTAATATGCCACATACCCTATCTTGTGTTCAATTGTATCTTTATCATCACCATTATTATCAGGTGAGGTTTTTACTAGATGGTAGCCAGGTTCAACTACCATACCCATTTCTTTCAAATNAGGCTCTACATCCAGATATCCAACCATACGACGATATTTCTTTATAAAGTTATTGAAATCATCTATGTAAGAAGCCGTTTCCTTTATAAGCACATTATCGAGACCTTCTTTCAAGGCCTCGTTAATATCTATAGTATTGCCTATGGATATGAGAGGAATATCCCTTCTCTGTGGTTTTGGGATTATGCTTAAATTTTGCAAGATACATACAACTGGAGTAATATCTTCTCCTTTACTGTATAGGCCATCACCCCTTATAGTCTTTAGACAATTCTTTGCAATATAGTCTGCAGATGAGCCAAAGCCATACAAATAACTCCGTAACAATGCAGCTCTAATATATATATCACCCCAGTTACCAGTAAATCTATCACGCATAATGGCTAGGCCATCTTTGTAATACTGGCTGATTTTCGTTTCTGATATTATAGAGGCAAATAAATCATCAGGAGCTGTGAGCCAGCCACCTTCATTAGTTGGATATATAAATACAATACTTCCTCCATACTCACGGGCAATCTCTGCTAGTCCGCTTTCATCAGCGAATTCCTTTGCTTCTTCAAGTGTATATTTATTTTCTTCAAATACAAGCAAATAAGGGGTTATAAAACCATAATTTATAATATCTGTAGGCAAATCGCATTTTGGAATATATACCTTTACTTGGAACTTCTCAAACTTGTTCTCCCATATTTTGCTCCCATCGTCTAGTAGGATAATTTGTGGCATTTCTTTCATAACTATGTTCTCCTTGCATAAGATTTTTATTGTATTATATCTAATAGTTATTTTAGTTTAGTATAGCATTGACATGAATGTTTGACAAGAAATCACATCCTTTAATATAGGGTCTTTTTCATGTCAAGACATTATTCAATTAGTAATTCCGAATCCTTCATAAAATCTCATAAGGTCTTATGATTGTTTTTAGTTAATACATCCCTTATAATATAAAAACAATAACAATTTTTACTCCAATATTATTACAATACAAAGGAGGACACAAAATGCTTAGGCTAAATGCAAGAGATATGCTGGGTAATTCAAAAACATTAGGTCGGCAGTATTTTAATGAGCTTATATTTAATGATAAATCCTACGACTATCAGTTTACAGATGTAAGTTTTAAAAACATAATGGTAATTGGAGATTTTGTATACCAGATACCAGCATTTAAGGAGCTTTATAAAGATGAGCTTATAGGAAACTATTTAGGAGCTTTACCCAAAGAGNTATCTCATTTCTTACAAATAGACTGGGAAGCTCAGCGTGTTATTCATTATGTATATTGTAACGGGAATATTGAAAAGAAGTTAATCGATGATATGATTCAAGTAAAAATTATAAATCTCCTATCAGATTATAGAAATTGGGTAGGCTTTCTGGATGCTAATGGAGACCATATCATAGATCTTAAAAAACCATCGNCAAGTCCACATTTTTCTACTAATATGCTGTTAGGCAATAGGATGGGTTTCCCTTATCCCTTGCAGACAACTCCCAAATCCGTAGTTGATAGGCTAGGGGGTGGAAGCTTTAGGTCCCATGCGGCTACACAGGTATTGGCAACTAGGTGGGATATGCTTCCAGAAGAGAATGGATTCCCTGCTAATAGGCAATTTTATATCATAGAGAAGGGAAAGCAAATTTTTTATTCAGCTAATCCCACAGACGGCAATATCAAATCAGCTGTATGCAGACACTCCAATAATTATTCAGAAATTGAATATATAACTGAATGTGGTTTACAGATAAAAAGAAGAATATTTTTGCTAGCTCAATATCAGGAATTACCAATTGCGACTGAGGTACAGCGTATTACAATCAAAAACACATCAGATAGGAAAAGAGACCTGCGAATTGTAATGACAGGTATGATGGGGTCTCCTGCTCCCGGGGCATTCATGGAGGACGTGGTTTATTCGACGATTATAATGGAATCGGGTATAGTTCAGGATCAAAATGGTGATTTTATGGCATACATACCCAACTACTATCCAAATAATTATCAAAAAGACATTAGATTTATGTCAGGCATGTTTTATATAAAGGGAGAAAAATCATTAGCAGATGAAATAGGGACCCATTATGCTGATTTCATTGGAAATGGTAACCTATACTATCCTCAAGGCTTAATGAAATTATCTAATAAGCTAAGTATAAAAGGTCCAGGATTTATCTCACTAGGTAAGGAATTTAGTTTGGATAAGGATGAGGAGGCTATAGCTGATCAATATGCAGGCCTTATCTCTTTATTGGGAGATGTGGTAGCTGATGAGACTATATTTACCCAGTTACGGGCCTTGCATGATAAATTCTCTAGTAAAGATATGCTTGATAAATGCTTTGAAGATAATAGGGAATGGTATGACCAATATAAATCATACCTTAAGGTAGAATCGCAAAATGAGAAATATAACAATTACATAAACAATAACCTGCCCTTCCAGGTTTTATATCAAACCTTTGTATCTAGGTCATTTGATTTAACACAAAAGGGATATAGGGAGATTGGATTTAGAGAGATTCAAGATATCTTTGCTTCTATGTATTATTTTATGTCTATGGGTAAAGAGGATTTTGTAAAGGAATTACTTACACAATGGGCTGAGAAGGTATTTGAATCAGGATACTGCTACCATAATTTCTTTTGGGAGGGTAAAGAGCCAGGAAAATGGTCCGATGATGGACTATGGCTCTTACAAGCAATATATAGATATGTCCAGTTTTCCCAAGACAAGGATTTTCTAAATCAACTAATTAATATACCAGAAACAGATGGGAAAAAGAGAAGTATATATGATACCCTAAAGACAATTACTCATTATTCAAGTAAGATATCTATTGGAAAACATGGACTGCCCCTTATAGACTTTGCTGACTGGAATGATTGCTTAAAGGTTGACTCTGAATACTTATCAGGTAAGGACAAAGAGAATATGAAGGGGCCTATAGATAAATATTCGGAAAGTGTTATGAATGGCTTTCTTCTAAAATTAGCTATGGATCATATGAAGGAATTTGCCCAGCTTATGAATGATTCTGATTATGAAAATGAGCTTGACTTAAGTATTGATAGATTAAGTCATTCTCTACAGGCGCATTGTTGGAAGGAGGATTTCTTTGCCCGTGTACTATTCAATCGTTATGGTGATGACATAACATATCTTGGTGCAAAGAATGATGGATTTTCCAGTGACAAAGATATAGATGGAACTTATTTCTTAAACTCCTTTAGCTGGTCAATTTTATCTGGGGAAGCCACTGAGAACCAGATAGATATAATGCTAAATCAGGTTGAAAGCCACCTAAAGAAGCCCTTTGGATTTGTACTTATGAGTCCAACAGACCTATCAAGAGTNTCTAAGAGTACAGCTACAGGAGAGTATTTTCCAGGAGATAGGGAAAATGGAGGTATCTTTAAGCATGCATCCATGATGGCTACAGCAGCCATGATAAAGGCGGCTAAGGAGGTAGAGAATAAGGATCTTGCCATAAGACTTAGAGACTTAGCATACTGGATGGTTGATAAGACACTACCTTATAGTACATTAGATAATCCCTATGAGCTTTGCGGTAATCCTAGATGGTGTACCCAATATATCAATAGCTTTACGGGTGAGCATATTGGCCCTACCTTAAGTGGAACATCTACATGGCTTATTCTTACCCTTTTTGAGATGCTAGGAATAGAGTACCAGGGTGATAAGTTGATTCTAAATCCATTATTATCTCATGAAGAGGAAAATATAAGCTTTACTTTAAGATACCTAGATAGCCAGTACACAATATTAATTGATAAACCGAAAGGCTTCTATAGACTAAAGGACTTTAACTATTCTATATCGCTTGATGGTGATAAGATAGAGACCAATGAAATCAAGCTTACTAATGATGGGAAAAATCATGAAGTTCAGATAAGGTTTTATTAATAATTTTAAGCCATAGATAGTTATATTTATCTATGGCTTATGTATTAAATAAATTGCTTACTTGTGATTTAACTAACTTAGAGTTTCTTTGTATGTTTGATTTCAAAATAATCTATTGAATTGAAATTTGGAAGTATAGAAGCCAAGTATATATGGCATAAACAATGTGTTTTTCTTTTTTCGACAAGTTCTTATCATCATGAAATTCTTTATATACTGAAGTAAATTCTTTTATAGCGTATTCAGGATCATTGTTCACTGTTTTTGTATTCTGTATATAGAGTGAAGCAAATATAAATATGATTACTTTTTTCAAGCCTACTTTGGGTGTGCTTGCCTTGATAGATGGCTCAAAAGATAAAATAACACAGGAAATGATTGAAATCACCAACTGGCTCTCCCGTCAAAGAGGATTTGGCTTCTTTAGCTCAGTCACAGCAAAGCAGAGATTGATGTACGCAGGAATTATAACACAGCTTGAATATATTAATACTGATGCAATGCAATCCACAGCGCTAAATAGTGCAATTTCACTTATTGCAGCACAGGAAGCAGCCATGTGTNCAGCGATTGCTGCCAGTGTAGAAGCAAGTTCAAGTGAGTCATAATAGATGGTATTGTGTATATCGAAGTACAACGATAATAGAATAATCGCTTTAAAATGCAACGATAAGCTTATCGTTGCATTTATTATATGCCAACAATGATAATGGAGAAATAATATTTGGAATAGATGTGATGAATATTAAGTTAGCGTAGCAAGGCCCATGTATAAAATCTCAATATTGTGTCAAACTGAAAAGGATGGAATGAAAACTAACCAGAGTGGGGGCAGGATATATGACTAAATTTCATGGGGCCAATAAAAAGAGCTGTTACTTCGAAGGATGGTATTTTAGAAATCAAAATGATTCAGAGGTCATATCCTTTATCCCTGCTTTTCATATAGATGATAAAGGAAAAAGGTCGGCCTCCATCCAGATGATTATGAATACTGATTCAGATAGCATTACTTATCCAATTGATGATTTTGCAGTCTCAGCTAAAAAACAACTAGGAGTACGAATTGGTAAAAACATATTTACTAGAGAAGGCATAATTCTAAATATTTTGACAGAGCGAGTTACAGTGATAGGTGAACTTGTATTTAGCAAGTTTGTACCACTAAAATATGATATTATGGGACCATTNAAGTATATTCCTTTTATGCAGTGTCGTCATAGTATTTATAGTCTAACCCATAACATCACAGGAAGGTTAACTGTAAATGGGAGAGAGATTATATTTAATCAAGGCTTGGGGTATGTAGAGGGTGACAGAGGAATAGAGTTTCCAAAAGATTACCTTTGGACACAATGCAGTTGGCGTACCAAAGGAAATAATGCAGTTGTGATATCAGTAGCTGATATTCCGATTGGGAAAGTAGCATTTAAGGGTTGCATAGGAATTGTATATTATGGTGGTAAAGAATATCGGCTGGCAACTTATTTAGGAGTGAAAATAAGGAGATATAACAAAAGTGAATTGTGGGTGCAGCAAAATGGATATGATTTGCAAGTAACCTTGATAGATGAGAACCCACATAACTTGCTTGCACCAGTCAAAGGAAATATGACCCGTACTGTTTATGAAAGTATTGACTGTAGAATACGATATAGGTTTATGGTTAATAGAAATGTGATATTTGATTTTATTGGGAGGGGAAGTTTTGAGAGGGGACTGTAAGTTATAATATTACTTACTAATAATAGTCAGCCTTGGGAATAAGCGAGCAAAAACTTGATGAGGCGATTAGAAATGGTCTCATCATCCCAAATGGCACTTTGTGACTTGATTTTTAAGTCACCGGTATTAGTGTGAGGTTCGTTTTTAAGATCAAAGCCGATGATTGTATCGTCATTTTTGTAGTGATTAGCAACCCAAACCCAGGCGGATTTGAATATTTCTTCTGTGATAGCTCCTTTTACCCAAAGTGGAGCATTATGGCCCATGTTATCTGTTTCAGCACTATGGACATCCAGAATAACTTTGATTCCCACTCTTTTGAAGTTGTCTAGCATGAAATTGAATAGTTCATAGCTATTTAAACCAGCAAGATCAGGATTGTTGTAGCTTGTATCTGTAGATGGTGGATATTCACCCTGACTCCATGCGTGAAGTAAATCAGTGGCGATGGGTATTCTGACTACATTGATTCCCTTATCTGCAACCATTTCAATACAAGCTACGATATTACTGGAATATGAGTCTAGGAACATTCTTTCACGGCAGTTAAAACCAAACCAGTTAGCTCCAGTAAGCCAAACCTTGTTGCCATATTTATCAACTATGTTGGTGCCCTCCACATGTAGCCAATCATCATTGGGATCGGCGGTAATACCATCCCCACTATAAGAATCTGCGATAACATTTTCTGTGTTTACTAGTGAATTAAGTAGAAGGAAAGTGAGTAAGCTGGAAATTAATAAGAGTGATAGTATTGTTCTTTTCAAATTCATGACCTCCTTATTTAAAATATAAAATAATCTCCACTCTAATTATTTATGCAATCAAAAAAATTCTGCCTATTGCATTAATATAATTTTGCTTTTATCTTGTGCCTACTAATTAGTTAAATTAAAGTATAGTTATCAAATATATGAACAGTAATAAGTATACTATAAGATAAGTTTCATATAAGTTTCTAATATGTTATATATTATAATTCTGCCACAAAATACATTTATTTACAACCATTAATTGGGAATAATCAAGAATTTCAATAGGATTACTCGAATTCAAATAGGCTACATAGAAAAAATAGGTGTAAGTTGTTTGTAAAAATGTTATGATACAGAGAGATTAGTACTATTAATAGACGAATAACAATGGATTTAGAAAGGTATATATATGAATTTATTAACAATAGATAACATGAGTAAGAGTTATACAGAACGAATGCTTTTTGATAATGTTAGTCTGGGAATCAATGAGGGGAACAAGATTGGAGTAATAGGCATAAATGGTACGGGGAAGTCTACCTTGCTTAAGATAATTGCTGGACTTGAGGACATGGATCAAGGCAACTTGGTTAAGGGAAGACAGGTAAGGGTTACTTATCTTCCCCAAACACCAGAATTTGATGATAATAAAACCTTGCTTGAAAATGTTATTCATGGATTAAAAGCAGAAGAGGAATATCATAACCTGGAGGGAGAAGCCAGGGCTATGCTAATCAAGTTGGGTATTGAAGATCCCGATGTAAAACCTAATCTTCTATCTGGAGGGCAGAGAAAAAGAGCTGCCCTGGTACGAACCCTTATGATACCTGCTGAGATTCTTGTTCTTGATGAGCCTACAAACCACCTAGATAGTGAGATGGCAGAGTGGTTGGAAGATTATTTAATCAAGTACCGCGGAGCCTTTGTAATGGTCACCCATGATAGATATTTCTTGGATAAAACCACCAATCGGATTCTAGAAGTAGATAAAGGTAATCTATATTCCTATGCAGGTAACTATTCGAAATTCTTGGAGCTAAAGACGGCCAGGGAGGAAATGCAGATGGCCACTGAACGGAAGGCTAGAAGTCTCTATAGAATTGAGTTGGAATGGATGCAGAGAGGGGCCAGAGCCAGAAGTACGAAACAGAAGGCTCATATAAAGAGATTTGAAGAACTGCGAGACCGAGAAGTTATAGAAACTGATGGGCAGGTACAGATTAATGCCCTGTCTTCTAGATTGGGGAAGAAGACCATTGAATTGAATAATATCTGTAAGGCTTATGATGATAAAATCTTGATTCGGGATTTTTCCTATATACTACTTTCAGGAGATAGAATAGGCATAATTGGACCCAATGGATGTGGTAAATCAACTCTTTTAAATATCCTGACTGGAATAAAGGAGCCAGACTCTGGAACCGTGGATATGGGAGCTACTATTAAGATAGGATATTTCTCACAAGAAAATGAATATATGGATCAAAGTTTAAAAGTTATTGAATATATTAAAGATACTGCAGAATATATAGAAACCTCCGATGGAACCATTACAGCTGCCAAGATGTGTGAAAGATTCCTCTTTACTGGAGCCATGCAGTATACACAGATTGAAAGACTATCTGGTGGAGAAAAACGTAGACTTTATCTTCTTAAGATATTAATGGAGGCACCTAATATATTGATTCTTGACGAGCCCACCAATGATCTAGATATTCAGACCTTAACTATATTAGAGGAGTATCTAAGTACCTTCCCAGGGATTGTTGTAACGGTATCCCATGACCGATATTTTCTTGATAAGATTGCAACTAGGATATTTGCCTTTGAAGGGGATGGACTTATCCGACAATATGAGGGGAATTTCTCGGATTACAAGGAAGCTAGAGCACAAGGGGAAGAAGAAAGCTTAGTTGCCCAGAAGGAAAGTAATAAGGAGACCAGCCAAGCAGCCAGTGTGGCAACTTGGAAGCAAAAGAGTAACAAATTAAAATTTACTTATAAAGAACAGAAGGAATACGAGGGGATTGACAGTGAGATTGAAGGACTGGAGCAAAGACTTGAGGATGTGGAGACACAGATTGAAAAATCAGCTACGGACTATGAGAAGTTAAAGGATTTGATGGAAGAGAAGGAAAGGCTAACCAAGGAGCTTGACCATAAGATGGAACGCTGGGTTTATTTAAATGATCTGGCAGAGCAGATTGAAGCAGAGAAGAATAGTAGATAAAAAGAGTAGTATATTAATATCTTATGAGGAAATGAACAAAAAGCAGGAAAAAACCACTGTTTTGCTATATACAGTTATAAAAACACAAGCAGTAACATATGATGATATGGTTATCTTTTTTATTAGAGGGTAAATCCATATGAAACAGATTAAAATCATGGTATATAGCAAAAGAAAAATCAAAAGAAACCTTATTATAATACTATTTTCGTCCATTGGTATATACCTGCTTATGACTCTGTATTTTTATAATCATTTCTTTTTTAATACTGAAATCAACGGTATTAATGTATCATTAAGAGCTCACAAAGAGCTAGCAAGTATCATAAGTGATTATATTAATAATTATGAGCTACTTTTAATAGAACGAAATGGTGAAAAAGAAACAATTAAAGGTCATGATATTGAAATGCGTTATAACAAAACTACTACCTTGTCCAAGTTAATTCGTTTGAAACCATTCTTTTTTCTTGTCATTACTGGTTCCCTCCTTAATAGATTTTTATTGGCCTGTTTAAACATGTCCATAAAGACACAGATGGCT
>JGI24709J26583_10003510_pt1 | contig 12302 bp, 7 predicted proteins | sample BioPla2DNA1_FD_26583 | JGI IMG/M metagenome (IMG submission 26583) | reverse complement strand
GGGGGACGGGGGGGAGGGGGCGCAGGCCGGGGGGGTGTTTTTGGGGGGTGGCGGGGGGGCGTTTCATGGGGCGTTGAGGCGGAAGGGGGAGAAGGAGGTGTGGGTGTCGTAGGGGTCGGAGCCTTCGGTGCGTTTCAGACGGTTGATGATGAGATAGGTGAGGGGGGTGGCGGCAATTTCGTAGGCGGTTTTGAAGAGGAAGTTCCACAGGATGACTTGGAGGACGATGTGGCGGGGCCAGATGCCGAGGAAGGCGATGGTGGTGAAGAGGAGGGAGTCGGCGGCTTCGCCGATGATGGTGCTGCCGATGGTGCGCTTCCAGAGGTGGCGGCCGCGGTGCAGGATTTTCATGCGGGCCATGACCCAGGCGTTCAGGAAGGAGCCGCAGGTGAAGGCGATGAGGCTGCCGAGGGCGACGCGCGGGGTTTGCCGCAGGATGGTGGCGAAGGCGTCTTGCATGTGCCAGCCGTCGGCGGGGGGCAGGGCGCTGACGAGCGCGAAGGTGCCGGCGGCGAAGAGGTTGAGGAGGACGCCGAGCCAAATGACGCGGCGGGCCTGGGCGTAGCCGTAGACTTCCACGAGGACATCGCCGAGGATGTAGGAGATGGGGAAGAGCAGGTTGCCGCCGTCCATCGTGATGAACCGCAGGCCGGGTATCTGCAGCGGTTTGATGGCGGCAATGTTGGAGATGACCCAGACGGTGCAGGAAATGGCCGCCAGGGTTGGCAGCCAGCGGCGGGCGCCGGCTGGCTGCTCCGGTGGTTTATTCGTCATTACTCTTGAGCGGGTTCATTTTTTGCAGGGTGCCGCCGATGGCTTTGCCGACACCCACGGCCGCGCCGCCCACGGCTTTGCCGGCATCCACAGCGCCACCGACAACGGCCTTGCCGGTGTCCACCGCGGCGCCGCCTACGGCTTTGCCGGTGTCCACGGCTGCGCCGCCGACCGCTTTGCCCGCATCTACGGCGCCGCCAATGACGGCTTTGCCGGCGTCCGTTGCGCCTTCGCCCAGCGCGCCGAGGCCGTCGCCGAGCAGTTTGGCGGAGCCTGCGATGGCGGTGCCGGCGGCTCCGGCGATTTCGGTCAGGATGCGTTGAATGGCTTCCACAACGGTGACGCCCTCTTTTTCTTTGCCGAGGTCGGTCAGGGTGATGGGGGGCAGCGGGAGGGGAACGCTGCCGCCGCCGGTCACGGCGGAGAGGCCGGTCATGGAGACGTTCATTTTGCTGTCGGTGATGGAGAGTTTTTCGATGACGACTTTTTTCTCGGATTTGTCGGCGGATTTTTCTTTTTTCGCTTCTTCCTTATCCTGGTCGGGGGCTTCGGCGGGGGTGAGGGATTCAATCAGCGCGCCGAGGTTGCTGTCGCGCAGGCCTTTTTCGTAGGTGACGACGAGGCCGTCCACGAGGATTTCATGGATGACGATGGTGTCGGTGAGGAGTGAGGCGTTATCGAGTTTGACGGACACCTTGCCGAGGTCCAGCAGGCCAGAGGTGTTGAAGCCGGGGGGATTGCCGATGTGGAGGCCTTCCAGCGAGGCTTTGCCCCGGATGAGCGAGAGTTTGGCGTCGGCGAGTGTGGCATCAACGCCCAGAGCTTTCGGCGCGAAGCTGTTGAATCCTTGATGCAGCACGCGGTCCAACGAAAACTCCAACACGACCAATGCAATCACGATGATTGCGAGCAGAACGCCTAAAATTTTCAGCAGTTTTTTCATCAATTCTCCTTGCGCGCGCGGATGGGTCCGGCGTTTGTTTGGGATTACAGACGCGGGGAAACATACTGGGTGGGGGCGGGAGTTTCCAGCATAAATCGCCGGGGGCGGAGGCGGCGGGCGGGAGTCCGCCGTTTGATAATTGGCTTGCAGTTATGGGGGTGGGCCTGAAAATATCCGGCGATTCAAGAAAGAGAAAAAACGTGGCGGCTTATCCAATCGAAGAAAAACTGGTGGTGGCGGTATCGTCAACGGTGCTGTTTGACCTTTCGCATGAGCACGAGCTTTATATGGAGCAGGGGCTGGAGGCGTTTCGGCGCTATCAGCAGGAGCACCGGCACGAGCCGTTGCAGCCGGGCACGGGCTTTCCGTTTATTCGCCGGCTGTTGCAGTTGAATCAACTGAAGCCCGAAGAGCATCGGGTGGAGGTGGTGATTTTGTCGCGTTATCATGCCGATGACGGGATGCGGGTGATGGATGCGGTGCGCGAGCACGGGTTGGACATCACGCGCGCGTTTTTCATGGCGGGGCGCAAGCCGTATCCGTTCATGGAATCCGTGAATGCGGCGCTCTATCTGAGCACCAATGGCGCGCAAGTGAAGGAGGCCGTGGATTTGGGCTATCCGGCGGGGCACGTTCTGCCGTGTCACACCGAGGATGACGAGGGCGACAAGCAACTCCGGCTGGCGTTCGATTTTGACGGGGTGCTGGTGGATGACGAGGCCGAGCAGGTGTATAAGCGCACGCAGGATTTGGAGCAGTTCCGGCAGTATGAAATGGACAACCGGGACCGGCCGCTGAAGGCGGGGCCGCTGATGCCGTTGTTGAAGCAGATTTCCTATTTCCAGAAGCTGGACAGTCAGCGCGCGCTGGCTGACCCGGCGTGGGAGCGGCTTCTGCGGATTTCCATTGTCACGGCGCGCAGCGCGCCCGCCCATGAGCGGCTCATCAATACGTTGTCGTCGCTGGGGCTGGAGGCGGACGAAGTTTTCCTGATGGGCGGCATTGAGAAAAAGCGGGTGCTCGATATTCTGAAGCCCCATATTTTCTTTGACGACCAGATGGTGCATCTGGAGCCGGTGGCGGCGAGCACGCCTTCGGTGCATATTCCTTTCGGCGTGGCGAACAAGTCGGCCGGTTGAGCGGGGGGGGGCGGGGGGCCGCGTCAGTACGGCCAGCCTTGCAGGGTCACGAAGCGCCTGGCGGCATTGGTGATGAAAGGCAGTTGGTAGGTCAGCGTGTTGCTGTAGCCGGTGGGCAAAACGCCGGTCCACGTCCAGTCGTTTGTCACCAAGGCGGGGGTTTCAAGCAGAATATACGGGATGCCCAGCCGCTGGTCGGGGAGGGTGTAGGTGAGCTGTTGGTTGGCGCTGAACGCGGGGGTGGGGGCGAAGTCCAACGGGGGCGGGTTCAGTTCGAGGTCGGCGAGAACGCTATGGGTGTCCACTGTTACGGATGTGGTGTGATTGGAAGCCAGCGCGCCGCCGGAAAAGGTCAGGGTATAGACGCCGGCCGTGGTGATGGGGATGGCATAGCCGCCGGCATCGCCGGTGATTGCGTAATAGGGGCCGTGGTCGGGCGTGACGGTGATGTCGCCGCAGCCTTCGCCGGGGTCGTAGAGGCGGTTGGTGTTGGCGTCGTGCCAAACTGTGCCGACGACAAATCGGTTGTAATGGTTGGTATAAAAGGTTTGCGCAATGGCGTAGTTGATTGTGACCACGTTGGGTCCGATGCTCAGGTTCTCATCGGGCTGTGCCACAAAGGCGATGCCCGCATTGGCCATTTGCCCCATCATCAGGGCGGTTCGATGGGCGCGCCCATTTTGCATGCCGTTCTCACTGTTGCCCCAATCNACATTGAATGCGGCATGGGCATAGAGCGGGTGATAGGCATAAGCAAAGACGCTGCCCCGCCAGGAGGAAACGTTGAAACTTTCGTTGGTGACGCGGTCGAATTGGCCGTCGTGGTTTTGGCCGTCTATGGAAATGAGATAGGCGCAATGGTTGCTGGCGGCCCGATAAAGGCGGGCGTCGAAAGCGGCCGGCGCGGGATTGGAGCTGGCCCAGGACGCCAGCTCCGCCATCAACACTTCGCGGTTGACGGCATAGAATTGCAACGCCTGCTGGGTTGCTTCATCACGCAGATGGGCCAGCCAAACCCCTTCGGGGCGGGGGCTTTGGCGCGCGCGATTCATCAGCCACATCATTTGCTGTTCCTCGCCGCTTGGATGAGCGCCATCGGAGGTTTTGTGAAGCGTCCATTCGGTGGACGGCGCGTCTTTGGGGTGGGGCCGCGCATGTGGCGGCGTGCCACGGTCCGGAGTTGACACGGTGACCGTCGGCGGGTCCGGCGCCGGACTATGCGCTTGTCCGTAAAGCGCAACGGGCCAGCAGAGGGCGGTCAGCCAACAGATGATTCGCACTCCGGTCTTCATGGTGGATGGCATCCCGTTCAAAACGCCCAGGCCAGAAGGATGGGGACGGTCACCAGCGCCCACAGGTGGGTGAGGAGCAGCGCGCCGGCGACGAAGTCCGTGTCGCCGCCGTATCGCTCGGAAAACAGCACGCTGACCATGGCCGTGGGCATGACCGACACGATATACAGAATGCCGCGCGCGACTGGGTCCATGGGAATCAGCCTCAGCACGGGAATCATGATGAGCGGCACGGCCAGCAGGCGAATCGCTGAGACGAGCCAGATGCGCCAGCCCAGAATGGTGCGCAGGGGCAAGACGGCAAACCGGCTACCCGCCACCAGCATGGTCAGGGCAATGGTGGCCGCGCCGAGGCTGTTGAGGCCGTCGCGCAAGGTTTGTGCGGCCAGCGCCAAGTTGGGCGGCAGCGCGGGCCAGGCAATCAAATCGCGCGCGGCGACAAATGCCAAACTGAGCAGCAGCACGACAAAGGGCGGGCTGAAGAGCGATTTCAGGCGGTCGCGCTTGCGTTCCGCGCGGGAAAACAGCATGACGCCCAGCGACCACAGCAACAGCTCATAGCCGACGGAGGAGAACACCAGCAGCGCCACGCCTTTTTCGCCGAAGCGGAATAAAACCAGCGGCAGCGGCAGGAACAAATAGTTGTTGATTAAACAGTGGAACAGGAATGCCCGCGCGGTGTCCTTGGATACGTTGCCCAGAAAGCGAATGGCCAGCAAACCGAGGGCGAAGCCCACCATCGCAATCACCATGACCAGCAGGGGCAGCAGGATGTTGGCTCGCAAATCGCTGATGGTGAGATTGGTGATGGAAACAAAAATCAGCGCGGGATAAACCAGATTCAACGCGACATGGGCGAGGTCGTTGGTTCCCTGGGCGGAAAGCATGTTGCGCCGTCGCGCGACATAGCCGGCGGCGACCAGGCCGAGGACACACAAAATCTGGAAAAGAAAAATCATGTCGGTTGTCATTCGTTGGGTGATGGCTGGTCTGTAGATGAACGATTGCGCCTGCGGCGTCCAGCTTGGATTTAAGCCCCATGCTGCGCGCCGTTTGCGTGCGGACGGCGGTTTTGAAGGAGCGCTCCGTGCACCACAGGTCCACGCCGGTTTCGGTGCGGGTGAGGGCGGTGTAGAGCAGTTCGCGCGTCAGAATGGGCGATTCCGCGGGGGGGAGCATGACCATGATGTGCCCGAAGCCGGAGCCTTGCGACTTGTGGACGGTCATGGCGAACGCGGTTTCGTGTTCCGGCAGNAGCCGGCACGGAACNGGCTGCTCGCGATTGGCAAAAAACACGGCGTGTTCGTTTTCGCGTTCCGGGTCCGGCAACACCACGCCCACATCGCCGTTGAATAACTTGACTTCATAGTCGTTGCGGGTGACGAGGATGACCCGGTGATCGTAGAACTCGCCTTTGCGGTGGGGGAACAAAATGTCTTCGATGGCGCGATTGATGGCGTTGACGCCAAGCGGTCCCCGGCGCAGGGCGCATAGCACCCGGAATTGCGCCAGCGCCGCGAATGCTTCCTTGGCGGTTCGGGCCGCTTGGAAGGCCGCGTAGCGGGTTTCGATGATTTTCGTAAATTCCGGCGGGATGTGATTGAAGCGGATGCGGCTGGCATCGTGCAGGCTCATTGGCGAGTTTGCGGCATCTGTTTGGGCGGAAACGATTTCCCAGGCTTCATCCGCGCGCATGTCATTCACGGCTTCGCTCAGGCGCTTGATGAGGGAATCGTCGTCAAATCGTTTGCTTTGGGTCAGCACGACCACATTATTCCGGAGGGTTTCGGACTCGCACAATTCGGCCATGACGCTGCCGGGGTCCACGGAGGCCAACTGATTTTTGTCGCCGAGCAAAATCAGGCGCGTGTTCGGGGAGAGGGCATCGAGCAATTTGGCGAACTTGGGCAAATCGGCCATGCTGGTTTCATCCACCAGCACCACATCGGCGGGCAGCGGATTGTTCCGGTTATGGCGGAAGTAGGGCGATGCCGGCTGGTAGCCCAGCAGGCTATCCAGCGTTTTGGCGGGTTCGAGAATCAGATGCTCCAGCGAGTCATCCATTTCGGCGTTCACACTTTCCTGCAAGCGGTCGGCGGCCTTGCCCGTCGGCGCGGCGAGACACACGCGCAACGGCCGGGCGCGAGGGTCGCTCTGCCGGGCCAGCATGTTGAGCAGAACCGCCGCGATGGTGGTTTTGCCGGTGCCGGGGCCGCCGGTGATGACGGTCAGTTGGCGTTCCAATCCGGCGCAGACGGCGGCCACCTGTTCGGTGGTCAGATATAAAGCTTCGCCGCGCGGTCCTTTCTTGCGCAAGGTGACGGCTTGAGCGGTGGCCTGGGTGTCCGCGGGAACCTCGTATCTGGTGGCGGACCACGCGCGCAATTTGTCGGCCGTGAGTTGTTCATAATTCCAGAATCGGCGCAGATAGAGGCGGCCTTCCGCTAAAATGAATGGCTCGGCGCCGGAGCCATCGCCCACCAGTTCCGGGCAGGCCCGGAGCAGGTCGGCGGCCTCTTGTGGCGCGGGCAATTCCGTGGTCAGCGCGTTTGTTCCGCTGGCGCCACTTGGGTCATCGTTCTGCCCGTGCAGATTGATTTGCTCCCATTGGGGGCGGTTCAAGTCGAGGCACACATGGCCGTCGCCGGTCACGCGCACGGCCAGCGCCAACGCCACCTGAACGGCCGGCGGCGGGAGCCGCTCGCCGCAACAGGTGCGCATGAGCGACTCCACCAAGTGGACATCCAAATCGCGCAACAGGCCGGCTTCCTGCCAGCGCCGCAGGTTATTTGCCGATTTAGCCATGAGCGCCTCCCAGAAATTCGCTGAGCGCATGAATCAGTCGGGCGGAGGGGCGGTCCGAGAAAACGCCGCGATTCGTCCGGCCATCCACGCCTCGCAGAAACAGATAGAAAATGCCGCCGATATGCGTGTCGTAATCATAACCGTTCAGGCGTTCGGCCAGAAAGCCGTGGAGGGCAACCGTGTAAATCAGATACTGCAAATAGTAGGAGTGCGCGCGCATTTCCGTTTTCAATCGCGCGCGTTCAAATCCATCCTCGCGCCGGTTCAATTGGTTTGATTTCCAGTCCACAATGTAAAAGCGCCCGTCGTGCTGGAATACCAAATCCATGAAGCCGGTCATGAAACCCAGAGGGATTTTCCTGTCGTGCCGGGCGAGGTCGGCCATGAATGATTCATCGCGGGCCTGCGTGTGCCAATGGTTGCGCAATACTTCCGCCAGACCGCTCACCGTGCGTTCGGTTTGGTTTTGCAGGGAGAAGTTGAACTCCATTTCCGACAGACGGTTTTCGCGGGTGATGTCTTGCAGGCGAAAGGCGGGGATGTCTTCGGACGCGCTTAACGGAACGGACAAGGTATTCGCAACCATCGTGTGAACCGCCTCGCGCCGCGCTCGCAGAAGTTTTTGTTTGTCTTCCGGCAGGGTTTCCGCGGGCGGGGGGCAGATGCGGTATTTGTCCAGCGTCTGCTCCGTCGTGGCGCGAATGGGCGCGGGATTGGCGGGCCAATCCGCGAAGTCAATCAGCTCAAAGATTTCGTGCCAGCATTCGCCCAGCTTGGCGCCGCCGGGAATCTGGAAAATGGGCTGGATGTCACCCGCGTCCGGTTCAGGCGGTGTTTCGGTGGCTTCGTCCATATCGCGCGCCGTGAGAATGGGCGCGGGCGTGTGAGAGGTGAGNGCGGAAAAGCTCGCGTGGCCGAAGCGATGGTCCATGCCCGTGGTGAGGGGGCGGGCTTCCAGCTCATCCGGATTGGGCGGCGGCGGGGGCGTCCAGGGGCCGTCCGGCAAATCAGTCGGCATGGAGCGGCGGTGAACGTGGCCGTGATGGACTCCGGCCTCGTCCGTGGGGGGGGGCAGCCGCGCCAAAAGATGTGCAACCGCATATTCGTTTGCCGTCTGTTTGTCCGGCGCCTCGAACAAGTACACCCGGTTAATGGCGCGGGTGATGGCGACGTAGGTCAGGCGGATGTTTTCCTCGTGTTGTTCCTGCGTCGCTTTTTGTTTGGCCTCGCCTGAAGCTGTGTCGAGGTCCAGCACCAATTGATTGCCCACATGGTACTTCATCATGCGGGCCCTCCGCCGCAAGCCGGCGGATTTCAATTTCTGGAGGGTCGGCACGAAAACAATCGGGAATTGGAGCCCTTTGCTTTTGAAAATCGTCATGATTTGGACGGCGTCGTTGTCATCGGCGATGCGCGGCNTGGCCTCGTCGTCTTCATCGGCGGCGTCGCGCTGCTTTCCGTCNAACTGGCGCTTGAACCAACTGGCGGTGGCCACGGGGCCCAGCCGCTGGCTGCGCGCGGCCTGATGAATCAGCTCCACCAAGTGGCGCAAATCCGCCAGCCGTTGATTGCCGTCCGGGTGGCCGGCGACATGCGTGAAGAGGCNGAGTTGGTCCACCAGCACCTGGAAGCCCTCGACGAACGAATATTTTTCCCAGCGCGCGCCCGCGCCGCGGAACACTTCGGCCCATTCTTCCGGTCGCATGGGCAGTTGGCGGGAGTCGTTGGAGNGGGCGGNATGCGCGGGCGTCGCNNCGGATGGCCGCGAGGCGGATGCGTCGCCATGAAAAGAGGCCACCAGCGCGGGCGGACAGGGNAGCAGGCCGCTTGCCAGCGCGCTNCGAACGGCNCGGCCGCTGCCCGGCTCCAGCATGGCGCGCATCAAAAGCGCGAGGCGCGGGGCAACCGGGGAATCAAACACACTCCCCTTGGACTGGCGGACAGCATTGACGCCTTTATCGAGAAGCGCTTGCTGGATTTCTTGNGCTTCGCGGTGAGTCACCACCAAAACCGCGATTTGCCCGGGCTGAATGGGTTTGCCGCNGATGGTCGTCCGAGCATCGGAGAGCAGGCGAANGATTTCCTGGGCGACAAATGGCGCCCAATCGGGATTGCGTTCGGGCAGTTGCCAGATTTTCAGCGGGAACTCGTCGCGCTTGNCGTNCACGAGCAGTTCGGCCGCCGCTTGCACGTCGTTGGCGCCCAGCGGGGCGGGATAGGGCACGTTGGCGTTCAAAAATGTATAGGCGTCCGGCGCATCCAGAAAAACTTCATTCACGGCCGCGACCAGATTCGTTTCGGAGCGGTAATTCGTATTCAGCGTATGCCGGCGCGCTTCCTCAATGCCCTGCTTGGCCTGATAATAGGTGTAAATATCGCCGCCGCGAAAAGCGTAGATGGCCTGCTTGGGGTCGCCCACAAAGACCAGCGGGTGTTGGGTCGGCTCTTTTTCCGCGGAAAACAAATCCCAGAAAATGGCGTATTGAACGGGGTCGGTATCCTGAAACTCATCAATGAGCGCGGCCTTGAATTCTTCGCGCAGCAGGCGGCGCAGGATGGGGCCGGAGGTTGCATCCTGCAGGACGGCCCGCACATTGGCGAGCATGCTGTCGTAGGTCAAAACCGACAGATGCTGAAGCTGTTGTTGAACGTCCGCGAAGATGCTTTCCATCACTTGCGCCTTGGTTGCCAACTGCAAGTGACGGACGCCGTTTCCGGCGATGGTTTTCAGGTGATAGGCAAAAGGTTTGGCGTCGCCCGATTGGGGGAGAGCGCGGGCCGTTGTGATGATTTCGTATGCCGCCCATGCCACGCCGTCCAATGCGGATTTTCCTTCACGGGACTGGTTTTGTGACATCCACGATGAAAACTCTGCCTCATGCTCTTGCACGACTTGCGCGATGGGGTTGACATCCACCGTGTCGCCGACGCGCTCAAAGCGGCCGCCCGGCTGCCAGCGGAAGTTGCCTCGCATACTGGCAATGCCTGTTTGCGCTTTTGCGCACGCCTCGAACAGCTTGCGGAAAGCCGGGGTGTTGGGAACGCGCGCGCCCTTCAAGATGGCTTGTGGATTGGCGGCGCGGGTTTGTACCAGATGGTTCAGCGCCTGGAACCCCTCAAAAAGCTCGGCGTTGGGGCCGCCCGCATACACCTCGCGCCGCCACCAGTCGCGACAGGCTTCGCGGATGATTTCGCTTTGCTCGGGGATGAGTTCGGCATCGGGGTCATGGCCGCATTCAAAGGCGTAGCGCTCCAAGACCCGCTTGCAGAAGCCGTGAATGGTGAAAATGGCGGCGCTGTCATAATCCATCAGCGCCAGTTGGATTCGCCGCTTCAGTTCTTCCGTCTTTTGCGGGTCGTTATCGGGATTCACCAGATTCAGGACGTCGCGGATTCGATTGGGTTCGGCGGTTGCGGCATCGNCGGCGGGCNTGTCCAGCCCGCGGCTGCACTCCAGCAATGCCCGGCGCAACTGCTCGCGAAGTTCCCGCGTGGCGGCGTTGGTGAACGTCACCACCAAAATCTGCTGGATGGTCCATCCGCGCTCCAGAATCAGGCGCAAAAAGACATTTTGAATGTTGTAGGTTTTGCCCGTGCCGGCGCTGGCCTCCACGAGCAGCGGGCCATCCAGTTGAAGCGCGAGCTTGAAAATGACGCGGGAAAAATCGCTCATGATTTTTCCTCCGCGGACAAATGATTCCAGAGCGGGCCGAGGATGCGTTCGGCGGCGTCTGCGAAAGCGCGCGAAACCTTAAAAGGACCTTCCGGGGCGAACGCGGCGGCGAAATGAGCCTCGCCTGATTCCGGAAAGTGAAATGCATTCCACGTCCCTTGCGCCACGTTCAGGGCGTCGGTTTCGGAGGCGTCCGGCGAGTTGATTTTGTTGACAAATGCCCAGGAGGATTCCGGCGCGAAGGGCAGGGGCGGCGAGTGTTCGCACAAGTAAATGTGCAAGTACTCCGTCAGCAGTTCTTGCGCCATTTCCGGCGACACGGGGCGCAGCGCGGTGGGCTTTACTTCTTTGTTGAGGCCCTGCACATTCAACGAGTGGCAGGCTTGTTTATCAGCGGCGGTGGCCAATAAATGCGTGAGCCACGTTTTGAACAGTCGCCGGATTTTATGGGAGGAACTGAAATAATCCAGCAGCAGGCGATTCGGCAGAACGGGGGCCGCGCCGGTGAGCAGGACGGGGCCGACATCCGGCACATCCAGCGGCAGGGTCCACGATTGGGTTTTCGCTTGTTTTTGCGCCCGCAACAGGTCCAGCAGTTTGCCATGCGGGGTATCGGCGTTGCTCAGGGTGTTTTCGACTTCTTCGGCGCGCTTCTGGAACCAGATTTCCCCGGCTTTTTCCAAGGGGCAAAGGCCGTTGGCGACCAGTTCTTTGTGCAGATATTCCAGTTTTTCTTTGGGCGCCTGATGGACCAGAAGTTCAAGCATTCGCTGGTTGACCTGCCATGTTCCCAGCGAGTCCAGCTCCAGCGGTTCGGTATCCGCCGGCAACGCGTCGCCCTTGGGGGTGACGTCGGCGCCCAGAATGTATTGATAATAGAATTTAGCCGGATTTTCGAAAAACTGAATCAGGTCCCACAGGTCAACCGTGAGGGGATGCGTCCGTTCGATTGGCTCCACCGCGACGACGTCCGCGACGGCCGGCGCTTGGCGCAGAAGGGCCTGAGCCGTGGCGCAATGAGCCTGAGAAAAAGAGAACAGCGGGGCGGCGGATTCGGCATCTTTGTGGAAATACGCCGGGTGCCAGGCCTGGAGGCGGTGGCGAATATCCTGATAGGGCAGGGCATCGGTCCCGTCGCCAAATTCGCGGCACAGATCATCCAGCAATTCGTGGACGACCATGGATTCGTGCATGGCCGAGTTGTCCTCTTCCGAAAACGCCGGATAAAACATGAGGAGTCTTTCGCGCGCGTTCAGCAGGGCTTCCAGAAAGGCCTGCCGGTCTTCGATGCTGGTGGAGCGGTCGCCCATGCGGCGGGTTTCGCGCAATAAATCGTAGGCGGGGCGGCTGCTCATGCGCGGAAAGAGCGTGTCGCCCATGCCGAGGAGGCATTGCACCTTTCGCGGGGCGCTGCTGCCGGGGCGCAACGAACTGAAAATGACGGCGTTGCGGTTCAGCTCGCCGCCGCCGGTAATTTCGGCGAGCTGGCCGCTCAGAAAATCGCGCACGACGGCGATGGGCACGGGGATGGTGAAATCGGCGGCGCGGGCGCTGGTGCGCAAGAGGCGAATGGCCGATTTCAACACGCCAATGTCGCGATAGGTTTCGTTGTCGCTGAGGAAAAAATCATCCACTAATTTTTCCAGCCGCGCGGCCCACTCTTCGAGCGAGTGGGC
>JGI24709J26583_10003496_pt1 | contig 12326 bp, 14 predicted proteins | sample BioPla2DNA1_FD_26583 | JGI IMG/M metagenome (IMG submission 26583) | reverse complement strand
CATTTCTTCCCTTGGGTCCGAGGGTCACTTTGACAGTATCTGCCAGCTTGTTCAGACCCGTTTCCAATTTGACTCGCGCATCTGCGGAGTGAGCAATATCTTTAGCCAATTTTATTACCTCCTACTTCACCTGAGCGATGACATCTTCTACTTCGATGATGATGTACTCTTGACGCTCGTATTTTATCTTTGTTCCGGCATATTTCTTATAAAACACTTTATCTCCGACAGCCAGATTTTTCACCTTATCAGAAATAGCCAATACTTCAGCCATCTGCGGATCGTCTTTTTCTCCTGCCAATACCAATCCGCTCTTGGTGGTCTCTTCTGCTTCGATTTCTTTGAGCAGGACACGTTTTCCAATGGGTTTAATATTCACCTTTACCTCCTGAATTCACAAAAATTCCCCAAAAAGGTTTCGAGGATACATTACTAAATATACCCGTACTTATCTGTTTCTATCAACTATTTTCTGTAAATAAAACAATCATTCCTTATTGATTTGATATTTTCAAGGAGCTCTCCGATGATTCTCATCTCGATTATGAAAATAGAATGGGAAGCAAGAGAAAATATAGAACGGGTATCACAATAGCCGGGAGCAGGTCACTCGTTCGGATCTTTCCCGGAAATAACATATTGATCCCGAGGCTCATAATCAGAAGCCCTCCAACATTTCGTATACCCTCGATCATCTCTAAAGTAAGAATCCCCTCAAGGCTCGAGGCGAGAAGGGTGATCATCCCCTGATAAATGAAAATGGACACAGCGGAAAATATGACGCCAAAACCCAGTGTTGCCGTCAACACGAGGGATGAAACGCCATCGAGAGCCGCCTTCAAAAACAATATACTATGGTCTCCTCTCAGCCCGCTCTCAATCGAGCCTAAAATGGCCATGGAGCCGACACAAAAAAGAAGCGTGGAAGAGACGAATCCCTGTGAAAAACTCTCTTTTCCAAAATAACCCTGAAGCCTATCTCCGAAGGCTTCAATTCGCTCAGTCAGTCGAAGACCCGCTCCCGCGGCTCCTCCTATAACAAGCGACAAAAGCACGAGCAACACATCTTCGGTTTGAATGCTCATCTGAAGACCGATGAGGATCACACAGAGAGCGACTCCTGTCTGCATCACCTTCGCAAAGCGCTCAGGAATTCCCTTTGCAACCGTCATCCCCAGAAGACTTCCCACCACGACTGCCAGTGAATTGACGATCGTCCCTAACATTTATATCCGCCATTTCTTAGGGTATGAAACAACATCTGTTGCGCCAACCCCGCTTCTTCTTGAAAGTATTCCTTAATAAAACGCTCTTGACTCCCGGCTTCACGGATCTCTTCGGAGTAAAAAGTCATCAACGCCCTATTAACCCATACATCGATCGGAAAAGCTTCCTGAAACCCATAGCCGAACAGAAGCACACAGTCAGCAACCTTATTGCCTACTCCGCGGATTTTCTTCAGCTCCTCGCGCGCTTCATCTATCGAAAGAGCGCTCAAGCTTTTAAGATCGACTTCCCCTGTGAGCACCTTCTGTACCGCATCGACTACATACTTTGCCCTATACCCGAAGGCGAGAGCGCGCAGCTCTTCTTCACGCACGCCGTAAAGTTCTTTCGGCGTGGGAAAGCTGTAAAAGATCTCTTTTTTCAGATCCGGGTCTTCTCCCTTATAAGGCAGCATCCGCCCTCTTAGACGAGCCAATATCTCCACAAGAGAGCGGATCCGCGCCATGTGGTTGTTCTGCGAAAGAATAAACGTCACGAGCGTCTCCCACGGATCCTGCTTAAGAAGGGTCATCCCACGACAGTAGTCAACCGCTGTTTTTAGCCACTTGTCTTTTTCTCGCAGCGCATCCTGTCTTTCAAGAAGGCGCTGTCCAAAGCCGAAATACTGTCGAAATCTCTCTTGAAATAGAGACGCGTCCATCGGAGCAAGAAGCGTCCCGTCATCTGCTTGCCTGATCTCGAGGACCATCCCCTCGACGACGCCTACATAGTGATCGGACGTGATTTGCCTCCAGCGAAAACACTGGCCGTTTTCAAATGTGTGCTCCAGATGAATCTTCTCCGGCACGAAGAACACCGACTCTTTATTCACGAGTCGACTCCTCCAAGATCTGGCGCGTTCTCTGTTTATACAGCGTCGCTCTAACCGCACACGCTACCGCCTCTTCAATCGGATCTTGTGTCTGCCTTGAGAACGTCTTTGGTATCTGCTCCTCTTCTTTTAAAATCAAGCGAAACTGTTCATAGAGCTCTTGTGTACTCTTCTCAGAGGCGTCGAAAAGATTTTTTAGCTCCGTGACGGTAAGCACGGACTTTAGCGCGATAATGATGATCAGACGAGCCAGATGCTCCTTTCCGTATCTCTTGGACTTCGTTCTCGGAAGAAGCCCCGCCTTGACATAATTATTGATCATACTCGCCGTCAACTCCGGCTCGCTCTGTATTGGGAAATCCTGACGATTTAAAATGGTCAACACCTGATCCATATACAACTCGATATCCGGTAAGCGATCCCAATCGATAAGAGGAACTCTTTTTTCTTGTGACATATGACCTCCCTTGATGAGCAGTTTACAAAATTAAAAAGAAAGAATCAACCTTTTCTTGACACATTCCTCACTCTATCATATAGTATTGATAACCACATTAGGAGGTGGCTTGAAGTGTTTCACGTGTTTGGGGATTCTATCACAAAAAGCGTCGCTCTTGAGGAAGACGGTAACTTGCGCACTGTAAGCGACAATTTTATTTTTCGCGCAACAAAGGCAGCCGGTCTCCCTTTAAATAATCGTTCTTTATTCGGAGCTACTTTAGCAAAAGGAAGGCAGTTGTTAAAGCGCTTTGCCTCTGATCTCTCCCCCGGAGATACGGTTCTCATTGCCTACGGAGGCAATGATTGCAATCTCCCCTGGGATCTGATATCTGAAAACCCGGAACTTCCCGCCATGGCTAAGATGCCTCTTGCCGACTTCACCCTCCAACTCAATGAAGTAATCGACGAGCTCCGTGAAAAAGGACTGAAACCCGTATTAATGAACCTTCTGCCTCTGCAACCAAATCGCTTTTTCAAAGTCATCAGCAAAGGCTTAAAAGCTGACATTCTCTTGAACTGGCTCGGAGACCTCGGCGCAATCTACCGCTGGCAGGAAGGATATTCTCTTGCCATTATGGAGACAGCGGCCAGAAAATCCGTCCCTCTTTTTGATGCAAGAAGCGTCTTCCTCTCGCACCCGCATTATGAAAAGCTTCTTTGTAGCGACGGAATGCATATGAACGACGAGGGACAGTCCCTGCTCACAGAAGCATTTACTGAATTCCTTAAAAAAATAGACTAAAAAAGAAGGCTTGTAGCCTTCTTTTTTTATATCTTCCGATCAGTACCAGCCCTTCAACTTCATCGCTTCAGCTACCTTCTTTACGCTGATCAGATAAGCCGCTTCTCGCATCGAGCAATTGTACTGTTCTTTCAGCTCCCAAATATCGCGGAAAGCGGAGACCATCGCCATCTCTTCTCTCTTTTCAACTTGTTCTTCCGTCCAATAGTATCCATAGATATTTTGAACCCATTCAAAGTAAGAGACAGTGACGCCCCCGGCATTTGAAAGAACATCGGGAGTGAGGACGATGCCTCGCTCATTGATGATCTTGTCGGCCTGCGGAGTCGTTGGACCGTTAGCCGCTTCCACCAGGAGCTTGCAATTGAGATTGTTGGCTTCCTCTTCCTTGATGGCGTTTTCTAAAGCGGCAGGGCACATGATGTCAACTTCCAATTTGAAGAAATCCTGCAAGGAAATCAATTTGGCACCGGGAAACTCACGGAGATGCTTATGCTCGGCGACATGAGCCACCAGCTCGTTATAAGAAAAACCCTCTTCATTGTAAATTGCATAGGTGCCTCCAACAGGCTCCCATTCTCCGACGGCGACAACTTTTGCCCCTAATTTCTCCAAATTTTTGACAGTGAAGCTTCCGACGTTTCCAAAACCCTGCACAGCGACGGTTGCTCCTTTTAAATCGATGCCCAGTTTTTTCGCCGCTTCACGGGCGATAACGGCGACCCCAAAGCCTGTCGCTTCGTTTCTCCCTTTGCTACCTCCGATTCCAAGAGGTTTTCCGGTAAATACACCGATATTTTGAGATCCGTGCAATTGCAGATATTCATCTACCATCCAACCCATGACTTTTCCGCTCGTACCCACATCCGGAGCTGGAATATCCGTCTTTTCTCCAAGCATCTGATGCATGCCGCGAACGTAGCCTCTGGAAAGTTGCTGCAGCTCTCTCTCGGAAAGCTTATGTGGTTCCACACAGATACCGCCTTTGCCGCCTCCATAGGGAATACCGACAATGCCGCATTTAAACGTCATCCAGATGGAGAGCGCTTTGACTTCTTCCGGATTGACATCCGGGTGAAAGCGAATCCCTCCTTTGTAGGGACCCATTGCATTGTTATGCTGGCTTCTCCAGCCTTTAAATATCTTGACCGATCCATCATCCATGCGCACCGGAATGGAAACTTCAATCACGCGCTGCGGCTCTTTTAGCAGTTCATAGACAGCCGATTCCAAACCAAGAGTCGCGCAGGCCTTTTTGACCTGCAGCTGAGCATTCTCCAAAGGACTTAAGACTTCTGTGGACAAGATAGACCTCCTTTATGGATTGTTATGTTACTGTTAATATAACACAGTTCAACCCTCTGCTTAATAGATTCTGAGAATTCAAACAGGATCAACTATTTTGCAAATCATTCTTATTATGGCTCTTTTCACTATCTTTTCAGAAATAACCTTGTCCTTCACATAGACTCCTCATATAATAGGGGCATCAAGTAACAAGGAGGAAATTATGGCATTTTTCATCGAAGATAGTTGCATCGCCTGTGGCGCATGCCAGCCTGAGTGTCCTGTCGACTGCATTTCGGAAGGTGATGTGTTCGTCATTGATGCCGACAGCTGCATTGACTGCGGCGCCTGCTCCAATGTATGCCCCGTCGGAGCACCTGTGCAGAAATAATCACAAAAAAGAAAGACGCCTTGGCGTCTTTTTTTTTTGCAGAGTTGACAATCACTCATTCTTGCGTACTTGAAATTTTTCGACCGTCAATTGATTGATTCGACTGATAAATTTTAGGATGCCCACTTCTTCATTATGGGAAAGACCTGTGAGAAGAAATTCCATCTTCTCTTCCAAATCACGAAGAAGGATCTCCTGCGCTCTCTCTCCCTTTTCACTGAGAAACAATTTTCTCCTTCTCAAATCCTCGGGGTCTTCTCTTTTTATGACATACCCGGCACGGATCAGGGAATCGAGAAGCGAAAGCGCCTCCGATCTCTTTACCTTATAAAACCTCGTATATTCGGTTAGAGAGGCTCCATCGGGGAACTTCAACAGAACGTGCGCCTGTTCCAGCGAGAGATCGGAAATTTTCGGCCGGTAGGCATGTTCTAAGAATATCTTGTCGAGCAGGATTCCTACCCATTTTCTGATTTCTCGGTGATAACTTGCCATTACTCGTTGAGAAGATAAGTCAGGGTCATGAGATTATCAACCAGGTGAACGTCTTCTACGACCACATCATCCGGAACAATCAAATCGACGGGGGCAAAATTCCAGATGCTTCTTGCTCCCGAGATCGCCACTCTGTCAGCAATTTTCTGGGCGACCTTCCCCGGCGTCGTAATAACAGCGATATCAACGGGATTTTTTGACATATATGTTTCTAAAATATTAATATCGATAACTTCAACGCCATGGATTATTCTCCCAATTTTCTCCGGATCGTTGTCGAAGAGCGCATCGACTTGAAACCCAAGTTTGTCAAAACCAAAATTAACTAATGCTTCTCCGAGATTGCCTGCACCGAGAACGATCAGATGATAAGTGTGCTGAAGGCCGATGATACCGGAGATTGCTTCCAATAGATCCTTAACGTTATAGCCATAGCCTTGTTGACCGAATTTCCCAAAGTTATTAAAATCCTGGCGTATCTGAGAGGCGCTGAATCCAATCGTTTCGCTCAATTCCTTGCTCGAAATCCTTTCAATGCCCTTATCTATCATATCGCTGAGACAGCGGTGATATTTCGGCAGGCGTCTGATGACCGCCATGGAGATATTGCTTCTATTCATGTCTTCCTCCTATTGTTAACGATTAAATTATACCCGAACTCCCTCTCACTAAGCAACAAGATAGTCATAATTATAAACATAACTTCACAACTAACCCTTCTGCCTCTGTGGTACACTGAATCCACCATGAATCTGATCACCATACGAGATCTGCATTTTCGATTTGCAGACAAAGAACTTTTAAAGGGAATTCATTTCACACTTCGCTCGAGCGATCATGTCGGAATCATCGGCAGAAACGGCAGTGGAAAGACGACGCTGTTTCGTCTCATACAAAAAGAACTCACTCAGGAGCGAGGCATTGTTTCGCTTGCTTCCGGACTCAAGACTGCCCATCTCTCACAGATGAGCCAAAATGAATCTCGAACCGTCTATGATTATTGTCTTGACGCATTTCGCGACGTCCTAGACTTGGAAGCTCGACTCCATAAGATTGCTGAAGAACTCAAAATCGACCCTCATTGCGAAATTCTTCTGCGAGAATACGAACAGTCATTTGCCCGTTTTGAACATCTCAACGGCTACAGCATCTATTCAAAAGTCCGCGGCATCCTCAGCGGACTCGGTTTCACAGAAGATGATGCACAGAAGAACATTTCTCTGCTTTCCGGAGGAGAAAAAAGAAGACTGGAGCTAGCTCGCCTTCTTGCCGAGCCCTGCGATCTCCTGCTCCTTGATGAGCCGACCAATCACCTCGATCTGAACGCCATCCGATGGCTTGAGGGCTTTCTGAGAAACTATCCGGGAGCCTTTCTTCTTATTACGCACGATCGCTATTTTCTTGATGCCTGTGTCGATCGCATATACGAGCTTGAAAACGGAAAGGGCATTGAATACCCGGGAAACTATTCAGAATATGTAGCCCGAAAGCGATTGCGCTATGAGCAGGAGAAGCGCGAATATGAGCTGGCAAAACGCGCCTATGAAGCGGAACTGGATAAACTCCGCACCTTTGAAGCTCGATCGGCAAGAAATCAAAAATTTGCCTCCAGAGCGAGAGATCGCGAGAAAAAAATAGACAAGATGGAGATCCCCGATCGCCCCTTGTGGCTAGACCACTCCATTCGACTTAACTTCGGAGAAAGACGCATCAGCGGAGATGATGTGTTTCATCTCATCGATCTGACAATGGGTTTTGGAAACAACACCCTCTTTCAAGATCTCTCTTTGCGCCTGTACAGAGGAGATCGACTCGGCATCATCGGCGACAACGGCACCGGAAAGACGACTCTTCTGCATCTTTTAAGCGGAGACTTGGCTCCCCTTTCCGGATGGATTCATCGAGGGGATCAGGTCGATCTGGGCGTCTATTCTCAACATCAGCATCATTTGTCGCCCTCTCTCTCCCTCATCGAACAAGTCAATGAGGCCTATCCGGCGCTTACAACGAGTGCGATCCGGAGTTTGCTGGCTTCTTTCCTCTTTTCTTCCGAAGAACATCACAAAGTGATCTCCTCTCTTTCAGGAGGTGAAAAAGCCCGTTTGAGCCTTCTGCTTCTCATGTTAAAAAAGAACAATACACTCCTGCTCGATGAACCGACCAATCACCTCGATCTTCCCGGAAAAGAAACCCTTGAAGAAGCGCTGCTCCGCTATGAGGGAACACTCATCCTCGTCAGCCACGACAGATATTTCATCGAAAGAATCGCCAAAAGGCTTCTTATCCTAAGTCCTTCCGGCTGGGAGCTCTTCGAAGGAACATACAAAGAATGGGAGGCAACACAGGCGCAAGAGGAGCCGAAGAGCAAAGAGCCGACAAAAAAGAGAGGGAGTGCAAAACCGCTTCCGAAAGAAAACACACATAATCAGGAGAGGATAAAGCAACTCGAAGAGCGACTTTTTCTGGAAGAGGAAAAACTTCATGAAATGGAACTTGCATTCGCTGAGCCTGATATCTATAATGAGGGACGAAACGTCCAGGAAATGATAATGGAATATGAAGCACAAAAGACACTCGTAGATGAACTCTATGAAGCCTGGGGAAAGGAACATGAATCATGAATATTTTTGAAACCGTCGTCTCGGTCATTGCCGAGCAGATGTCAGTAGACCCCGCCACCATCACAAGAGAGACTGATCTTCAAGGAGATTTGGGCGCCGATTCGATCGACGCAGCCGAAATGATTCTCAATATTGAAGATCTGCTGGACATCAGGATCTCCGATGAGGCTCTTACGAACATCAAAACCGTAGACGATATACTTAAGTTCCTCGGCAGCACGATCGAAGAAGATTGACAAGATGACAGCCGCCTCGAAGGCGGCTGTTTTCTTTTCGATGACCTTTTTCTTCCGTTAAGCGTTTCACCAATCCTCTCAACGATTCAAAAACCTGTGGCGCTATGTTTTCATTTTTAAATTGTTACTCTGTCATTTCACATCTCTTCGCGTTTTTATAATAGACGGGCGTCAGCCTTGCCTCTGCAGCCATCTCCTGAGCCGTTCGAAAATGGTTTCCGATCGTCTCTAGAGTATGAGCATCGCTTCCGAAGGTCACGCTCTCTCCCCCACATTCTTTAAACACTTTCAAAAACCACCGCCACTGAGCCTTTGCCTTCTCTTGAGCAAATCGTCGCGTATTGATCTCAAGCGACACATTTTTTTGAGCAAGAAGTTTAAACGTCTTGCGGATTAGATGTTCTACATCATCTAACGGGATTTCTCCTTCAAACTCTCGAATATAACGCGAAGGATAGTCAACATGGGCAAGCGCGTGGATAAATCCGTTGTCCTCGACCGCATCGATCATGCTCAACCAATACTCCTTATAATACGGAACGATGTCCATGCCATGTGATCTTGTAAACTCAAACAATTCATCATCTCTGTATGCATAGTGAAGGCTTCCGAGGAAAAAATCAAATTCTCCAAGTGCGACATGTTTTTCATGGATGCTGCGCAGCTGCGGCACAAGGCCCATCTCAATACCTCGGCTGAGATTGTCAATTCCTTTAACAATCGGATCTTTGAGAAACTCAAAGACATCAAAGGTGAAAAAACTCCCCTGCGTATGATCAAAGTCATAATGGTCTGTCAATACTCCGCACAAACCCAAATTACGAAGGGTTTGCGCAATCTTGTTCGGAGAAAGTCTGCAATCCGATGAGTAATGAGAGTGAATATGTGAATCAACCAGCACGTATATCTCCTGTTCTGTGTTCTAATGAATAAGATAGTGACGGAAGACCGTTCATTTCGATCCTTGACGAAGCCATGAGGCATTATATCATAGGAATGTAAACTCTATGTGAAGCAGGGCGGAAAAGATGGTAGGATTAGAATAACTTTAATGTAATACACAGGAGGATTTATGCTCAAAGAAATCAGGCCTAATATCTATATCTTCGATTTACCCTTGCGAAACAACCCTCTTCGCTCACTGAATACGTATATCATCAAAGGAGAGGAGAGCCTTATGATCGACTCCGGTTTCGATACGGATGAGAACATGACCATCGTGATGAATGCTCTTCGCGAGTTAAATATTTCTCCAAATAAACTTCGTCTCTTTCTGACCCATCTTCACTCGGACCATACCGGGCTTGCCGCTAGAATGGCGGAGTTGGGCACAAAAATCTACATGGGGCGCGTAGATGCCCGGATCCTCGAAGAAAGCCTCGACGAAAACAGCCAGTATTGGAAGGGCCTTGAGCAAGACGCCATCATGCAGGGACTTGAAGAAGATCAGCTCACCATCTCCGACCATCCGGGCTACGTCTATCGCCCCAAATCTATGCCTTATATCCATCTGAGCGACGACGGCGATGTTTTCCATGCAGGCCCGTATACCTTTGTTGCAACTACCTTTCCGGGACACACGCCGGGCCTTCAGGCGCTCTACGAGCCTGCCCATGGGTATCTCTTCAGCGGTGATCACATCCTCGAGACCATCACGCCGAACATCACCTACTGGGGCGAAGAATTCGCAGACGCACTCGGAAAGTATCTAAAAAGTCTTGACCAGGTCAAAAATATGGATGTCAGCCAAGTCTTCAGCTCTCACCGACAGCTTCCTGAAAATCATCTAAAGCGCATTGAGGAAATTGAAGCTCATCACGCTCATCGCTTGGCAGAATGTCTTGAAATCCTTGAAAAAAATGGCCGATCGACTGTGCGAGACGTCACGCGCAATCTTCACTGGGACATCCGCGCTAAGGACTGGAACGACTTTCCAAAGAGTCAGAAATGGTTTGCGGCAGGAGAAGCCCATGCTCATCTATTCCATCTGAAAGCCAAGGGAGAAATCAGGCAGACGAAAGAAGGAGGCATCCTCCTGTATGAGCGAATCAAAGCATAAAAAAAACGCCACAAGGGCGTTTTTTATTGATTCAAGCGTTCTTCCACGAGTGCGGCAAGCTCTTGTGCTTTCTGTTGTAAAAGCGCCTCGTCTTTTCCTTCGAGCATGACGCGCAAAAGAGGTTCTGTGCCCGAGGGGCGGATCAAAACTCTTCCGTCTTGACTGAACTCTCTTTCAAATGCTTCGATGGCATTTCGGATGACATCATCTTCAAGATAGGCTTTCTTTTTCTCCTCCGGAACTCTCGCATTGACAATTACTTGCGGATACCTGGGAATCTCTTCCCTCCAAAAACTTAGAGGTTTTTTGCTTTTTTTCACGGCTTCACACAGTAAAAGCCCCGTCAACAGGCCGTCTCCGGTCGTGGAGTGAAGAGAAAAAATCAGATGACCCGACTGTTCACCTCCTAAAGAGTAATTGCCTGAGCGCATTTCCTCAAGGACATACCTATCCCCCACTGCCGCCTGTAGGACCGATATGCCGTGCTTCTTGGCAAACGAATGAAAACCGATATTGCTCATGACAGTGGCGACGATCGTATCTTGATTCAATAGAGAGTCTTGCTTCATCTGATAACCGATGAGACCCATGATGCGATCACCATCGAATATCTCGCCTGTTTCATCGACGGCCAAACAGCGATCTCCGTCTCCGTCAAAAGCAAGTCCCAAATCATATCCTTTTTCTACGACCAGTTTCGTCAAGTCTCCCATATGAGTGGAACCGCAATTGTCATTGATATTGACTCCGTCAGGAGAATCGTGGATCACCTCTACCCTTGCCCCTGCAAACTGAAAAACTTCGGCTGCCATCGCACTCGTGGCTCCATTTGCACAATCAAGGGCAATCGTCATCCCACTCAAATCTTCGCTCAAAGATCTCCAAAGATGCTTCTCATAGGAGCTGGTCAGAAGCTCATCGGCTTGATATCTTCCCAGTCTTTCATGCGTAAACGTTTCTACAATCTCTTTATCTCCGTCGATATAGCTTTCGATTTCCTCTTCCACTTCATCGGGAAGCTTGTAGCCGTCACGGTTGAAAAATTTGATCCCGTTGAATTCAAAAGGATTATGAGATGCGCTGATGACGATTCCGGCATCAAAACCGTTCTCTCGAACTAAGAATGCAACGGCCGGTGTCGGCAGGACGCCTCCAAGCACCACATCGACGCCGACACTCATGGCGCCCGCGCTCAGAGACGCTTCAAGCATATCGGATGATATCCTCGTGTCTTTGGCGACGAGAATCTTCGGGCGATCTCCCATATGCTCCTTTGTCAACACATACGCCCCATACCTTCCTAAAGCGTAGGCTAATTGATTTGTAAGATCCTGCGCTCCGACACCGCGCACTCCGTCTGTTCCAAAATACTTACCCATTTGTTCTCTGTTTCCGGGCGCATTCCATCCCGCGCTCAAATGCATCGCGATTGATCTCCATTAAATGCGCCTTTTCCTCTCCTAATCTCTCTTCCAGCGCATGGAAGACATTCTCCGAATCGACCGCACCGGTCACTTCGATGAAGGCTCCTAGCATGACCATATTTGAGACACGGGTATTTCCGAGCTCATTTGCGATATCACTGCTGGGGATATAATACACTTCAATATCGCTACGAGAGGCCTTCCTTTCTATAAGAGAAGAATTGATCAGAAGCTTCCCTCCCGGAATCAGATCTTTTTCAAATTTTAGAAGCGAAGGAAGATTCATGATGATCTCCGAAGTCGCATTCCCCTCCACGACGGGTGAACTGATCGGCTCGGTCTGGATAATGACCCCACAGTTTGCTGTTCCACCGCGCATTTCCGGTCCATATGAGGGGAGAAAGGATACTTCTTTCCCTTCAAACATCCCCGCCTGTGTCAACAGCTGCCCCATCAACATGACGCCTTGACC
>JGI24709J26583_10003490_pt1 | contig 12336 bp, 7 predicted proteins | sample BioPla2DNA1_FD_26583 | JGI IMG/M metagenome (IMG submission 26583) | reverse complement strand
AGATAACTGTAACTTTAAGATCTTATCTAATCTAGATAACTGTAACTTTAAAATCTTATCTAATCTTTGTAACTGTAATGTTACATGTAAGTTTTCTACCATTTACTGTAGCTGTGATTGTAGTTGTACCAGTAGCGTAAGTTGATACTGTACCATTGGCATCCACTCTAGCTATTGCTGTGTTTTGTGAGCTCCATTGTGGTCTAGTATTGGTACCTTCTACTNTCANCAANCCTACATGTCTTTCGTATTGTTCCGAGGTAAATTCTGTGATATTTAAGCCAACCACAGTGACATTTATTGTAGCCGTCTTACCAGAATCCGTCATTACTGTAATCATTGCCGTTCCTGGTGCTTTAGCTGTTATCTTACCAGAAGTTCTATTAACTGAGGCAATGGCAGCATTGTCCGTACTCCAAGTAAAGTTATCGGTAGAGTTTGTAGGATTTAGCACCACTTGTACGGTTCTGGTTTCTCCTGGTACCATTACAATATTTCTGTCTGCCAGAGTGACGCTAGTTGCAGGAACTCTATCCCTTACATCAACAACACAAATCACTTTCTTTCCTGAATTATCCATAGCCTCTGCTGTAATCGTAATTCTACCCGCTTTTAGACCAGTTACTACACCATCTTCATCTACTATGGCAATACTAGGATCACTGGAAGTCCATTTGACTTCTTTTATGGTTGCATCCTTGGGCTTAATGGTTACTTTTAAAGATCTACTATCTCCAACAAACATGGTAATAAAGTTTTTATCCAAAGTCATGTTGGTTATTGGCTTAACAACCCTGATTTCACAACTATCTTCCACTTCGCTGCCGTCTTGTGCAATTGCCCTTATGGTAGCATATCCAACACTCTTTCCGGTTACCTTACCATTCTGGTTTACTACAGCAACCTTGGGATTGCTAGAAACCCATTTCAACTTCTTATTGGAAGCTGTATCGGAAGTTACTGTCGCTTTTAAGGTAACTGATTTATTAACACCTACATATAACTCATCATGGTCTAATGTGACTGTAGTTACAGGCTCTAATACAGTTACCATACAAGTAGCAACGAATCCTCCATCCACGGTTGTACAGGTAATTAAGGCTGTACCACCCAACAANCCTTCTACTACACCTTCGTCATTTACCGTAGCTACTTTNGTATTAGAACTTTTCCATGTNACACCCAATTTGGAAGCTTCACTTGGTGAAACCGATACTTTAAGTTTAAACTCTTCTCCTATATAAATTGTTTTCTCAGAAAAGTTTAGTAAGATACCAGTTACCGGTTGTGTTACTGTAACCTTACAGAAAGCAATTCCTCCTGCTTCCGTCCTTGCCATAATAGTAGCCGTTCCAGCACTTTTAGCGGTCACCTTACCGTTATCGTCTACAATAGCAACTTTGGTATCACTNGATTCCCAAATCAATTCCTTATCTGTACTATCATTGGGTGTNGCTGTGGCTTTAATATAATAGTATTCACCGGCTTCCAGTTCAAGTTTTGTTACATCAAATTTAACTCCTGTTGCTACCCTCTTTACCTCAATGGTACAGTATTTAGAAAATCCACCATCCAAAGATCTTAATATAATTACAGCGGTTCCTACACTTTTTGCAGTAACCCGACCAGTGGAGTCTACGGATACAATATTCGGATGTGTGGAAGTCCAGGTAACAGCTTTATTACTAGCATCCAATGGCAATACAACATAGGATAATCTTTCTTGCTGTCCCACATACATGGTTTTTTTACTTTCATCAAGGGCAATGGATGTTACTGGAACTTGAATATCTATATTACAGATTGCTGTAACGTTAGGATTATCATCGGAAGTTGCTATGATTGAAACTGCTCCTGGTTTTAATAAAGTAACAATTCCATTATCATCTACTCTTGCTTTTGAAGTATCCGTTGATTTCCAACGTATTTTTTTATTTTGTGCATTTTCCGGATAAACGGTAGCACGTATCTGCAATCTCTTGGTCTTTAAATCAACATTAATATTGGTTTCCGATAATACAATGCTCGTTACCGGTTGCTGTACAACAATATGAGCATAACCTACTACCACATTGTCCTGATTAATGGCTGATATTACAGCGTTACCTCCAGAAACCCCTTGTATTGTAGCTGTTAAAGCAGAAGATTCCACAATTTTAACTACTTTTTCATCGGAAGATTTCCACTGTAAAACTACTCCACTCAGATTTTTAGGTTTAATACTTGCATGCAAGGTTTTATAACCAGCAATCGGTAAGGTTACTTTAGCCGGATCGATGGTAATCGTAGCTACAGACTGTTGAACAGTGATTTCACAGGTAGCTTTCTTGACTACGCCCTTAACAGTCTGAGAAGCTGTAATTATGGCTACTCCTTCCTTGATTCCGGTTACTAAGCCATCCTCAACCGTCGCAATCTTGGGATCACTACTAGTCCATGTAATGGGCTCAGTCGGATTGGTGACTAAAGCATTGAGTAGTAGAGTACCCCTGGTGTATAAAGTAGCACTTGTGGTGCTTAAAGAAATACCGTCTATGACATTGATGGTGATATAAATATCCTCTACATTTATAAAATTATCATATAGATTTTGCGATGTCTTGTATTCTAACCGTAATCTTACCTGCCCTTCTCTTCTGGCGGTAATGATTCCGGTTGTCTTATTTAATCTTGCGATATTTTCATTTCCTAATTCATAATAATACTCGAATATGCCGACTCCTGGAATATTGGAGTTGTTGGCAATATCGTATGTATCTCCCACGTTCATAAGTACGTTGGTATCTCTGATGTCAATGGGAACTACAATTTTCATATAGGCATAAGGAGCATTGGTGTTGGCATTGTATTTCTGATCTGCAAAAGCATAGATTTCATATGTACCGGCCTTGACATTACTAAAGGATACATTTCCACTTAATGTACTGATCGAATAAGTCATTTTATTGGAACCAGTAGGATTGATCTTTTTCTTGGTACTAAAATCATATACTTCCCATTTCAGATTTGGTGCCAAGGTTGAATTTGATTCTATAACAAAATTAGGGGGAACCCCTAAGGCAACAACATCCGTATTGGCAGTAGGTTGAGACTGAACCACATGATGATTTCCTTGGGCATCATCGTAACTTAAAGTGAATTTCGGTGATACCACAACCCTTAGAGAAATTGAGAGGGCACGGTCTTGAGAGGATAAGGTATTGGTGGTAATCTTAACGTTGGTACTACCAGCTCCAATTGCTTTTACCCTACCCCGTTGATCCACCGTAACAACACCTTCATCTTCACTCTCCCATAGTACTGCAGTGTTGGAGATTGCGGAACCAGAAACAACTTCCGTACCTTCCTCATAGTCTACATATTTGATATATACTTGTTTCGTTTCTCCAAGTTCATCAAGAACCAATATTCTTTCTTCTGTAGTTTTTGAAATGATTAATCCAGTCTTTTGATAATCCAAGGACAAGTCCACTTTAATATGACAACTGAGGGAATAGGTGTTCTTTCCCTGCTTAATCACTGCTGTTATGGTGGAGAAACCAGGTCCTTTACGAATCAACTTAATAAAATTCGATCCGTAAGATGTTGTCTCAATATCGATAACATTTGGCTGTGATGACACCCATTGAACCTCTGTTTCTGGTTCCCATGTTCCAGCTGTAACACTGAGCAAAGCTTCTGGCTGTTTTAATTCGTATTCCGTACCTGCCTTACGGTTCTGACCATTAATTACAAAATAATATTCCTGTGGCAAGGTAATTTCAGATGCCATTACTTGACTTACCATTGTAGAATTTATTAATATTACAAAAAGCATACTTAAAATAGATAGTATGCCATATCTAATCTTCATCATAAACACAACCTCCCAAACTTAGTTATATAGTATATCGTCAAAAACTACTGGTAAACTTAGAAACATTTGACTATATTTTAAAAGTAATATTTGGCAGTTTTATGTCAATGAGAAGAGAATGTTGTAGAAATTGCTTACTAGTGATTTTTTAATACCCTTAAGGCGTTCATCAGTGCAATTAAGGCAACACCAACATCGGCAAATATTGCAAACCATATGGAGGTAATGCCTGCAAAAGCAAGGATCATAATCAATATCTTGGTGGCTAAGGCAAATATAATATTTTGCACGACAATTCTTCTTGTCTTCCTAGCAATTCTGATTGCTGTTGCCAATAAAGCAATATCATCATTCATTAGAACAACATCCGCAGCTTCAATAGCAGCATCCGATCCTATTCCCCCCATAGCAATACCTATATCCGCACCTGCTAATACAGGAGCATCATTAATACCATCTCCTACAAAGACAATTTTCCCTTTTCCCTTAATCTTGCTTTTATATTCTTCCAATATGCTTACTTTATCCTGGGGAAGTAGCTGCCCATGAAATTGATCAATCCCAGCTTTCCTTGCAACTTCCTCAGCCCTGCCCTTATGATCTCCAGTAAGCATCACCGTCTTAGATACTCCTAGCTCTTTAAGAGCCTTAATGGTTTCATCTACACCCTTTTTTATTTCATCAGCAACTAAAATATAACCNAAATATTTTTTATCCAAAGCGATATGGATATAAGTAGCGGTTTTTTCTTCTTTTGTTACTCCTAAAATTCCATGGTTTTTCATTAGTTTTTCATTACCACAATAAATATTACCACCATAGGTTTTAGCAATGATTCCCTGGCCAGCTAACTCAGTCAGCTGTAATGGATCTGCTATCTCAGGAAGATTACAGCTCTGATAAAAGGAAAGAATCGATTTTGCAATTGGGTGGTTAGAATTCTTTTCAGCAATGGCCGCAAGAGATAATAATTGCTCCTGGCTTACCCCCTTTTCAGGGCAAATATCCCTAACCATAAGATTGCCTTTTGTTAATGTACCTGTCTTATCAAATACTATCGTGTCTACCTGATGCAGATCATCTAGATAATTCCCCCCCTTAACCAGTATCCCTCTTTTAGCACTACCTCCTATCCCTCCGAAAAAGCTAAGAGGAATGGAAATCACTAAGGCACAGGGACAAGAGATAATCAGAAAACTCAATGCCCGGTATATCCAGGTAGTAAAAGAGCCAAAACCAAACAAAGGAGGAAATACTGCCACTCCCAAGGCCAAAAACACTACGATGGGTGTGTAATATCTTGCAAATTTTGTGATAAACTTTTCACTTTCTGCCTTTTTACTACTAGCGTTCTCAACAAGTTCCAATATTTTTGAAACCGTTGATTCCCCATATGCCTTTGTTACCTTGACTTCCAACACTCCACTGGTATTAATAGAACCAGAGTATACCAGATCATTGGCCTGAACTTCAATCGGTAGACTCTCACCGGTTAATGCCTTGGAATCAATATAACTGGTTCCTTTCACTACAATACCGTCTAGGGGGATCTTCTCTCCCGGTTTTACTTGTATCATATTTCCTACCATAACCTTCTGGGGATCTACTTTGCTTATGTTATTATTCGTAATCAAATTAGCATAATCCGGACGGATATCCATGAGTCCTACAATATTTTTCCTTGATTTATTTACTGCCATATCCTGCAGAATTTCCCCAATTCCATAGAAGACCAAAACGGTGACAGCTTCCATCTGTTCTCCAATAATAAATGCTCCTAGAGATGCAAAACCCATTAAGAAATTCTCATCAAATACTCTACCCTTAGCAATATTTTTCAAAGCCGCCAGTATGATTTCATAACCAGATAGGACATATGCGGTTAAAAGTCCTAATAAACGGATGTGATCCGGGAATTTTCCATAGGAAAATATAAGGGCTAATAGTAAGGAAGCTACCAAACGAACCATATATGGGATAACTTTATGATTCTCCTCCTCATCAGAGAAAGAATTATGGTTATGATGGTTATGCCCCATATCCTCAGACAGATCAATCACCTTTACATCTGGTTCGTGGGAAGAAACAATCTTTTTGATTTGGCCAAGAAGTCGATCTCCATGGTGATCCTTCACAGTAACACTAAGCTTTCTATTAATTAGATTTAAATTAACCTTAGTTACCTCTGGTAAAGATTTTACATTGTCCTCTATTTTAGCTGCACAATTGGGACAGCTAAGTCCTTGTAAAACAAACTCTCTTTTTTTCATATTATCTACCTCTCCCCGATATGTTCAAATCCTACCTCTAAAATATTCTTCACATGATCATCGGCCAGAGAATAAATAACTACCTTTCCCTTTTTCCGATACTTCACAAGTCTTGCCTGCCTTAAGGTTTTTAACTGATGGGATATGGCGGATTTTGTCATTCCTAATAAAACTGCTAGGTCACAGACACACATATCTTCCCGATCTAAGGCCCATAAAATTTTAATTCTGGTACTATCACCAAACACTTTAAAAAAATCTGCTAAATCATATAATTTCTCTTCTTCTGGCATATGGTTTCTTACCCGTTCAACAACATCGCCATGAATTACTTCACAATCACATACCATGGATTTCCCTTTATTCATAATTGCCTCCTCTATTTTTTTGTATTACCAGTCCATTTTTATTATATATTATTAACATTCAAACAGTTGAGTGATTGTTCAACCGTTTGTTAATATTATATACCAGAGGATATATAAATGCAACTAGAAATAATATAAAAATGAGTTTCTCAAGATTATTTTAAGGTAACAAAAAACACCTCAGCTACTTATCTTCCTTGTCTTCAAGGAATACAGAGTATGCTAAGGTGTTTTTTATTTTATCCATCTCCTAGTATGGACATGGTACGATATTTTTCCTGTTTAAATCTTATTACAAAGAAGATGGAACGGAAGAACCAGTCAATGGTCATAGCGATCCACACTCCAAGCACTCCCATACCAACAAACTTCACCAGAACAAAACTAGTACCAATTCTCCATAACCACATAGATATCATAGAAACCCACATGGTAAATTTCACATCGTTGGCAGCCCGTAAGGCATTGGGTAGAGCAAAGGATAGTGGCCAAATAAAAGTGGCTAAAACACAATGATATATCAACAAACTGCTTGCTATTCCAGCAGTTTCTTCACTCAAGTTATATAATTTTAAGATTACCGGTATCAAACCAATAATAAGTGCATTAACAATAACCATAAATACATATGTTATCTTTAATAACTTTTTTGTGTAGTATTTAACAGCATCATAGTCGGCTGCACCAACGCATTGCCCAACCACTGTTATCAGTGCCAATCCTATGGCTGAGGCAGGTAAAACACCTACTCCACCGATATTGGAGGATACTGAATTGGCAGTAATTGAGGCTGTACCTAAACCAGCAATGATACCTTGTACTAAAATTTTCCCCACCTGAAACACACTATTTTCCAAACCATTGGGTATTCCTATTTTTAAAATTCTAGCAATCATAGTTGGTTTCAATTTAAAATCACGAAGCCTTTGTATGTGAATCGGATATTCCTTCTTCCGGATTAAAATTAACATAACAAGAGCAGCAAATATTCTTGAAATCAATGTAGCAATAGCAGCACCTGCCACTTCCATATTAAACCCATAAATTAAAATGGCATTTCCAGTAATATTTATTGCATTCATCAATAATGATGTCTTCATAGAAATCTTTGAATTACCCATGGAACGAAACAAAGCAGCGCAGGCATTATAAATTGCTAAAAATGGATAGGATAAGGCTGAATAAAAGAAATAGGTTTGTGAATATGCCATTACTTGAGGTTCCACATCACCAAACAATAAGCTTAATAAGGTATTTTTAAAAATCAAGGCAATAACCATGATCACAATGGATAAGAAAGCGGTAGACGCAATGAGCTGTTCACCTGCTATACAGGCATTTTTCTTTTCCTTATGGCCAAGATATTGGGCAGATACCACAGCTCCACCAGTAGCTAAAGCGGCAAATAGCCCGATTAGTAGGAAGTTAATACTATCTACTAAGGAAACACCGGATACAGCTGCCTCCCCTACACTGGCCACCATGATACCATCTGCCATACCAACGGTAACTGCCAATATCTGTTCAATAATCAGTGGAATAATTAATTTTATTAGTTCTTTTCTAGTAAACATATGATCCGCCTCTATGTATAATATTTTTCTAATTAAAACGGGGGGAATACCTTTTTGAATCGAAAGGCTCCCCCGTATACTTGACTTAAAGTATACTATGGTAATCAATTACCATTCTTGAAAATATTATCTGGATTAGAAGATTAGATAAAATTTTAAGGTATTATTTCTCATTGTTCCTCTTCTTATCCATCTTAAATTTTTCAGCATTTCATATAGTGTATCATAGTAACTGTTTTTGGGCAATGTGATTTTTATCCTTTTATTCACTCTTGTCAATAGCAGAATATGTCAGTTGTCATTATGCAAATGTCATTTTATCTCTTCCATATGAAACTCAGGATTTCCTTATATAAGAAAAATACCTTCCCATAAATCGCAATTTACCAACTTTGGAAGCATATATATAAAGCCTTTGAATAATAGATTTTAAAAAAATCCCCCTAAACGTATAATGTTAGGAGGATTATTTTTACCATTTTACTTTTTCTTAGTTCCGATAGTTACATGATTTGGAGTTGCTCGATAACTACTTTTATTAACTAAGGTTCTACTTACCTCTACCCCATTTTCATACACAACCTTATATAACTCGGCTCTATAACCTTTCTTAGCTTTCTGTGTAATCTTTTTATAAGATGTTGGTTTTGTTGGGTCTTTTGTAATTATATCCGCTGGAGGATCAATTTCTGCTACAACCTTTTCTTCAAAGACAATCTTTCTGTTAGCAACATCTCGTTTCTCTTGCCCCCAGATACGAATGGTTAGTTTTCGATCTTTGGTAAAGGCTTCAATTAATATGGGTAAATCGGTATTATTTCTAAACTTAAAGTCCTTAACCCCATCTGCAATTGCAGCATCAAAGGATAAGGGTACATAAGAAACTGTCATAGAATGGGCATATCGCTCCACAACTTCCAGTTCTGCATTCAATATTGCATTATAAAAAGTTGTAGTGGTTTGGCATGAACCGCCACCGATACTATCTATAATCTCTCCATCCGAGTAAGCACCTGCAAAAAAATACCCATTTTCCAGAGTAAAGGGTTCTAAAACTTCTTGGCAGGAAAAGACTTCTCCAGGATACAAGACTGAATTATTAATAAATCTAGCCCCTGTATCGATATTCGCAGCTCTTCCTTCATTCGAAGTCTTAAAATCTGTTGTAAATTCACCGATGATATCCTTGCTCTTTTTCAAATCCTCTATGGTAAAGGCGGGCATATCATCCACCATAACAGCAGACATGGTGATATCATGACCATTCCAATGATCAACCTTATCTTTCAGTATAGAATAGGTCTCCTCTATATCAACTTTACTTCCTAGCTTATGCTCCTTATAGACAAATTCTCCGTTGACCCTTGAGAAAGAGGCATTAACGGGAGCAATATTGTATGCACTAGCTTCGATCTCNAGAAGCTCTCTAAGACGATTTTCATTGTATGTAAAGGTTAGGGGATAAACTACTTTCCCTTGTTCGATATCCTTCATATCCTTATACCGTTTAATTAGGTTTCCTGACTTACCAAGGCTTAGAGCTTGCTCAATATAATCATTGGGTTCATAGGTATATCCAAGATCTCCCATGGTCGTATATACAATACTGTCATCAACAAAAATAGCAATACTTTTACTTCTAAGATCACTTAAATATTGATCCATGGCATCTTGTGCTTCTTTTTTGGTCATCCCACTGATATCCACTTGATTGATGAAAACCCCTTTACAGATCCGATCCTCCGTGGTCTGCGCTTTCGCATTTAGAGCTTGTCCAAAAGTTACAAAAGAAACGAAAGACAAGAATACTGCAAATAAGTATATTCTAAATTTTTTCATAAGAAATCCTCTCCTTAATACAAGCTAAAATAAAACTATAGTCTTAAATAGTCGAATAAATATCCTTCTAATACTTCCAATTGTATCATAACCGATTGGAATTGTCATGATTTAAATACAAGCTTTAAAAGGTAATTATTAATAATTTCCCTCTTCCACTTCTTCTTAAGTTCAAGATTCCAAGGATAAAAGTTTTGTTATTTAATTTAAAAATCATGGCAAAAATTTTGATCGGATTTTTATTTTATATGGAGGGACTTTAAAAAAGTAAGATTATAAAATCTTACTTTTATTATTTAAATATATTGACTAAGATAGACGCCACTGAGGTTATGAAACTTAAAATACCAAATATAATGGTTATTAGTATCTGAATTCTGAATTTACGTCTTTCTTTTCTTTCTTGTGTATATTCACTTACTATAGCATCAATTTTAGAGCTTAACTCTTTTTTGCTTTCATTCATTTTTAATTCTGTGCTCTCGGATAGTTTTTCAATTTTACCGGTTATCTCTTTGATATTCTCAGAAAACTTCTTTTCATAACTTTCAATAAATTTGTCAATCTTTAAATTTATTTCTTTATTACTATCCGATATTTTTTGAGCTGTTTTTTCTGCAGAACTTTCTATCTTATGGTTGGTTTCTTTAATATCTTGTCTTATACAATTAATATCAACTCGAATTTCCCCAATATCTTCCTTAAAATCTTGTCTTACAACATTTGCTTTTTCATCTATCTTTTCGTAGATTTTACAAATAAATTCTTCATTACTAATAGTATCACTTCCCTTGGCGCCTACCTTATATTCTCTATGTTTAATAGACCTACTACTATTGTATGTATCTTTTCTGGAAACTTGAAATGTTTTATTTTTAAATTTTAAACTTTCTTCTTTATCTAACATGCATGTCCTAATAGATTTATTATCCATATAGGTTGTCCCCTTTATAGTTTAATAATCCACTACAGTCTCATGAATTTATATTACCATATATTTACAGTATGTCAATGGGTAAAAATTCCTGTAATGTCTCCATATAACAGAAGTTGCTTCTTTATACAAAGGTGCATTTCATTGTGTTGTTTGAAAATAATTCAAACACAAAAACATTGAATTTCTTTCATAAGGAAACCCTTCCCAAACCTCTTATTAAATATTCATGATAATATATAGTCTGTCCTCACTATTGGTAAATTAANGAAAAATATTATTATATATAACTATGATTACAAAATATTTTTTCGTAGCTTTTATCTAATATAAGTTGCCCCTTCCATTGGCTTGGATAAACATAAATATTTGAAAATAATGATATTATGGCGAATGTAAAAACCTCTTCAACATTTATAATAAATGTTGAAGAGGTCATCTTGCATATGTTCAAAGTTTACTACCTACTCATCCCAGTTATGATATACTTCCTGTACATCATCATCTTCTTCCAGTAGGTCTAATATTTTTTGCATATTTTTAATATCTTGTTCATCACTTAATTGCACATAGGTCTGTGGGATCATTGTTACTTCTGCCTGAACCATAGGTATTCCGGCTTTTTCTAATTCATCTGTAACATCCCCAAAGGTATCTGGTTCCGTAAGAATTTCAAAGCTATCATCTTCTTCATTAAAATCTTCTGCACCAGCATCCAAAGCCAAGAGCATTAAATCGTCGCCCTTCATTTCACATACTTCTTTATCAATGATGATCTGACCTTTTCTATCAAACATAAAGGATACACAGCCCTGGGTTCCAACATTACCGCCACCTTTGGTAAATGCATTACGAACATTGGCTGCTGTTCTATTTTTATTATCTGTTAGGGCATCTACAATGATTGCTGTTCCATTAGGACCATAGCCTTCATAGGTAACGGTCTCATAGTTCACTGAATTGGCATCCCCAGCAGCCCTCTTTATACTTCTCTCAATGGTATCATTGGGCATGTTATTGGACTTGGCTTTTGCAATAACATCCTTTAGTCTACTGTTAGTAGCTGGATCTGGTCCACCTTCTTTTACTGCTACGGCAATTTCACGGCCTAATTTAGTAAATATTCTACCCTTAGCCGCATCATTTTTTTCTTTCTTGTGTTTGATATTTGCAAATTTTGAATGTCCTGCCATACGTACTCTCCTTAATTATCTTATATCTCCTAACCATAATTCCTACACCACTTATGTATTTAGGGAGATCGCTTTTTTATCATTTTACTTTTAATTTTATTTTAGCATTGTTTCTACTATTCGGCAAGTTTTTAAGGGCCAACAACTATTCTTCTGTTTCACAAGCACCAATTACCTTACTCATAACTAGCGTTATGAGGGTGTGCCTTTAGTCTTATCAAATATCTATGACATCAGAAATGGACATGAATTGTGGAGTATTAATCTTTTCCACTTCCATGCCATAATCTAATTAATTGATT
>JGI24709J26583_10003486_pt1 | contig 12343 bp, 12 predicted proteins | sample BioPla2DNA1_FD_26583 | JGI IMG/M metagenome (IMG submission 26583) | reverse complement strand
ATAAAATATATATGAATAAGATAAGGTCCAGTTATACTGGAAAGCTGAAAGGTTAAGGTGAAAAATGTTTAAGGCATTTTTGATAAAATATGCAGAGATTGGATTAAAGGGAAAAAATCGTTACCTATTTGAGAATGCACTTCGAGATAGGATTGCAAGAGTATTAAAGTCACTAGGTAAGTATACTGTATATAAGGAACAGGGCAGGATTTTTGTAAAATGTCCTGATGGTTATGACTATGATGAGACTGTAGACGCTCTGCAAAGAGTATTTGGAATCTCATCTATATGTCCTGTTGTAATAATTGAGGACTCTGATTGGGATTCTTTAACACAGGGCGTTGGTGATTATGTAGAAGCTATGTATCCAGATAAGGATTTTACATTTAAGGTTGTGGCAAAGCGTGCAGATAAGACCTATCCCTTGACTTCTCCAGAGATATGTAGTGAGATGGGGGCATACCTATTAGATAGATTTTCTAATCTTAGGGTGGATGTTCACAAACCCAGTGTACGCATATCAGTTGAGGTTAGAGAACAAGCTTATGTCTATTCCATAGTGATACCTGGCCCCGGTGGAATGCCAGTTGGAAGCTGTGGAAAGGCAATGCTACTATTATCAGGTGGTATTGATAGCCCAGTAGCAGGCTATATGATTTCCAAACGTGGAGTTTCCTTGTCAGCAGTTTACTTTCATGCGCCTCCATATACTAGTGAAAGGGCTAAGCAAAAGGTAGTAGATTTGGCAAAGGGCCTAGCTAAGTATACAGGTAGGATAAAGCTTTATGTGGTGAATTTTACAGATATACAATTAGAGATATACGAGAAATGCCCTCATGATGAGCTTACTATTATTATGAGAAGATATATGATGAGAATTGCAGAGAGATTGGCTATAGAGGAAGAATGTCTAGGACTTGTTACAGGAGAAAGTATTGGACAGGTTGCCAGTCAGACTATGCAGAGTCTAGCCTCAACTAATGAGGTCTGCTCTATGCCAGTTTATAGGCCTCTTATCGCATTTGATAAGAAGGATATTGTGGAGATTTCAAAAAAAATAGATACCTATGAGACCTCCATCCAGCCATTCGAGGATTGCTGCACAATATTTGTTGCTAAGCATCCGGTTACGAAGCCTAGACTTAAGGCTATACGTATATCGGAAAGAAAGCTTGAAGAAAGTATTGATGAACTGGTAGAAACAGCTATAGAAGCAGTTGAAGTAATTGATGTTTGGTAGGGATGAACTTTACCTTTACTATTGCATAATAAAGAGCTGCCTTAGTGGCAGCTCAGGTCAATTGATTATAGATTAGTCAACGATATATGGTTTAAGTATGGTTAGNATCTGATCAAGATTATCCTCTCCATGGATACTTAAGTCAATAGGCTTGGACAAATCAAGGCTGAATATACCCATAATGGATTTTGCATCTATAACATATCTTCCTGACACCAAATCAAAATCCGTATCAAATTTTGTAACATCATTAACGAATGCTTTTACCTTATCAATTGAATTTAATGATATCTTCACTGTCTTCATATTCATAACTCCTCCTTTATTTCAGTATATGTATATACTATAATTTAACAATTTAAAAGTCAATATACAAAGTACATAAAAAAAGAAGGAAATCTTGTATATGTAACAAAAGATATATCAAATATAGGTAAATACAGTGTTTTGTACCCATTATCCACTGTTAGCTAATGCTTTATCTTGTATTCAAAGGGGATAAGAACAGAAACGAAAGGATTGTAATAAATGAATAAAAAAGCAGCATTTTTAACTTTAGGCTGTAAGGTAAACTCCTATGAGACCGAAGCAATACGTGGTATGTTTGAAGCTTCCGGTTATGAAATTGTGGATTTTAAGGAGGTCGCCCATGTATATGTTGTAAACACCTGTACAGTTACCAATATTGCAGACCGAAAATCTCGTCAAATGCTTCATCAAGCAAAAAAGAGAAACCCTGATGCTATAATAGTGGCGGTTGGTTGTTATGTTCAGGCAGCAGAAGAGGACCTTATTAAGGATAGCAAAGTTGATATTGTAGTAGGAAATAATAAAAAAGCAGAAATCGTAAAGTTGGTCGAAGACTATAGTTCTCAAAATGGCAATATCAACAGCATGGTAGTTGATATTGGGGCTGAAAGAGAATATGAGGAGCTTTCACTTGCTTCTACAATGGGGAAAACCAGGGCTTTTATCAAGATACAGGATGGTTGTAATAGATTTTGTTCCTACTGCATTATTCCCTATGTTAGGGGAAGAGTCAGAAGCAGGAATGAAGAGGATATATTAGAGGAAATTAGAAAGCTATCCCATCTAGGTTTTAAAGAGGTTGTCTTAACTGGAATCCATATATCTTCCTATGGCTCTGATAGGTTAGATAAGGCAGAGGACCTATACAAACATATGCCCTTGGCTTCATTGATTAAAGCTATTAGTGGGATCCAAGGTATAGAACGANTAAGGTTAGGTTCTTTAGAGCCTAGCATTATAACAGAAGAATTTGTAGAGGTCATATCTCAGATAGAAGAGTTTTGTCCGCATTTTCATTTATCATTGCAAAGTGGTAGCAATTCCGTTCTAAAGCGTATGAATCGCAAGTACACTAGAGAGGAATACGAAGAAAAGGTGAANTTGTTAAGAAAATATTTCGACAAGCCAGCATTTACAACTGATCTTATAGTAGGTTTTCCTGGAGAAAGCCAATCTGAGTTTGAAGAAAGCTTAGAATATGTACAAAGGATAGGTTTTTCAGGAATTCATGTATTTAAGTATTCAAAAAGAGCAGGCACAGTAGCTGCAAAAATGCCAGATCAGATTCCAGAGGAGATCAAAAACACAAGGAGCAATATATTGATTGACCTTGCAGACCAGATGTCAAGAGATTATAAAACTATGTTTCTTGGCAAGATAGAAAGAATATTAGTAGAAGAGGAAATCCTATTTGAGGGAAGGCGGTATAAACTAGGCCATAATGAGAGATACCTAAAGTTTGCCACATTAGTAGATGAGGACAAGACAAACCAGATTATTAGGGTTAAAGCTGTGGGAAACTTAACTAAGGATATATTATTAGCCGATATAATATAATGAGAAGGCAAGATTTTTGCAATTGATATGGTAGAAAAAACCATAAATTATATTATAATAAAATAATCTAATTGAGTTTTTCCCATATTTATATTAATATAGTAGTTAAGCTTACATTTTCATAGTATTTAAAAAATATTAGTTTAGCCATAATATAAACGCTTGTTCGGCTTTGTGTTGATATATGCTTCAATAGATGGTATAATATGTTTTAATAGTATATATATGGCCACTTATAATAGTGGAGGTAGCAGGATCAGTAACCCTATTTGGGAAGGAAGTGATTCAATGCGTAAGATTAACAATACACAATATTTTAAAGTGCAAAAGGATACTGAAGCATTCGTAGCGGATGTAATACATCAAGTTTATCTTGCTTTAACTGAGAAGGGATATAATCCTGTAAATCAAATAGTAGGCTATGTAATGTCAGGTGATCCGACATACATAACAAGTCATAAAGGGGCAAGAAGTCTAATTATGAAGGTTGAAAGAGACGAGATCATAGAGGAATTATTAAGATATTATATTGATGGGGTATTTATCTAGATATGAAATGAATATGAGGGAGATAGGATTATGAGAATCATGGGGCTAGACTATGGTTCCGTGACAGTAGGCGTGGCAATAAGTGACCCACTTCTATTAACTGCACAGGGGATTGAAGTAATTCATAGAAAACAGGAGAACAAGCTTAGGAGGACCTTGGCTAGGATAGAAGAACTTATTACCGAATATGGGGTATCAAAAATTGTTGTAGGATACCCAAAGCATATGAATAACTCTATCGGAGAAAGAGCCATAAAATCAGAAGAATTTGCAGATACTCTTCGTAGAAGGACAAATTTAGAGGTAATTCTTTGGGACGAGCGACTGACTACTGTTGCTGCAGACCAAGTTCTTTCTGAGGGAGGACTTAGTTATAAGAAAAAAGCCTTGGTGATTGATAAGCTTGCAGCAGTGCTTATTCTTCAAGGATATTTGGATAAGCTATATAATCAGAATAAGTGATTTGAATAATATCCTCAGTATTTATTATTATAAAGGTATAGAAAGGTTAGAATATTTTATGGGAGATAGACCGAATGAGATAAGCTTTACAACAGATGATAATGAAGAAGTTGTATTTCAAGTAATAGACCAAACTAGACTTGGTGGAATAGATTATCTTTTGGTTAGTACAAGANATGGGGATGAGGAAGAAGCCCTTATCCTTAAAGATGTATCGGAGGCTTCTAGTGAAGAGGCCATTTATGACATAGTAGATGATGATGTAGAATTTGCTATGGCAGCAGAGATTTTTAAAGAATTACTAGATGANATAGAACTTTATTAAATGCATTGATATAAATTAGATGAAATTGGTGATGATATGCCTAATAATCAAGAACAATTCAAGGCTTTACTTAGGACGAACGGGCTAAAGGTAACAAANCAGAGAATAGCGATTTTAGAGGTACTAAGCAATAGGCCGGGCCAACATCTGACAGCAGAGGAGATATATGACTGTGTCAGACAAGACTACCCGGATATTGGCTTGGCAACTGTATATCGGACAATTCAACTGTTATCGGAGTTAAACCTTATTGATAAACTTAATTTAGATGATGGATACGTAAGATATGAAATTGGCGCAAGGAGTCAACAAGAAAGTNGCCACCATCATCATCATTTGATATGTCTTGAATGTGGTAATATCTATGCTTTTCAGGATGATCTACTTGAGAATCTGGAGGAACGAATACACGAAACTACGGGATTCAAAGTATCTGATCATGAGGTTAAGCTATATGGACATTGCAAGGAATGTATTAGTATGGGCATCGAAGAGATCTAATTCACATATCATGCACTTATATAATGGATAAATACTTACATAAAACCATTGGAGGTGCAATATTTGAAAGAAAAAGAAATAACAGAAGTTTCAAACGATAAGACAAAAGAAGGAAAAAAAGTAAATAATAATGCGGGAGACTTACCTAATATAAGAAGAGTATACCGAAGAAAAAACAACAAAACAATACAAACCACAATAAATAGTAAGAATAAGGGAAAAGCACAGGAGGCAGTAAACAACAAGTCAATCATAAAAGACCAGGATGTAACTGCAAATAAAAGATCCAATAAAAGCTTGGCCAATTTGACTGGTAATGGTAAAGTGGTAGACAAAAACGTTTTTTCAAATCTACAAGGGGTAAAGATTATACCACTTGGTGGCCTTGAGAAAATTGGTATGAACATTACGGCTATTGAGTATGAAGATTCTATTATAGTTATTGATTGCGGATTATCCTTTCCAGAGGATGAGATGCTTGGAATAGACTTCATTATTCCAGATGTCACATATTTAAAGGATAATATAGAAAAGGTAAAGGGATTTGTTATAACCCATGGTCATGAAGATCATATCGGTGCATTACCCTATATTTTGAAGGAAATTAATGTACCTGTATATGCAACAAGGCTAACAGTAGCTATTATTGAAAATAAATTAAAAGAGCACAATCTCTTAAAGAAGACAAAGCGTAAGGTTATAAAGTATGGACAATCCATCAATTTGGGATGCTTTAGGATAGAGTTTGTTAGGACAAATCATAGTATTGCAGATGCTGCAGCCTTAGCTATATTTACACCAGAAGGAGTTATTTTTCATACTGGTGACTTCAAGGTGGATTATACACCAGTATTTGGTTCACCTATAGACCTTCAAAGAATAGGTGAGATTGGGAAGAAGGGTGTACTAGCCCTTATGTGTGACAGTACTAATGCAGAACGACCTGGTTACACTATGTCAGAAAGCTCAGTAGGCAAGACCTTTGATAGTATATTTGCTGATTACCACAAGCAAAGAATTATAGTGGCGACCTTTGCCTCTAATGTGGACCGTGTTCAACAGATTGTAAATTCAGCAGTAAAATATGGTAGGAAGGTAGTAATTGAAGGTCGGAGCATGGTGAACATAGTTGGCACTGCCTCCGAGCTTGGATATATTAATATACCTGACGGTGTATTGATAGAGATAGAGCATATGAAGAATTATACTGACGATCAGATAGTGATGATTACTACTGGAAGTCAGGGAGAATCCATGGCAGCGCTTTCTAGAATGGCGGCTTCCATTCACCGAAAAGTATCTATTAAGCCAGGAGATGTTGTAATATTAAGTTCCACACCTATACCTGGTAATGAAAAGTCAGTATCTAGAGTAATAAATGAATTATCTATGAAGGGTGCTAAGGTTATATATCAAGATACACACGTATCTGGCCATGCAAACCAAGAGGAAATAAAGCTTATATATGCTTTAACAAAGCCTAAATATGCAATACCTGTCCATGGAGAGTACAGGCATCTTATTAGGCATGCTGAACTTGCCCAGCTAATGGGAGTGCCAAAGGATAATATATTCTTATTATCATCTGGTGATGTACTGACTCTAAATAAGGACCAAGCCGCGGTAACAGATGAAGTAACATCACAGGGCATCCTTGTTGATGGCCTTGGAGTAGGTGACGTAGGGAACATAGTACTTCGTGACCGTCAATTGCTATCAGAAAACGGATTAATTATTGTAGTAATATCTCTAGAGCGGGGTAGTAAACAGATTCTTTCTGGACCCGATATTGTATCAAGAGGCTTCGTATATGTGAGAGAATCAGAAAACCTCATGGATGAAGCAAGAGAAGTTGTTGAAAAGGCCTTAGATAAGTGTCTGGCAAAATCAATTACAGACTGGAATAAGATAAAGCTAGAGATAAGGGATTCTCTTAATGAATTTATCTGGAAGAGAACTAAGAGAAATCCTATGATTCTTCCTATAATTATGGAGGTTTAGATTTAAATAATAAGGCAGATTAAGACTTTATTAGATTAATCTGCCTATGATAAATGTTAGGAGTTTGATGATATGGGATCTTCATCAACATCATTAAGAATTACATTAAAAATATCAAGTTTAATATTTAGATTATTATTGAATTTAACATTCATTATTTTGATAGTCTTATTTGTCGTCAATGGAAGCAAAAAAGCATTTAATTTTACCTATCAGCTTTATGGACCTGTAACAGTAGATCAGGAGCCAGGACGAGATATACCTATTAGGATTAATAAGGGTGAATCAAGTATGGATATAGCAGGTAAGCTAGAATTAAACCGTGTAATAGTCGATAAATATTCATTTTACTTTAAGGTAAAGCTTCAGAACAAGGTTATAATGCCTGGCACATATATAATTAATTCATCTATGACATATGATGAGATTCTAGATATAATAACAGACTACTCAAAATCAGTGATACAGGATGAGGAAATCATTCCTAAAGATGAATAAGTTTATATATTAGGAAATTGCGAAACTCACGAAATCTTTGCCAAATTGTGCAAGTTTAATAAGGAAGGTATTGCAAGTTAATATGGAATTAACAGGCTTGTATAGATAAAGGGTTTGAGGCGGCTTATGATAATTGAAGAAAGAATTGTAGCATATATTAACTCCTTAGCTAAGGAACTTCCGGCCCATCTTTATGAATTAGAAAAGGAGGCCAAAAAGAATAAAGTTCCTATAATAAAGAAGGAAACCCAGGGTCTAATTCGTTTTTTATTAAAGATTCAGAAACCTAGACATATACTAGAGGTCGGAACAGCTATAGGCTTTTCCGCCCTCTTTATGAGTGAGTATTCTCCTAAGGACTGTAAAATTACTACTATTGAGAAGGTTCCCATAAGGCTTGAGGAGGCTAGAAAGAATCTGAATCAGGATAGGTTTCCTTATAGAGATAAGATTAGTTTAAAGGAGGGTGAAGCTGAGGAAATTCTTAAAGGCCTAGTAGATAGCAAAGAGAAATATGATCTAATTTTTTTGGATGCAGCAAAGGCCCAGTATATGAACTTTCTTCCTATGCTCATAGACTTGCTTGACAAAGAGGGACTTCTTATAACCGATAATGTTCTACAGGATGGTACAGTAGTTAATTCAAGATATGGTATTGTAAGGAGAGATAGAACTATTCATACTAGGATGAGAGAGTATCTCTATGCAATAACTCATATGGATGAGTTAGATACTGTAATACTAGCCTTGGGAGATGGTGTTTCATTAAGTTATAGAATATAGAGTAGCAAAAAAAGCTAAACAATAGAACTAAGATAAAGAACTAAGAAAAAGACATGGATATGAAAGAAGGATATTATGATAAATATAGAGAAACCTGAGCTTTTGATTCCAGCAGGCAACCTAGAGACATTAAAGATAGGAGTAATGTACGGAGCAGACGCCATTTATATAGGTGGTGATATGTATGGACTTAGAGCTAAGGCTAGGAATTTTTCAATGGAAGATATGAGGGAAGGAATAGCCTTTGCCCATAAATATAATAAAAAGATATATGTTACAGCAAATATAACTGCCCATAATCGGGACTTAGAGGGCATAAGGAAGTATTTTAAAGACCTGATGGCATTTGGTAAGGATAAGCCAGATGCATTTATTATATCTGATCCAGGGGTGTTTACCATAGCCAAGGAGGAGGCTCCGGAGATTGAAATTCATATAAGTACTCAGGCAAACAGTACAAATTATTCAACCTACAGATTTTGGCACAAACTAGGGGCTAGCCGGGTAGTATCAGCAAGAGAGTTATCTCTTCAAGAAATAACAGAACTTAGGGCAAATATTCCTGAGGATATGGAGATTGAGACCTTTGTTCATGGGGCTATGTGTATTGCCTATTCAGGAAGATGTCTCTTAAGCAATTATTTTACTGGAAGAGATGCCAACCTTGGAGAATGCACCCACTCATGTAGGTGGAGATACCATGTAGTCGAGGAAAAGAGGCCAGGAGAATATCTTCCTATAGAGGAAACTGATAGGGGTACCTATATATTTAATTCTAAGGATTTATGCATGCTTGAGTATATACCTCAGATGGTTAATGCGGGTATTAACAGTTTTAAGGTAGAGGGCAGGATGAAGACAGCCCTTTATGTTGCAACAGTTGCAAGAACATATAGGAGGGCGATTGATGATTATTTCACTGACCCTAGCCTATATGAAATGAATAAACCCTTATATATGGAAGAAGTCTTAAAGGGTGTGAACCGCCAGTTTACCACAGGATTTTTCTTTGGTAAGCCCAGACACGAAGATCAAATTTATGATCACAACACCTATGAAAAGGCATATACTTACTTAGGAACCATTGAGGGTGAAAGAGATGGTCTATATAAGTTAGAGCAGAAGAATAAATTTTCAGTCGGTGAAAAAATTGAACTTATAAGGCCGGATGGCAATACATTTAAGCTTGTTGTAAAGAGAATTACAGATGATGAGGGTAATGATATGGAAAGTTGTCCTCATCCAAAGCAAAGCATTTATATTGATTTAGGATACAAACTAGAGCCATTTGATATCTTAAGGAGGAAGGAAGTTTAAAACTAACCTATAATCCTATATCTTTATGATTGGTAATTCCCTAGGTATTTGGTTAGGAAAAAATGTAAGATAAGCAGTTCTTTTTGTCCTTTTTTAAGAAGGATAGGCACTTTATGTCATTATTGTTCATATGATAATAATGAATCATTAAGCATTGAGGGTGCTTATCTTCGTGAAATCATTTCCAAAGCCATTAAGTACAGATGATGAAGCGGACTATCTGAAACGATGCAAAAATGGAGACAAGGAAGCAAGGGATAAATTAATAGAACATAACTTACGATTAGTTGCCCATATTGTAAAAAAATACAATATGGTAGATAAGGAAACAGATGATTTAATATCCATTGGAACTATAGGATTGATTAAAGCTATTGATACTTTTGATGATAAGAAAGGAATCCGCCTGGCAACCTATGCATCCCGTTGTATTGATAATGAACTTTTAATGATGCTAAGAAGCAATAAGCGTCTTAATAAAGAGGTATATCTATATGATCCTATTGGGTCAGATAGAGAGGGAAATGAAATAAACCTCTTAGACATCATAGAAGAGACGGATGTAGACATTGTTGAAAGTATTGTTCTAGAAGAGGATATTAAAAAGTTATATGGTGTTATTGAAGAGGTCTTAACAGATAGAGAACGTGTAATTATATCCTTACGTTATGGACTGATTAATAAAAAGGAAGTTACCCAAAGAGAGATCGCATCCAAGTTGGGTATTTCAAGAAGTTATGTTAGTAGAATTGAAAAGAAGGCACTCAAAAAGTTACGAGAGTGTTTTGATTAGAAAATATGTAGATAACTATAATANAATTAAAAGACTACTGTTAAGTTGAATGAAAACAGTAGTCTTTTTTTATAATATTAAATTGCGTTCTCTTACATAAAAAACAGTCAACTTAGGATGTACACTCCCATATTTAATATTTTGCCGGCAAGCTGGTCGCGCTCAGAGTAAGAGATTCATAAGTAAAATTCTTTATTGAACAAAATATTATTACAAAAAGAATGTTTGGGCATTTTACATAAGTTATGCATAAAAATATAAGGACNAATATACTATAGATTTATAAAANAAATATAAGNTATTATTAAACTATTATATTATTCCGTAAAATATTAAAATTTTATTAAAATAATATTATATTATGCTAATATTATTATTAAAAATTAATTCATTTAAGACACATGATTTGTAAAATATTAGAAGTGCAATATAGAATACTTTTATATAATAAGCACATACATATGTAAATATTTGGGCTAGACAGGAAAATAATTCTTTTGTTAAATAGTTTCAAATGTATCTCGCAACAAATAATGAACTAACAAAGGGAATATTAGAGTTAAACAGTTTGAAGTTTATGCAATATATAAGTAAAAAAACATATTATTTAAAAAAAACATGCATATTACCCATAATATTGCATTTTAACTATTGTAAAATATGGATAAATTAAGTATAATGAGGATACGAATAGATTATATTTGTAAAATTCAAACAAACTGCTTATTTCACGTTATGGTTTTTAATATATAGAGGGAGGACAATGATGAAACTATTTAAAGTTATGGGTGATAAATCAAAAGAAAAACCTGAACCCACCATAGATAGAAAGGGCATCATGATCGTGGACGATTCTAGATTTTCTAGAAACGTTCTAAGAGATATATTGGTAAACGAAGGATTTGATGTTNTTGGTGAGGCTAAGGATGGTTTGGAGGCAGTAGAGTTAGCTGCGAAATTAAAACCAGAATTTATTTTTTTAGATGTAGAGATGCCTAAGCTAGATGGTTTAGGTGCTCTTCCTCAACTCTTAAGTAATGATCCTGGNGTCAATATAATTATGTGTACTGCATTAGGTCAAAAAAAGATAATTATAGAGGCAACTAAGGCAGGAGCTAAGGACTATGTAATTAAGCCCTATAGAAAAGAGAATATTGTTGATTTACTTAATTTACTTAAACCAGTTGAACAAGAAGATAATGTAATACTATTTCAGACTGGTAATAAGAATGCTTCACTAAAGACTGATTCGAAGAAAGATACTAAGGCTGAGATACAAGAAGAGGATAATCAAGCAAAAACTCAAGTTGAAGAAGAGACTAAAGTAAAAGCTAAAGTTGAAGAAGAAACTAAGGCAATAGCCCAAGTTGAAGAAGAGACTAAGGCAAAAGCTCAAGATGAAGAAGATACTCAGGCTAAAACCCAAGTTGAGGAAGAGCTTAAGTCTAATGCCTCTACTAAGAATGAGTCAGTGTATAGACCAGTAAGTGAATATATTCAAGAGGAAGTAGATGAGACTAGTGAAGAGTTGATTCTTAATCAATATGCAGGAGAATCACTTATCATGGGTTCAGATAATGGTGATATACTACCTATATATAATGAATTTGAGGGCAAGACTAGTAAGTTACAAATTGAACATGTCGATGATACAGAAGAAAAGTTAGCTATACAGGTTGAAAAGATTCTTGAAAGCGATGCAAAGATCGAGCAGGCTGTAACGATTGACGAAGAAGTTATGAATATTGAATCCGATATTGATGAAAGCTTAGTCGATGAAGAAGTAGTCGATGAGATAGTAGTTGACGAAGCAGTTATTGATGAAACGGCAAGTGATGAGATAGTAGTTGACGAAGCAGTTATTGATGAAACGGCAAGTGATGAGACAGTAGTTGACGAAGCAGTTATTGATGAAACGGCAAGTGATGAGACAGTAGTTGACGATGCAATTATTGATGAAGCAGCAAGTGATGAAACAGTGGTTGATGAAGTAGTAGCAGATGAAGTT
>JGI24709J26583_10003478_pt1 | contig 12353 bp, 10 predicted proteins | sample BioPla2DNA1_FD_26583 | JGI IMG/M metagenome (IMG submission 26583) | reverse complement strand
GGGAGAACGCAGTTGGGAGGATATAATGGCTGCCGAAAGCCGTGTCACGGAGCCTACATCGAAGATATTCGACAAAGGAGCCGCCCGCTACTATCAGATATGGGGTACAGCCGCCTATCTGGTATGTCCGCACGAACGTCACTATCCGGAACTCTACGCCAACATCAAGGCTGCCGTCAATGCCCAGGCCGATGCAAACAATGTCAATCTGATAGAGACGCGCCCTTCACGCCGCAGCGCCAATGACAGCCGCTGGCAGGTATCGCAAAATCTGCAACTGGTGATGATGGCCCATTACATTGCAACCGATGCTCCGCGCAGACAGCAGTTGGAACGTGCCATGCATATTGAAGCCGATTGGGGACTTGGCCGCAACCCCTCCAATACTGTCGAGATGACAGGACTTGGAGAGCGGCATATCGTGGACTGCTACACCACCGGACGGAATGATGGCGTTCCCGGCTCACATCCCGGACAGACCCCGTTCAACGGCACCGAAACTTGGTCACGCGGCGACGGAGGCGATGCCCGCATCCTGCTTGCCCGCTGTTATCCGGACTGGAACAACGGCGGATGGCCGCATCAGGAGTCGTTCTTCAACCAGCGTTACTTGTGGGTGAACAGTGAATTTACGCCCCGCGAAACAATGCGCGGCAAAATGGCGCTGCTGGCCTATCTGCACTATATAAGCAGAGATTGATATGTGATAATTGAAATACTGTTACCGTAACGTGGTTACCAAATAGTAATAACCGAAAATTAGTAACCGAAATGAAGCTGACTATTAAAGTTAGTTAGCAGTTAAAAGAGAGCAAACAGTAGGATCAATTGACATAGAAAAGGGCTCCGATCCTGAATCCGGGGCCGCTTTTGTCATATATGATGGAACCGTAGAGGGCATACTGCTCCGTTATGGCTGCCTTAAGATTCAGGGCGCCCCTGAGATAGCCGATCCAATAGTCCTTGTCGTTCCTGATATCGTTGATGTTGATACCGGAATAAGCTATCTGCGGAGTAAGTCTGAAACGGTCGGCAATTATGAAGCCGTAGCCGAAAGCGCCTTCGAATCCGATTGAATTTCGCATGCCGATATGGACAGTGATGGTCTGTTCCAGATTAAAATTCTTAAAAAATACGCCCCATGAGTTGCCTACAGCCCAATTGTTGTTGTTTATAGCGCTGTATTCGTATATGAGTGTGGTGTAGAGTTCGTCGGGCATGAACCATGTCTTTTCGCGGGGCAGCATATTTGCAGTGACTTTTGCCGTAAGTTTTGCGGCTACCTCGACAGTGTTATAGTGGTTCAGATAGCCCTCCTTTTCGAAACGGATGCTATATACGCCGTCAAGTACATCGGTTATGAGCAACGGGGTGACTCCTTGCAGAATATCATCAATAAAGACATTGGCTCCGGGAGGGTCCGATTCCAAATAGAGCGAACCGTAATCCGATTCCGGCATTCCAATGTTTATAGCAGCTCCCGGTTGACCTATGGTTCTTTCATTATATGCCGGCAGTCCAACGTCCAGGTCTTGATATCCCGATGATTCTACGCTAAAAAAATCGGAATCCTGCGCCTTAATATTAACGCAAACCATTAATAAAAGGGTCAGCAATAGACTTACAGTCGCACTTTTTTTCATACTCTACTATTTGACTGAACAAAACGGCTAAGGTTTAAGGCGATTCAGTCCTATTATAAAATGGTTTTGAGTGATTTTTTTAAGGCTTCTATTCCTTCAAATTTCAGGCCTTTCATGCCTGCCTTCCGGGCGCCTTCCACATTTTCTTCGCGGTCATCTATGAAAAGAGACTCGGAAGGGTTCAATCCGAACCTCTCTATAACGCAANTTCCATTAATAAAAGGGTCAGCAATAGACTTACAGTCGCACTTTTTTTCATACTCTACTATTTGACTGAACAAAACGGTTAAGGTTTAAGTATAAACGAATTCTGTTAATCGTACGGGCTAATTCTCAATCCTATTCATTATCAGTCAAATTCCCAAACTGTTTATCGACCGTCTTTCGAGCCATTATCAGACCGTTTGAAACCTTTTGAAAGCTATATTGGAGGGATTCAGGACAGTTCGGGTCTATTTATACCTAATTCTAAAATGGTTTGGAGTGAGTCTTTGAGAGCCTCGACACCATCGAACCTCAGGCTCTTCATGCCCGCCTTCCGCGCACCTTCCACATTTTCTTCGCGGTCATCTATGAAAAGAGACTCGGAAGGATTAAGTCCGAACCTTTCAATAAGCAGCTTATAGATGGCTATATCGGGTTTTACAAGATTGACATAACTGGAAACTACGTATCCTTCCATGAGTCCCAGTACGGGGAAACGTTCCAGAGCTCCGGGAAAAGTTTCGGCAGGCCAGTTGCTAAGGCCGTAAATTCCATACCCTCTCCCTTTCAGCTCTTCTACAAGCTCCTGCATCCCTTCAATCTGGCCACGGCACATCTCAAACCAGCGGTCGCGGAAAAAGCTAATGGGCTGAGCATACTCAGGATAAGCATCTGTAAGTTCGGCCGTACACACATCCATCGGCCTCCCCTTGTCAATTTGAGTGAACCACTTCCGGTCTATAACATTCTCTACAAAGTAACGGCAGGTCTCTTCATTGCGGAAATAGGGTGAATAGAGATAATAGGGACTCCAATCAATCAGCACATTACCGAAATCAAATACAATCGTTTTTATCATTTACAGTTACAATATGTTCGGAACAAAGTTACAACAGATTCCCGATATTGAAAGCCGAAGAATAATTTTCACCGGTTTTTATGATTGTTTGGTAAAGAACGTTAAATTTGCATTATTAGTAATCAAATATTTAAATATTATCCAAATGAAGAGATTATCCATATTTATTCTGGCGGTTATCGGAGCGGTAACCGTCTTGGCTCAGCCCAGACTAGGGACTGACAATATAGACGAAGTTCTCAAGGCTATGACACTTGAAGAGAAAGCGACACTTATCACCGGCGGCGGATGGGGAAGCATGAATGCCGGCTCAATGACGGCATCGGATGTTACTACCGTACCCGGAGCCGCAGGTACCACACAGGCTATCGCCAGACTGGGAATACCCAGAACGGTTTTGGCCGACGGTCCTGCCGGACTTCGCATTGAGCCTATCCGCAGGGGTGATGAGCAGACCTACTACTGCACAGGTTATCCCGTAGGTACGGTGCTTGCCTGTACCTGGAACACTGCCCTTATTGAAGAACTCATGACAACAATGGGCGAAGAGGTTCGCGAGTACGGCGTTGACGTGCTGCTTGCGCCGGGCATGAACCTGCATAGGAATCCGTTGTGCGGCCGTAACTTTGAATATTTCAGTGAAGATCCGCTCCTGAGCGGTAAGATAGCGGCTGCATACGTAAAAGGCATACAGAAAAACGACGTTGGCGTTTCATTGAAACATTATGCCGCAAACAACCAGGAGATAAATCGCAGTGAGAACGATTCGCGTCTCAATCCGCGGGCGCTGCGGGAGCTCTATCTGAAGAATTTTGAGATTGCTGTCCGGGAGGCAAAACCATGGACGGTAATGTCATCATATAACAAGATTAACGGCACTTACGCGCAGCAAAGCCATGATCTGCTGACCGGAATTCTGCGTGACGAATGGGGTTTTGACGGTATCGTTATGACCGACTGGGGCAACAAGGCCGGCACGGTCAATGCCGTAAAGGCCGGTAACGACCTGATGGAGCCTGGCAGCACTTCCGAAACGGAACGTGTTATCAATGCCGTAAACGACGGATCTCTCGATATTGCCGATTTGGACCGCAACGTGAAGCGTATGCTTGAATATATCGTGAAGACCCCCAAGTTCAAAGGGTACAAAATCTCCAACAAGCCCAATCTGGCAGGTCATGCCGAATTGGTGCGCACTGCGGCAGCCGAGGGTATGGTGTTGCTTAAGAACAACAACATGCTCCCCATAGAGGGCAAAGGCACTGTAGCTCTGTTCGGACTCACTGCCTATAAGTCCATAGCGGGCGGTACAGGTTCGGGTAACGTAAACAAGGCATACATCAGGAACATAAGCGAAGGTCTGCAGGGAGCCGGTTTCACACTCGATGAGAGACTGGCCGATTTCTATGCAAAACACCGTGAATATGCAGCCAGCGTCAACGCCCTTGGCGCCGGACAGTCGCGCAACATACTTCTGGGTGAGGCTGTGTTACCCGAGGTCGCTGTAAGTCATGCTGCCATACAGGCATGTGCACAGCGCAATGACGTTGCAATAGTGGTTATAGGCCGCAACGCCGGCGAGGGCGACGACCGCCGTATGGATAACGATTTTGACCTTACCGATATTGAGCGGGCGCTGCTTCGCGATGTCTGCAACACATTCCACGAGGCAGGCAAAAAGGTTGCTGTGGTACTCAACATAGGCGGCGTTATAGAGACTGCCTCATGGAAGGCTCAGCCCGATGCAATCCTGCTGGCTTGGACTCCCGGACAGGAGGTGGGTAATTCTGTCGCCGATGTCATTGTCGGCAAATCAAATCCGTCAGGCAAGTTATCAATGACATTCCCCTTGTCATATCTTGATATCCCCTCATCGGCCAACTTCCCCTACACCGGGCAGCAGGCGCGTCAGACCGCAGGATTCGGCGGCAGGAATGCGGCGGGAGCAGCTGCGGGGGGTGCCAGAAACATTGACTACACCAACTATGCCGAAGGAATATGGGTAGGTTATCGCTATTTCAATACGGCAGGAGTCGAAGTCTCCTACCCCTTCGGTTACGGACTGAGCTACACCACATTCGCTTACAGCAAACCATCGGTAAAGGCCAAAAACGGTGGATTTGAAGCCTCAATAACGGTCAAAAACACCGGCAGTGTTGCAGGCAAAGAGGCCGTTCAGATTTACGTTTCAGCTCCCGAGGGCGGTCTGGTAAAACCCGAATCAGAGCTAAAAGCATTCGGTAAGACACGTCTGTTGCAACCCGGTGAAAGCGAGACTCTTACCTTCACGGTTGATGCCTACACGCTGGCCAGCTTCAACGAAACTGCTTCCGAGTGGCAAACGGCAGCCGGCAGCTATACGGTGAAATTTGCCGCAAGCGCCACCGATGTACGTGCAACGGCACAATTCAAGGGCAAGGCAGCCAAATGGGCGGTCAAACCTCTTTTGCTGCCCGAGAATACCGTAGCGGAAATCAGCATCAAGTAGGCAACTGAAAGGAGTTAATCAACCGAAAATATATACTTTTGTATTGGAATACCATATTACGTTTTATAAACTACCTTGAAATCGTAAAAATATGAATGATTTGGACCAGGCAAGAGAGAGGATCAGTGCCATTGACACTGATATGGCGAAACTGTTCACCGAAAGAATGAGACAGGCCGAGATCATTGCCCAATACAAAAAGAATAACGGATTGCAGGTACATGATGAAGCAGCCGAATCGGATATTATAGAGAGGAAGCGGCAACTGGTGGATGACCCTGCCATGCAGGACTACTACATTCCCTTTATAAAAAAGGTCATGGACCTGTCTAAAGACTATCAGAACAGGCTTCTTAAGGGTATGAAAATAGGCTATAACGGCGTGCCGGGAGCTTTTGCTTACCTGGCCGCCAAAAAAGCCTATCCTACTGCCGAACTGATCTCCTACCCTGACTTTGAGACCGCCTACCGGGCATGCGAAGAGGGGTTTGTCGATGCGGTGATACTTCCAATTGAGAACAGTTTTGCCGGCGACATAGACAATGTGATGGATCTGGCATTCTCGGGCAGTCTCTATATCAACATGATGACCGACCTGAGTGTCACCCAGAATCTGCTGGGTTNGAAGGGCGCCGAGAAAAAGAACATCAAAACTGTGGCAAGCCATCCCAATGCCCTTGCACAATGCTCGAAATATATTCAGAGCTGCGGATTTGAGCAGAAACAGACCGCCAACACTGCCATGGCCGCCAAATATGTGGCCGAGAGCCGTGACATGAGCATAGGCGCCATAGCATCGGAAGAGACGGCGCGACTGTATGGACTTGAGATTCTGGAGAAACATATCAACTCTTCGGACAACAACACGACCCGTTTTGCAACCTTCTCCAGAACGAGAAACGACTCCATACGCAAGGGACGCAAGTATGAGCACTTTGTGCTTATGTTCACGGTTCCAAACGAAGCCGGCGCGCTTGCAAAGACACTGAATATAATAGGTTCACTCGGATTCAATATGAGCAGCCTCCACAGCCGTCCTTTGAAGGGGTTGCTGTGGAACTACTACTTCTATATTGAGCTTGAGGGAAATATCAAGTCCGAAGAGGGCGATGACCTTCTCCGGCAGCTTGGGACCGTATGTGACAAGCTCAAATTACTGGGTACTTACTGATCCGGACAGAGGCCGCTTATGATAGAGCATTTTCATTCAGGAACAATCGATTACGACATTGTAATAAGGCGTGGAGCATTAGGCTGCATAGGCAANNGGCTCAATGTTGACAGGAATATTATGGTCGTGNCCGATGACGGTATTCCTGCGGACTATATCCGGCGNCTTATTGCCCAGTGTCCGCATAGCAGGCTTTTTACATTCCCACAGGGGGAGAAAAACAAGAATATAGACAATTTCAAGGCTATTCTTGAAAAACTGCTTGAGCACGGATTCACCCGAAAAGATGCAGTCATTGCGCTTGGAGGCGGTGTGACAGGCGACATGGCGGGATTTGCCGCATCGTGCTACATGCGCGGCATAGATTTCTACAATATACCCACCACCCTGCTTGCACAGGTGGATTCATCGGTCGGCGGAAAGACCGGAATAGACTTTGGCGGAATAAAGAACTCCATAGGCACATTCCACCATCCAAAAGCGGTCATTATCGATCCCGATACGCTGGAGACTCTTGACCACCGGCTGCTGCATGAGGGACTGGCCGAGGCCATAAAGATGGCTGCCACAAGCGACAGCGGGCTTTTTGAGCTGATAGAATCGGCCGATGATCTGCGGGGTAACATAGACACCATCATTGCACGGGCTGTCAATATCAAGAAAAAAGTCGTAGAGGAGGACCCCGATGAGAAAGGCATCAGAAAACTACTTAACTTCGGTCATACCATAGGCCATGCAATAGAATCGTTATCGGGCGGAGAGCTCCTGCACGGAGAATGTGTAGCCATAGGGATGATCTATATGTCCGATGGCGAAGCCCGTGAAAGGATACGCCGGGTACTGACAAAATACGGTTTACCCACCACATGCAACATGGATACCGATGCTCTGCTTTCGCTTATCAGACATGACAAAAAGAGAGAGGAGAGCACCGTTACCACAGTCCATGTCGAAAAGATAGGAAGCTGCAGTTTTAGAAAAATGAATCTGCATGAACTGGGTAACTGCCTTAAAAACAAAGAATTATGAAGAACAGTATAGGAACAAGCCTAATCCTGACCCTATTCGGGGAATCACACGGCCCCATGATAGGAGCGCTGCTTGACGGACTTCCGCCCGGAATTAAGGTTGACGAGTCATTCATAGCCGCTCAGCTTNCAAAACGGAGACCGCAGGGAAAGACTGACACAGCANGGGTGGAAGAGGACAAATTCACCATTGCAAGCGGAGTGTTCAACGGTTACACAACCGGCGCTCCGTTATGTATTCTCATTCCAAACGAAAATGTCCGCAGTTCCGATTACGAAAAGACGGCCGGTCTTGCCAGACCTTCACATGCCGATTATGCGGCCCATATAAGATATCACGGTTTCGAGGACTACCGCGGAGGCGGCCACTTCAGCGGACGCGTCACGGCCGGCATTGTCGCCGCCGGAGCCATAGCGTTGCAGATACTGGAGAGCAAAGGGATAAAAATTGCGACCCACATATTACAGTGCGGTCATGTCAGAGACCGTGATTTCAGCAATTTTTCCACAGAACTTGATATTGTAAACTCTAGGGATTTTCCCGTGATAGCCGATGTTGAGCAAGCCATGACCGATGTCATTCTCGAAGCCCGTTCAAAAAACGATTCCGTAGGCGGCATAGTACAGACCGCCGTCACAGGCCTCATGTGCGGCATAGGCGAGCCATGGTTCGACTCTCTTGAGGGAGTCCTGTCAAAAGCCATGTTTGCCATAGGCGGAGTAAAAGGAATCGAATTCGGGAAAGGGTTCGGCTTCGGAGCAGCATACGGCTCACAGGTCAATGACCAGCTCCATTCCGAAAACGGTATCATAAAGACATTGAGCAACAACAACGGCGGCATAAACGGCGGACTGTCAAACGGTATGCCCATATTGTTCAATCTGGCCGTCAAACCCACACCATCCATATCGCAGAGCCAGCGTACCGTCAATTTGACAACAGGCGAAAATGAAATTATGGAACTAAAAGGCCGTCATGACCCTGCCATAATAAGGAGGATCTGTATTGTGGTAAGCAGTCTTACCGCCATCGTTATGTGTGACATGCTGGCATTAAGATACGGAACCGACCGGTTAATGCCGGATAGAGAGTTAAAATAACCGGCACAGCACATAAGAGTTCAGATGATAACCACCATCCATAAAGGAACGGCGCACGGGGTTATAACCGCCCCGCCCTCTAAGAGCTTTGCTCACAGACAGCTTATAGCGGCTGCTCTGTCGGGCGAAGAGTGTCAGGTAAGCAATTTGGAACTGTCCGATGACATAACGGCAACCCTGGAGTGTCTGAAGGCTCTGGGTCGTCGTTTCCGGCTCTCTNACGGCACAATAACATTNGAANCNGGNAACCCCGTCACAACGAANGCCGGCNCTGGANACAGGTGAAATCGTGATGCCCTGCAGGGAGAGCGGCACCACGCTGCGCTTCTTTATCCCCATAGCGCTTGCATTGGGAGGGAGCTTTCTGTTTGAAGGAACTCCCAGACTTATAGAGCGCGGCATAAAAATTTACGAAAATCTGTTCAGGGAACAGGGAGTCATTTTCAATTACGGCACCGACTCAATCGGGATAAGCGGAAAACTCAAATCCGGCACATTCCATGTCGATGCCACGGTAAGTAGCCAGTTCATTTCAGGCCTTCTCTATGCCATGCCCCTGATTGAGGGCCGGAGTTACATAAAGTTGGAAGGCAGGACCGAAAGCCGTATGTACATTGAGATGACGCTCCGGACGCTGAAACAGTACGGTATCTGCTTATCGGACTACACGGAGAACTCCATTGCCATACGGGGTAAGCAAAAATATATGGCCGTCGATTCACGCGTCGAGGGCGACTACTCCAACGCCGCATTCTTTGCCGCCCTGAACCTTATGGGGGGAAATGTAACAATTGAAGGCCTTTCCGATGAATCAATTCAGGGTGACCGCCGTTACATAGAGTTCTTTAGGAAATTGAAGGAGGGAACACCGCAAATAGACATATCGGACCAGATAGACCTAGGTCCCATATTGTTCGCCATGGCAGCCTATCTTAACGGTGCCGCCATAACAGGCACACGCAGGCTTGCAATCAAAGAGAGCGACCGGGTAAAGGATATGCTCTTTGAACTCTCCAAGTTCGGGGTTGAGTCACAGGTCGGCGAAAACCATGTGGAAATAGAAAAATGCCGGCTGCACAAGCCTGCAGAGCCGCTGCACGGCCATAATGACCACAGAATAGTAATGTCACTCGCCGTTCTGCTGACGGCTTTCGGCGGCAGTATTGAGGGCTCTGAGGCAGTAAATAAAAGTTTCCCCTCATTCTTTGAAAAACTTGAAGAGACGGGAATAAAAGTCGAAAATTATGCTTGACAAGGATAAAAAAATACTGATTGTCGGATTGGGACTCATAGGCGGCAGCTATGCGCAGGGGTTCCGCAGGNCAGGATTTTATGTCGGAGCCATAACAAGGTCGCAGGAATCGATTGATTACGCGCTTNAAAACGGTNTNATAGAGAGCGGCACAACCCGCGTGACAAAGGATTATNTATCACAGTTTGATTTGATAATATTCTCCCTCTATCCTAAGACGATGCTTGCATGGATAGAAGAGCATCAGCACAATATAAAATCCGGCGCCCTGCTGACCGATGTTACCGGAGTCAAATGTTCGGTTGTATATGANATCCAAAAGATGCTCCGAAAGGATATCGAGTTTATCGGAGCACATCCCATGGCAGGACGCGAGGTTTACGGAGTNAAAAATGCGANTGCCGATATACTGGTTGGAGCCAANTACATAGTGACNCCCACCCCCGCAAACAGTCCCGAAGCCATCGGGATTTGCGAATCGATAGGTAAAATTCTGGGATTTGCCAAAATCTCCCGTCTGACTCCCGAAAAACATGATAAGATCATAGGCTTCCTGAGCCAGCTCACTCACTGCATAGCCATAACTCTTATGAATTGCCATGAGACNGANCATCTGGCAGAATATACCGGTGACTCATTCCGCGACCTGACCCGTATAGCCCGCATCAACGACAGNATGTGGAGCGAACTGTTCCTTATGAACAAAGATGCCCTGCTCGGCGAGATGAACCTCTTTATCGGGCANTTCGAAAAGATAAGGGATGCNGTCCAAAACGGCGACGAAGAGGTTTTACGGCAGATGATGCGCAAATCTACCGAAAGAAGAATATGTTTTGACAAAAAAAGTGAATAATCATGAATATGACATTTAAGCGTCAGCTTTTCAATCCTCAGGAGGTTAAGGAGATGTATCCTGCTACCTCACAGGGCATTGACGCAAAGAAAAAGAATGACCGCAACATCAAAGAGGCGTTCAGCGGCAAATCGGACAAACTGATCCTGGTAATTGGTCCCTGTTCGGCTGATCGCGAGGATTCTGTGGTTGATTATATAAGCCGTCTCAGACCTCTCCAGGAGAAGGTTGAGGAGAAGATAATCATAATACCCCGCATATATACCAACAAGCCGCGAACCACCGGAGCCGGTTACAAGGGAATGCTCCATCAACCCAATCCGCTGGCAAGCCCCGATATTCTGAAAGGTCTTATAGCCATTCGCAAGCTGCACCTAAAAGCGCTGACTGAGACCGGATTCTCATGTGCCGATGAGATGCTCTATCCCGAAAACCACCAGTTCCTCTCGGACCTGCTATCGTACGTGGCGGTAGGCGCCCGAAGCGTCGAGGACCAGCAGCACCGTCTCACGGCCAGCGGCCTTGACATTCCGGTTGGTATGAAGAACCCCACCAGCGGCGATATGTCGGTTATGATGAACTCCATACGTGCCGCACAGAGCGGCCACACCTTCATCTACCGCGACTGGGAGGTAGAGAGCAAGGGAAACCCCTTTACCCATGCCATACTGCGGGGATATGTTGACAACCACGGCACAAGCCACCCCAACTACCATTACGAGGATCTGAAACGGCTGGTTGACCTTTACGATGAATCCCCTACTCTGCATAACCCTGCTGTCATTGTGGACTGCAACCACTCCAATTCAGGCAAGAAATTCAAGGAGCAGATACGTATAGCCAAGGAAGTCCTGCACAGCATAAGTTCGGACAGATCAATTAAACGGATAGTGAGAGGACTTATGATCGAGTCCTACATTGAGGAGGGCGCGCAGGGTCCCGACGAAGGCATTTACGGCAAATCCATAACAGACCCCTGTCTGGGATGGCACGATACCGAAAGGCTCATACTTGAACTGGCTCACTTACTATAACTGGCTGACCTGCTGTAACTGACTGACCTGCTGTAACAGGCTGACCTGCTGTAACAGGCTGACCTGCTGTAACAGGAATCACGTAAAAAATTTAGAGCCTTATATTGACTGTTAAACCTACCAATAAAAGAGGGCGCCGGCCAGGATCCAGCGGCCGGGCTGTTCTATGAACGAGTAATCCCTGTACTCCCTGTCCAATATGTTTGAACAGGTCAAATAGGCATTCCAACGGCGTTCGGTCCAGGCTATACGGCCGTCAAGCAGTGAATACGGTTCGTTGTTCTGCCCCGTACGCTCCTGCCACCGCCATGCAGCCGAAACGGAGAGCTTGCGGGTAACGGANATATCGGCCTGCAGGACCACCTTATGGCGAAGATATTCCATGGCATACTTGCTGGCCTTAATCGGGACATCATATTTTTGTTCCTGACTTATGTATGCATATTGTGCACTCAGCCTGTTGATGAAACCGAGTGAGCCGAAATAGTAAGAGGGAGAGACCGCAGCGTCCAATTCAAAACCTATACAGTCGATTGAGAAGTTGCCCGAACGGAATGTCTTGCCATCCGGTTCGGATTCATAAATGACCCAGTCAATCATATCCGTGCGGCGGCTATGAAAGCCCTGTGCCTGAATATTGGCTCCGCCGGTACGGTAACGCAGTCCCAGATTAAAATCATTGGTCTTTTCCGGTTTCAGATTGCTGTTTCCTTCAATGTT
>JGI24709J26583_10003476_pt1 | contig 12356 bp, 23 predicted proteins | sample BioPla2DNA1_FD_26583 | JGI IMG/M metagenome (IMG submission 26583) | reverse complement strand
AGGTCGCGAACCTTAATCATTTCCATTATAACTTTCCTCCACGCATAACATTGTACAAAATACCGTCTGATATTAATGATGTATACAATTGTATTATATACTGCCTGATATTAATACTGTATACAATATAATGTTTATAAAACGAATTGTAAAGTAAAAATTAAATTTATTGAAAAAAGGACGCTAACTTTGATAAGTTTTACGTCCCCTTATATCTGTGTAAGTTATCATTTATACCAGCTCAATTAGAACTTCCATTGCAGCATCGCCCTTACGAGGTCCAATTTTCACTATTCTGGTATATCCACCATTGCGGTTAGCATACTTCGGTGCTATCTCATCAAAAAGCACATTGGACATGTTGATATACTTTGTATTTCTCTTTCTGCCGGCGTTCTCCTCAGGTACCTCAGTAACAGGATACAAATATTTCATCATCTGCCTTCTGGCATGAATACGACTGGCACTGTCCTTCTTTATAGTCTTTTCAATTTCATCATATACAGTAACCTTCTTACCGTCGACTACTTCCTTAACTCTTCTGCCATCTTTATCCTTACGGGCAACCTTAGCCTTAACTGTAACGGTTTCATAGTTGTCTCTTTCCTTTACAGCAAGTGCAATCATTTTTTCCGCAATTCTGCGGATTTCTTTTGCTTTGGCTTCGGTTGTAACGATTTTACCATGATATAATAAATTCGTAACCTGGTTTCTAAGTAAAGCTTTTCTCTGGCTTGATGTTCTGCCAAGCTTTCTGTAACCTGCCATGTCATTCCCTCCTTCGAATTATTCATAAATAACTACATAGCAGCCTTTCGATGTAGTCACTGTTCTATCAATTAATTTAGTCGTCGCTCTGTCTTAGGGATAAGCCAAGCTCTTTTAGTTTTGACAATACCTCTTCTAAAGACTTGCGTCCAAGATTTCGAACCTTCATCATATCTTCAGCTGTTTTATTAGTAAGCTCTTCAACCGTATTAATTCCTGCTCTCTTTAAGCAGTTATAAGAACGAACTGATAATTCCAACTCGTCAATACTCATCTCAAGTACTTTTTCTTTCTCGTTGTCTTCCTTTTCTACCATAATTTCCGCAGTCTTAGCGTGCTCAGATAAATCAATGAAGGAATCCAGATGAACGCTTAAGACCTTTGCAGCCAGACTAAGTGCTTCATCCGGCGCTAATGTACCATCGGTATATACATCTAAGGTTAATTTGTCATAGTCAGTAATCTGTCCTACACGAGTATTCTCGACAGAAAGATTGACACGCTCTACCGGAGTATATACGGAATCAATCGGGATAACTCCGATTGGAAGTTCATCCTTCTTATTTCTGTCTGCACTGACATAACCTCTCCCATTTGTAATAGTAAGCTCCATATATAATCTGCTCTCAGGACCGCCACACAAGGTAGCAATCACCTGATCCGGATTAAGTATCTCAATATCTGGGTCGGACTGTATATCCCCTGCTGTAACTACTACTTCGCCTTCCTGCTCTATATAAGCAATTTTAGGCTCATTCGTATCACTATTATTTTTGATTGCAAGGTTTTTAATATTCAATACTATTTCGGTAACATCTTCTTTAACACCAGGGATTACACTGAATTCATGTACTACTCCGTCAATCTTTATTTGGCTTACTGCGGAACCGGGCAATGAGGAAAGCATAATTCTTCTAAGAGAATTACCAAGGGTTGTTCCATATCCTCTTTCTAAAGGTTCTACCACAAAACGACCAAATCTCTTATCTTCGGAAATTTCAGCAATCTCTATTCTGGGTTTTTCAAAATCAAACACAACAGGACCCTCCTTCTGGGTTATTTGAGTTGATCAATGTTCTAATAATAATAAAAATATTATTATTTGGAATACAACTCTACAATTAACATCTCATTAACCGGAACATCGATTTGGTCTCTTGTAGGAGCTTCAACAACTGTACCTGACAATGTTTCCTGATCAGCCTCAAGCCATGCAGGAACTGTTCTTCCTCCGGTCACCTCTAAGATATCCTTATATCTTTGAGCGCCTTTAGCCTTTTCTTTAATTTCGATCTTATCTCCGGCCTTTACTGTATAAGATGGAATGTTCACACATTTACCATTAACCAATACATGTTTATGACTGACAATCTGTCTGGCCTCTGCTCTGGTTCTGGCAAATCCCAAGCGGAATATTACATTATCTAATCTGAGCTCTAACAGAGTTAAAAGGTTTTCACCGGCAGTGCCGCCTTTCATTTTCTGAGCTCTGTCAAATAAATTCCTAAATGGTTTCTCTAATACACCATAGATAAATTTTGCTTTTTGTTTTTCTCTAAGCTGCAGACCATACTCGCTGGTTTTCTTACCTGTTCTGGCAAAGGATCTGTTAGATTTCTTATCTATTCCCAAGAAAGCCGGCTCTAAACCAAGAGATCTGCATTTCTTTAATACTGGACCCATATCTCTAGCCATTTCATTCTACCTCCTTATCAGACTCTTCTGCGTTTTGGCGGACGACATCCGTTATGTGGAACCGGTGTTACGTCTCTGATACTTGTTACTTCTATACCGCATGCCTGAAGTGCACGAATCGCAGCTTCTCTGCCTGAACCGGGGCCCTTAACCATAACCTCTACAGATTTCAAACCATGCACAAGTGCTGCCTTTGCTGCTGTTTCCGCTGCCATCTGTGCTGCATAAGGAGTAGACTTTCTTGAGCCCCTGAAGCCTAATCCACCGGCACTAGCCCAAGAAATGGCATTTCCTTCTGCATCTGTCAGCGTAACAATTGTATTGTTAAAGGATGACTGAATATGTGCCTGTCCGCGTTCAATATTCTTCTTGACACGTCTTTTCGTCCCTTTTTTTGCTGATGCTATTTTCTTAGCCATTTAAACAAACCCTCCTATTGGATTTTCTAAATACTTTAATAATACTCATGCTTAAAAGATTATTTCTTCTTATTAGCAACTGTTCTTCTAGGACCCTTCCTGGTTCTTGCATTGGTCTTTGTATTCTGACCGCGAACAGGGAGACCTTTTCTATGACGGATTCCTCTATAACATCCTATTTCCTGTAATCTCTTAATATTTAGCGCAATATCTCTTCTTAAATCACCCTCGACCATCTGTGTCTCATCGATAACATCACGAATTCTGCCAACTTCATCATCGGTTAAATCTCTGACGCGGGTATTGGGATCTACATTTGCTTGTGCAAGAATACGATTTGCACTTGATCTTCCTATACCATATATATAGGTAAGTCCAATTTCTATGCGCTTATCTCTTGGTAAATCTACGCCACTGATACGTGCCATGTGCCTGGTACACCTCCAAAATATTATTGTTTTACTTGGTAGCAAACCTTGGTTTGCATTTGCAGCCGCTTTAAATTGTAACAAGCATAAATTATATGCAAGCTAAGATTTAGTGATGACGGTCACTAACCTTAAGGCAGATATTCTCCACCCACAATATCACAATTTTCTCTGTCTAATGACAGATAATTGTAACACAAAAAGCAAGAACTATATATATAAAACAATAGAAATCATCGTACTATTGTATATTAGCCTTGTCTTTGTTTGTGTTTGGGATTTTCACAGATAACTCTGATACGTCCCTTTCTCCTGATAATTTTACATTTCTCGCAAATCGGTTTTACTGATGACCTTACTTTCACAGTAATTCACCCCTTTCAAAAAAGTCCGCCTATTATTATATCACCGCTTAAAATTAATAGCAAGCAATTTTTTTCACTAAAGTCTATTTGTCTCGCCAGATAATTCTTCCTTTGGTTAAATCATAGGGTGACAGTTCAAGAGTGACTCTATCCCCGGGCACTATCTTAATAAAATTCATGCGCAGCTTGCCACTGATATGAGCCAACACCTTGTGACCGTTTTCCAGTTCTACATGAAACATCGCATTCGGAAGCTTCTCAACCACAGTACCCTCGATTTCAACTACATCGGACTTTGACATTACTAGACCTCCTTATTTGAGATTTCAATTTGTAACAGTTTAATTGCTCTTTTGATCTCTTCATTTTTAACGCTATTATTATTAATCGCTTCTAAAAGCGAAGAATCAACATAACCTAATTTTCTTACATGCTTAACATTTTTCTTTTTTGGATTATTTAGGGTTCTAATATTACCATCCACTAAATATACATATTCATTATGGGTATTAATTATTACATAGTATTTACCGGCATCTCTTCCGGCTTTTGATTCTACAAAACAACCTATTAAATCATGCATTTATTAACCCCACTAACTTATCGTCAGAATTTTTGGTTCATCCTTTGTTATAAGGATGGTGTTCTCATAATGTGCAGACAGAGAACCATCCTCGGTAACAACTGTCCAATCATTATCCATCCAATATACATCATATCTTCCTGCATTAACCATTGGTTCAATAGCCAATGTCATACCTGCCTGAAGCCTGGGACCCCTGTTCTTTTGCTTAAAATTCGGCACCTGTGGCTCCTCATGAAGATTCTTCCCAATTCCATGCCCCACTAAATCTCTTACCACAGAAAATCCATGGGATTCTACATATCTTTGAATTACTTCCGAGATATCATGCAGATGTCTGCCCTCTTTTGCAAACTTAATACCTTCGAAAAAGCTCTGCTTTGTAACCTCAATAAGCTTTTTTGCTTCCTTGGTAATCTCACCGACAGGTATGGTTCTGGCAGCATCAGTATGATATCCCTTATATATTACGCCGCAATCTAAGCCGACAATATCACCATCTTTAAGAATATGGTTCTTATCCGGAATTCCATGAACAACCTCATCATTTACCGATATACAAAGAGAAGCAGGAAATCCATTATAATTCAGAAAAGACGGGATACAACCATAGCTCTCAATAATTTCATAACACTTCCTGTCAATTTCAAGAGTGGATATCCCCGGTCTCACATAGCTTTCCAGTTCCTCCAATACCTTAGCAAGAATCTTACCGGATTCCTGCATAAGTTCAATTTCTTTATCAGATTTAATGCTTATCGGCATCTAACTCTTCCTTTCAGATTATGCCCACAATTTATGCCTCAATTATACGGATAATATCATTATATATTTTATCAATACCACCGGTACCATCTACATTGTACAGGATACCCTTCTTATCATAATATTCAAGAAGCGGCTGTGTCTGTTCATGGTATACCGCAAGTCTCTTTTTGACAGTATCCGGTTTATCATCGTCTCTTAGTACCAGATTTGAATTACAATAATCACAGATGCCCTCTGTTTTAGGTTTTAATGTCTTAATATGATAGGTTCTGCCGCAGCTTAAGCAAGCTCTTCTTCCCGCCATCCGGTCAATTATAACCTCATCAGCTACATCCACGTTAATAGCATATTCGATACTGTCATTATTCTCTTCGAGCGCTTTATCAAGTGCCTTTGCCTGAGGAATTGTTCTGGGAAATCCGTCCAGTACATAGCCATTTTTACAATCAGGTGCTTTGAAGCGATCCATTATCAGCTCGAGTACTAATTCATCCGGTACCAAAAGCCCTTGATCCATATATTCCTTGGCTCGTAAACCAAGCTGTGTATTATTCTTAATATTCTCACGGAATATATCACCGGTTGATATATGAGGTATATCATAATCGGCTGCTATTCTTTTAGCCTGCGTTCCCTTGCCGGCACCCGGTGCCCCTAACAATATTACTTTCATAAACATTCTCCCTATTTAGTCTGTTAGTCTGATTTATCCTCATACTAAGCAAGTAGAACGAATGCTAATAATTGTGCTTAAGCATTCGTTATACTGCCAAGTAAATATTTAATCATTTAAAAATCCTTTGTAGTGACGAACCAGCATCTGTGATTCAACCTGTTTGACTGTTTCTATTATAACACCAACGATAATGATGATTGATGTACCTCCAAAGCTTACACTGGCACCAAATGCTCCTGAAAAGAATATAGGTATCACAGATACAACCACCAGTCCAATTGCACCGATAAAAATAATATAATTAAGTACTTTGCTTAAATGCTCTGTTGTCGGTTTACCCGGACGAATACCCGGTATAAAGCCACCCTGTTTTTTCATGTTATTTGCTATCTCAATCGGATTAAATGTAATTGAAGTATAAAAATATGCAAAGAATATGATAAGTCCGATATAAATCAGCAATCCTACAGAATACTTAAATTCACCGAAATCAAAGTTCTTAAAATCGATTTTCAGCCAACTGCCCTGATCCAATACCTTAAGTACCTTAGGCCAAATATATGCTCTTGCAGGATATACACCAAAAAATGATGATATTACCCCCGGAAATGACATTAACGAGCTGGCAAATATTACCGGTATTACACCGGCTGTATTTACCTTAAGAGGAATATGGGATGATTGTCCACCAATCATTCTTCTTCCCTGAACCTTTTTAGCATACTGTACAGGTATTTTTCTTTCGCCGTTCTGCAGTATTAATACAAACACAATAGTAAACAGAACAACTGCTAAGATAACTACCACTGCAATAATTGCCTTCCATACAGGTTGCTGATATACAAATTGATAAAACAGTCTTATAAAATCTACCGGCATCGTAGATACAATATTAATCAAAAGAATAATTGAAATACCGTTTCCGACACCGTTTTCGGTAATCCGCTCTCCAAGCCACATTAGGAAAGTGGATCCTGCTGTAAAGGATGCGGCTACAAGTACAATATTTGTAAATGTAAGACCTCCCTCCAATACACCTGAGCTTCCTCCAAAGCCTACTGCCATTGCAACTGATTCAATCACAGCAAGTCCAACAGCCAAATAACGGGTCAGCTCTTCAATCTTCTTCCTTCCGTCTTCTCCTTCTTTTTGCAGCTCTTCCAGCTTAGGTATTGCTATTGTTAAGAGCTGAATGATAATGGATGAAGAAATATAAGGAGAAATACTTAATGCAAATATCGACATCTTGGTAAAGGAGCCACCTGTCAGATTGTTAAAGAAACCAAGATTAATACCGGAAAATACCTGTTCAACTGCCTCTCTGCTTACAGCAGGGGCAGGAAGCAGTGTTCCCAGCCTAACTATTATCAATGCACCTAATGTATATAATAATTTTGTCCTGATGTCCTTAACCTTTAATGCGTTTCGCAATGTCTTAAACATTTAAATCACCTCAGCATTTCCACCAAGAGCTTGAATCTTTTCAACCGCACTAGCACTAAATGCATTAACCTTGACATCCAGCTTCTTAGTAAGTTCTCCATTGCCAAGAATCTTTACCCCATCTTTAGGGTTCTTAATGATTCCTGCTTCAATTAATGAATCAACCGTTACTGTTGCACCATCATCAAATCTATTTAATACATCTACATTAACTGCTATGATTTCTTTTGTATTGCGATTAGTAAAACCACGTTTTGGAATTCTTCTGTATAACGGCATCTGTCCGCCCTCAAAGCCTATTCTGGGAGCTCCGGAACGTGCCTTTTGTCCCTTATGTCCTTTGCCGGCTGTTTTTCCGCTGCCTGAGCCGTGTCCGCGTCCTTTTCTGAATCGTTCATGCTTTGAGCCTTCTGCCGGTTTTAGTTCTGATAGATTCATCTACGTGCACCTCCTTCTTTCAGTCTTATACTTCTTCAACCTTAACTAAGTGTTTTACATGATCAATCATTCCCCTAATAGCAGCATTATCAGGCATTTCAACGGTTTTATTCAGCTTCCTCAAACCGAGAGCCTCTACTATTGCTTTATGCTTAGGAATGGCACCGATCGTAGACTTCACTAATGTTATTTTTAACTTGTCTGCCATCTTGACACCTCCATAATTAATTACTGGATATTACTCTTATCTTGAGAGCTGCTCTACCGGAATACCACGAAGCTTTGCTACTTCCTCAGGGGTCTTAAGCTGGCTTAATCCATCGATTGTAGCTAAAACCACATTCTGCTTATTATTAGATCCGAGAGACTTTGTACGGATATTCTTATACCCTGCAAGCTCAAGCACACTACGTACAGGTCCGCCGGCAATAACACCGGTACCTTCAGGGGCACGCTTAAGGAGTACCTCAGCACTGCCAAAATATCCGATAAAGTCGTGAGGTATACTACCGTTATCATCAATAGGAACGCTGATTAATTTCTTAATAGCATCTTCCTTCCCCTTACGTATTGCTTCGGGAATCTCAGTTGCCTTACCAAGCCCTGCACCAACGTGTCCATTTCTGTCTCCTACAACAACAAGTGCTGTAAAACGCATATTACGTCCACCTTTAACAACCTTAGTTACACGCTTGATTGATACTACTTTATCTTCTAATTCCAGTTGACTTGTATCAACAATTGAACGTTTCATGATTTTCCTCCTTACCTAGAATTCCAGACCAGCAGCCCGTGCTGCATCTGCCAGTGCTTTGATCTTTCCATGATATATAAAACCGCCTCTATCAAATACAACCGCTTTTATTCCTTTTTCCAAAGCTTTCTTGGCAATTACGGTACCGAGGTGAGCTGCTGCTGCAATATTGTTGGTCTTATCGAGCTCTGCCTTAACTTCCTTTTCCAATGTAGAAGCTGCTACTAAAGTATTCCCTGCTATGTCATCAATAATCTGGGCATACATGTGATTATTGCTTCTAAATACAGCCAAACGCGGTCTCTCAGGAGTACCTGTGAAACGGTTACGGATTTTTCTATGCTTTTTTCTTCTGATATCAGTTCTTGATTCTTTTTTAACCATGCTATTTCACTCCTCCTTTACTTCTTACCGGCTTTACCAACCTTGCGTCTGATTACTTCATCAGCATACTTAATGCCCTTGCCCTTATACGGTTCAGGCGGTCTCTTTGCTCTGATTTCAGCGGCATATTGGCCAACCTTTTCTTTATCTATACCTTTTATAATTATCTTGTTCTGTCCGTCCAAAACTGATTCAATTCCTTCCGGATCCTTCAAAACTACCGGATGTGAATAACCGATAGTCAGCGTTAATTCCTTACCTGATTTAGCTGCTCTGTAACCAACACCATTGATTTCTAAGGTTTTCTGATATCCTTCTGTTACACCTGTTACCATATTGGCAACCAATGTCCTTGTAAGTCCATGCAGTGATTTCATTTTTTTCAAATCATTTGGTCTGGATACAGTTATTTCTGATCCTTCTACCTTTATAACCATCTCGGAAGGCAACACTCTTTCTAATGTTCCTTTTGGTCCTTTTACGGTCACTTTATTATTTTCTGCTATATCCACAGTTACACCTGCAGGTATAGCGATAGGCATTTTTCCTATACGTGACATGCCCGCACCTCCTATTTTTCTATTGAATACCTACGACTGATATTCACTAATCTGTTATTGAACTCAAATGTTCGATATATATACTCCGGCAATTTCCGACTACCAAACAAACGCCAGTACCTCTCCACCTACGTTTTGTTCTCTGGCTTCTCTGTCGGTAATTACACCTTTATTTGTTGATATTATAGCTATACCCAGACCACCAAGAACCTTTGGAAGCTGGTCCTTATTGGCATAAACACGAAGCCCCGGTTTTGAGATTCTCTTAAGACCGGTAATAATTTTTGTATTCTTGTCCTTACCATACTTTAAAGTAATATGAATATTCTTAAAGTTTCCGACTTCTTCAACTTCATAATTTTTGATATATCCTTCTCTTAAAAGAATATCGGCAATAGCAATTTTCATTTTAGAAGCAGGTATATCTACTGTATCATGTTTTGCAGTGTTTGCGTTACGGATTCTTGTAAGCATATCTGCAATGGGATCGCTCATTGTCATTTGATTTGCCTCCTTTCTTAACCTCTTACCAGCTTGCCTTTTTAACGCCTGGTATCTGCCCTTTGTATGCTAATTCGCGAAAACAAATTCTGCAAACTCCGTATTTTCTCAAATAAGCATGGGGACGGCCACAAATTCTGCAGCGGTTATATTCTCTGGTTGAGAATTTCTGTTTACGCTGCTGCTTTATTTTCATTGACATTTTAGCCATGGAAATTCCTCCTTACTTTCTAAATGGCATTCCAAACCCTGTTAACAGTTCACGAGCCTCTTCGTCCGTCTTTGCTGTGGTAACAAAGATTATATCCATTCCTCTAACCTTATCTACCTTATCATAGTCAATCTCGGGGAAGATCAATTGTTCTTTAATTCCTAACGCATAATTCCCTCTACCATCAAATGAATTAGGATTAACACCTCTAAAGTCACGAACTCTGGGTAATGCCAGATTTATCAGACGATCAATAAAGTCATACATCTTCTCGCCGCGTAAGGTAACCTTACATCCAATAGACATGCCTTCTCTTAACTTAAAGTTAGCAACTGATTTTTTTGCTTTTGTTATTATCGGCTTTTGTCCTGCAATAATTTCCAGATCTTTAACCGCAGACTCTAATAATTTGGCATTTTCTTTTGCCTCGCCAACACCCATGTTGATGACGATTTTATCAAGCTTCGGCACTTCCAAGGTATTCTTATATGAGAACTTCTTAACCATGCCGGGAACAATCTCATTATAATAAAACTCTTTTAGTCTAGCCACCTTAACCAAAACCTCCTCTCTTAATTAGTCAATCACTTCGCCTGTTGATTTAGCAATACGTACTTTCTTAGGACCTTTTTTGCCTTCAACTGTCTTGAAGCCAATTCTGGTTACTGTGCCCTTATGAACGTACATGACATTAGAAGAATCAATAGGCGCTTCCTGGCGTAAAATTCCGCCCTTTGGACTTGATTGGTTAGGCTTAGTGTGCTTGGAGATCATATTGATGTTTTCTACTATAACCTTATTACCTAAAACCTCAAGAACCTTGCCCTCTTTACCTTTATCTTTACCGGCAATAACCTTAACGGTATCACCCTTTTTAATTTTCATCGTTGCCATGGTCGACACCTCCTTATAATACTTCCGGTGCTAAAGAAACGATTTTCATAAAATGTTTCTCTCTTAATTCTCTCGCTACCGGTCCAAAGATACGTGTTCCTCTTGGATTATTGTCATCTTTGATTATAACAGCAGCATTTTCATCAAATCTAATATAAGAACCGTCCCTGCGGCGTGCACCCTTAACAGTACGTACCACAACAGCTCTAACAACATCGCCCTTCTTAACAACGCCGCCTGGTGTTGCATCTTTAACCGAAGCAACAATGATATCGCCTATATTAGCATATCTTCTGCGGGTTCCTCCTAATACTCTGATACATAATAACTCTTTTGCACCAGTATTATCGGCGACTTTAAGTCTTGTCTCAACCTGTATCATGATAATACTCCTTTCAGTTGTAATAAATCCAACTTATCCTAAAATATAAGGAAAACAATATACATATTTATTTTGCTTTTTCAATTATTTCAACAAGTCTCCATCTCTTATCCTTTGATAAAGGTCTTGTCTCCATAACTTTTACGCGATCACCGATTCTACATTCATTATTCTCGTCATGTGCCTTCAGTTTAGAAGTTCTTTTTACGATCTTACCGTATAACGGATGTTTTACATTGTCAACTAATGCTACTACAATAGTCTTATCCATCTTATCGCTGACTACTTTTCCAATCCGCACTTTTCTTAAATTTCTTTCCATTCGATACTCCTTTCCGGGAATTTAACCACCAAAATACTCAGCTGAAAAGTCCCTTTTATTTGGAAGCCCTCTTCATCTCAGTTATAACTGTCTGAATTCTGGCAATATTCTTCCTGACTTCTTTTATTCTGCTGGTGTTTTCCAACTGATTGGTTGCATTCTGAAATCTAAGGTTGAATAGCTCCTTCTTAGCAGCTACTAATTCTTCATTTAAATCTGTTAATGATTTTGTTCTCAAATCTTCTACATATTTATTTGCTTTCACTGTATTCACCGCCTTCTAAGTCTGCACGCGATACTATTTTACACTTGACCGGTAATTTGTGAGCCGCAAGACGAAGAGCCTCTCTTGCAGTCTCCTCAGGAATACCGGCAATTTCAAACATTACGCGTCCCGGTTTAACAACTGCTACCCAATACTCTAAGGTACCTTTACCTGAACCCATACGGGTTTCAGCCGGTTTTGTTGTTACCGGTTTATCGGGAAATATCTTTATCCAAACCTTACCTCCACGCTTTGTAAAACGGGTCATGGCTATACGGGCAGCCTCAATCTGATTTGATTTTATCCAAGCAGGTTCTAAGGCAACAATACCATACTCACCATGAGCAAGGGTATTACCTCTGGAAGCTTTTCCGGACATAGTGCCGCGAAATTGCTTACGATATTTAACTCTCTTCGGCATTAACATTATTTATCGCTCCCTTCCTTTTTTGCTCCTTTTGTGGGAAGCACTTCACCATGATATATCCAAACCTTAACAC
>JGI24709J26583_10003471_pt1 | contig 12368 bp, 13 predicted proteins | sample BioPla2DNA1_FD_26583 | JGI IMG/M metagenome (IMG submission 26583) | reverse complement strand
TGGCCTTAGCAAAGATATTCCCGGCCTCTATATCAGGAACAAGCAGTACCTCGGCATGTCCTGCCACCTCTGAAACTACGCCCTTATGGCGAGCTGCCTCCTCGCTTAAGGCATTATCCAAGGCCAAGGGGCCATCTATGATGCATCCTTTTATTTGATTTCGCCTGTTCATCTGGACTAACGCGGCGGCCTCCAAGGTGCAGGGCATGTCAGGATTTACGACTTCTACGGCGGCTAAAACAGCGACTTTTGGAGTTTCGACGCCGAAGGACTTTGCTAACTCCACGGTGTTTTCGACTATCTTAACCTTGGCATTAAGGTCAGGGGCAATATTAAAGGCCGGATCGCAAATGAAAAGAATGCGATCTACGCCTTCTACCTCGTGAATGTAAACGTGCGATAAGAGAGACCCCGTCCTCAAGCCCTTTTCCTTGTTCAATACACCCCTCAGGAAGTTCGCGGTAGATATCATTCCCTTCATGAGTATATCGGCTTCTCCTGAAGATACTACTTCTACGGCAGCTAAGGCTACCTCTGCCTCGCTTCCTCGCACGTCCTTTAATTGAAAATTAGATAGGTCAACTCCGATTTCCTTGGCTATCTCCTTCATCTTATCCACGTTGCCTACCAAAATGCAGTCCGCGATGCCCTCCCTGCGGGCGTGCTCTACAGCCTCTAAAACATCGGCATCCTCGGCCAAAGCGACACTCACCCTTTTTCGGACCTACCTCTTTTGCATACGACAAAAGCTCAGTAAGAGAACGTAACTGTTCCAACTTGACAAACCTCCCATTTTTATAGTTTTTGAGTCATTTCCGAAAGCATTTTTGTGCAACTTATTATCCCTTTCAAAAACACATATGTAGAAAAATGTGCAACGCAATCGCCCTTCTAACTACGTAATTTGCAAGTTACCTAGAAGCCACAGTTTATCTTGTGAATTAAATCGGGCAAACGCAACCTGAAGTACATTTTAAGATCCCTTCATCAATCTCGCGTCTNAAACCTCAAGNAAGACAAATTTCGCGTTGTTAAGTTTTCGCCAACACAGCACCTAACGCTATCGATAAAGCTTTGGTCCTGGCAGTATCCCCACGGCTCGTTAACACCACCGGAACTTTGGCCCCCAATACAACTCCCGCACCTGCTCCATTCGCCATGAAAAGTATAACCTTGCCCAGCAANTTCCCAGCCTCTATATCNGGAACAAGCAGTACNTCGGCATGTCCTGCCACCTCTGAAACTACGCCCTTATGGCGAGCTGCCTCCTCGCTTAAGGCATTGTCCAAGGCCAAGGGGCCATCTATGACGCATCCTTTTATTTGATTTCGCCTGTTCATCTGGACTAGAGCTGCCGCATCCAACGTGCACGGCATGTCAGGATTCACAACTTCTACTGCAGCTAAAGCAGCGACTNTNGGNNTTTCNACGCCNAANGCATGNNANCAAGANACNGCNTTGTTCACTATAGAAACCTTCTCCTGAAGCCCAGGATATGTGTTGAGTCCCCCATCCGTCAAGCCAATAACCCTGCCCAACCTCGGTACTTCAAAGAGAAACAGGTGAGATAACAATCTGCCACTCCTTAGGCCCCATTCCTTGTTTAAAACTGCTTTAAGGAGCGTAGAGGTCTTTATAAACCCCTTCATTAACAAATCTCCCTCACCCGATGATACTGCTTGCACGGCTTTCATCGCCGCTTCTTCCTCGTTTGTTGCCGGAATGACCTCGAAGGAAGAAATGTCTACGCCTTTATCTCTAGCGACCTTTGAAATCTTGTCCGGATCGCCAACCAATGTTGCCTCAACGATGCCTTCTACGTTAGCTGTATGTACAGCTTCAAGTACATCTCCATCTTCAGCAGCAGCGACAACAACTCTCATGATGTTGCCTTTTTTGGCTCTTTCAAATAAAAATTCCAAATTTTTAAATGACAAGCTAAACTACCTCCCTTTTCTTATAATTTTTTACAACATCGGCATAGGAGGCAGCTTTTTCCTCGCCCTTTAAGACCCTCAAGGCGTTTTCTGCCAAGGACTTCATTTCGTTTTCTCCCGGGTACATAAGCACGGGCGCTATCCATTGTACTCTTTCTGTTACCGTAGCCGCAAAGTCCTCATCATAAACAACTCCACCGGTCAAGATGATTGCATCCACTTTTCCTTCAAGTGTCGCCGAATAAGATGCGATTTCTTTAGCCACTTGCAGGGCCATGGCACGATACACCAGTGCCGCTTTTTCATCACCCTTCTTAATGCGCTCTTTTACATCGCGCATGTCATTGGTTCCCAAATAACCAACGAACCCGGATTCCCCCGTCAATTTTCGACGAAGTTCTTTGATGTTGTATTTTCCACTGTAACACAACCTGACCAAATCGCCTGAAGGCACGGTTCCGGCACGCTCCGGGGAAAAAGGACCATTTTCGTTGGCATTGTTCAAATCGACCATTCTCCCGTCCTTGTGGGCGCAAATACTGAAACCTCCTCCAAGGTGAGCGACTATAAAACGGAGTTTGCGCCAATCACCGCCTAATTCCTTCGCTGCCTTGCGCACAACCGACTTGATATTTAGCGTATGGGCTAATGAATATTTGGGCAGTTCAGGTAAACCCGTGATCCTGGCGATATCATCGAGCTCATCGGTTGCTACGGAATCTGCTATAAAGGCGGGAATATTTCTCGGACCAGCTATGGCATTTGCCATGAGACCGCCAAGATTTGAAGCGTGCTCCCAAGGCTTGCACATTTTCAAATACTCTATCAAAACTTCCTCTACTTGATAAACTCCTCCCGGCATAGGAGGATCAACTATTCCTCCACGCCCAATAATAGCATCGAGCATATCGTAAGAATATCCCATTTCCTTTACGACACCTTCGACAGCACCCAACCTGAAGTCCAATTGTTTTATCACATTATCAAACTTAGACAATTCCTCCAGAGAATGACGAATGGTCTTTGTCCACACTTCTGCGTCGTTTTTATACCATGCTATTTTAGTACTAGTAGAACCCGGATTTATGACTAGAATATTGAAGGTCAAACTCATTCCCCCTCTCGCTAAAAAGGACAAGGCAATCTCATAAATTAGATACCTTGCCCGAAATATTTGCAACACAACTTATTTATATATCAAGCATCCCTCCGAGACAACTGATTTTCAAATACTCCATCTCGATACAAAAGTTGTGATGATATAGGGATACTTTTGCTTCTTCCTTAGGCAAAATTTTCCGTTCACATAGACTACAGCCATTACTACGAATTCTCTTTCTGCTTAGGCGGGTTTTGATTGTTTCATTTATTATAATAAAGTTTGATAAAAAAGTCACCAGACACGCTCAAATACATTAAATACTATTGACATTATTCCATATAGTTGCGTATAATCACTACTGATAGCTTAACTATAATAAGTGGAGGAATGTCTTATGTGTCAGGGAAAACATCACTGCTCTTGCCATGACGTCCCAGACCTACGATTAGAAGGTTTTTTAGCTCCTTGCCTTTTGTTCTTGCTAAAAAAAGAACCGGCTCATGGTTATGAGTTGGTGGAAAGGATCAAAGAAGTCGAGTTGATTAAAGCCGTTCCTGATCCTGGAGTCATATACAGGCACCTGCGTCGATTGGAAGATATGGGAATGCTGGAATCTCGCTTAGAACCAGGATGTGGCGGACCGGCTCGCAAGGTTTATTCGATAACGCCGGAAGGAGAAGATTACTTAAAGGCCTGGGTGACAAGCTTGCGCGACATGCACGATGCTTTAGGCAAGTTTATCGAAGCATCGGAAGAATGTCTCAAGTAAAGATCTTACAGCCTTTGCTCAAAAGAAAGAACGACCATGACCTTAGCTATTAAAGTTTCAGGGTTAGTCAAACACTACGAAAGCCTGGTTGCCGTAAATAACATAAGCTTTGACGTCAAAGAAGGAGAGATTTTCGGTTTTTTGGGCCCAAACGGCGCAGGAAAGACCACCACCATACGCATGCTCACCGGCCTTTCCAGGCCCACTGCCGGAACGATCGAACTTTTGGGCCTTAACATTAACTCGGACGTCAAGGCCAAAAAGCTCATAGGCGTTGTGCCCGAAGCTTCAAACCTTTACGACGATCTCACCGCTTTAGAAAACCTTTTCTTCATGGGCAAACTTTATGGCGTACCCAAAAAAGAGAGATGTAAGCGAGCCGAGGCCCTTCTGGAACTATTTCGGTTACAGGAAAAAAGAAATCAACTCTTTGGCACCCTTTCTCGCGGAATGAAGCGTGCGCTCACCATCGCCGCTGCCTTGATTCATAATCCCAAGATATTGTTTTTGGACGAACCTACCGTAGGATTGGACGTAATGGCCGCCCGAAGCTTGAGAAAGGTCATTCAAGAGCTAAGCTATCAAGGGATGACGATATTTTTAACGACGCATTACCTGGAAGAGGCGGATATGTTGTGTGATCGCATCGCAATCATCGTTAAAGGAGAAATTATCACCACCGGAAATCCAGAGGATCTAAAAGAAATGGCAACTAAGGAACAAGCCATGGAATTTACCGTATCAAATGACGCTTCAAAGCTCATCGAACCCCTAGCAGCGCTTACAGGATCAAGACCCATCCTTATAAATTCAAACACACTGCGGTGCATCGGCGCCACAAATGACCTCTTAGCTCACATTTGCAAAGTAGTGCAAGAGGCAGGAGTGAAAGTCATCCATATCAACACAGTCAGGCCCACCCTTGAGGACGCATTCGTGAGGATAACAGGACTTTCCCCGACAGTCATGTCTGCGGAAAAGGGAGGAAAGTAGAGATGCTGGATAATTTGAGAGGAATATGGTGCATCATTGCAAAAGACATGAAGACTTACTACCTTAAACCTCCCGCTGTGAGCTGGGGGATGGTATTTCCCGTCACCTGGACTTTGGCCTTTTACCTGAGAAATCCCGTAGATTTTAAGGGATTGATTCCCGGTCTCATAGCCATGACTGCTCTCTTCAGCACCACTGCGGCCGAAGCCGTGGTGATAAATTTTGAGCTTCGCCTTGGAACTTTAGAGAGACTTCTCCTCGCACCGATCAATATGGCGGCGATCTTGTTAGGGAAAATCTTGGGAGGAGCTATCTTTGGTTTCATCATGAGCACTATAGTTACCGTAACGTGCGCTTTATTTCTAAATTTTCACGTAAATTGGCCGTCGTTCTTTCTGATTCTCTTGCCCTCTTTACTTGCCTTTTCGACCATGGGTTCGCTGCTTTGTTTGCTCGTAAGAGAGGTCTTTGAGGCTCAAACACTGCTAAATCTTCCACGCTTCGTAATGGTTTTCGCTAGCGGCGTCGTATATCCCATTGAATTCATGCCCAGGTCTTTGCAGATTTTTGCGCACTTTCTGCCTCTCACATATGCTGTGAAAGGTTTTAAAAGCGTTTCAACCATCGGCACAACTTCTTTGCCGGCATTGCATGCTGCAATCTTATTGGGATTTTTTACGCTCTTTTTGTTTCCTGCTATCAAATTGTTGGGGAAAAAGTTCCAATAATTCCTAAAATCCCTGCCAATAAAAAGGAAGCTCTCGTTCTTGCTTCGCAAATTTGTGATGTTCGAAAAGCCCTTTTTTCGTTACAATAACACGTGATGATGGGAGATTATATATATCGCACGTAAAAGAGGGAAATTAAATTGAAGTTATGTCATCGCGATAAAAAACATTACATCCACCAAGAGGGACAGAGCGGTGCTTGAAGCCATCGTAAACTTTCTTGTAAACACCATCGGACACCTCGGCTATCCGGGAATAACGGCTTTGATGTTCCTGGAATCCTCTTTTTTCCCCTTTCCCAGCGAAGTGGTAATACCGCCAGCAGGGTATTTAGCCGCAGAGGGCAAGATGTCACTTCCTGCTGTAATTGGTTGTGGAATTATTGGAAGCCTGTTGGGGGCGATTTTTAACTATTACGTCGCCCTCAAGATAGGCAGACACTTTTTGCTAAAATATGGAAAATATTTCTTGGTGAGCGAAAAAAACCTGAGGAAGGCCGAAATATTTTTCGAAAAACACGGCGCGGTGAGCACCTTCGTTGGAAGGTTGCTGCCGGGCATCAGGCAGTACATTTCATTGCCCGCCGGCATAGCAAAAATGAGAATGGACCTTTTTTGCCTTTACACCTCCCTCGGAGCCGGCATATGGGTGATAATCCTTGCCTTGCTCGGGTTTTATATCGGAAACAACGTGGAACGACTCGACGATATGCTTCATTCAATCTCCATCGCACTGTTGCTGTTTTGTGGAGGAATAATAATAATATACGTTTTTAGATACAAGGCTAAAAACAAAAGGGGCGAGTGAGAAGAGCTAATTCACGTCTCAGATTGCGACCACAGCAAACTTTATTTTACGGAATCTTTATCCTCGCTTTTGGCGATGCCTTCTCTCCTCCTTCGCCTTATTTGCTCTATTNTCACAATAGCATCGAACTCTTCCTGCTTTGGGAACTCGACCCTTCTAAAGCAACTTATGACTATATAATCTGGGATGGCCAAGGCCTTGAGGGGCCTGNTTTTATGCCTGTTTANGATTTCTTCCANGGGCAAGCGAAAAAAGATGGCTACGTTAAATCTATCCGGCAAAATAAAGTCCGCTCTGGAAGTGGCAGTGAGATTCATCCTATCGATGTAAACCACGGGCTTAACGCTGTTTTTAAGCATTTCGATTGCCTTGCTTCGAATCTCCGGCTCCTTTGGCCTTAAAACCTCGTACATCTTCTCCTGTCCAGCTTCTCGTAGTTCGGGGTAGAGCTCAGAAAACATTTTCTTTCTGATTTCATCTTGAGAAATTATTTCGAAGTCATAAAACCTGCGGGCCAAATAGGCCGCTAAGGTGCTCTTCCCACACCCCTGGGGACCTATCGGCAACAACGCTATGGGCTTTGGCGAGGCGATGAGAAAGGCTTTTGTCACAAGGGCAATCTCGAAAAATCGCCTGACCTTAATAATATTAGATTTTTCCATAAAATCACTCCATAACCCATTGCATATTCAAAAAATAAGCACTATAATCCTCGCAGAAAAAAGGATATATTGCTAGTAATTTGGCCCTTCCCTCGAACTCGAAAGAGAGGGAATTTTTTAATTGGCATGTATCTTATACCTCAAGGAGAGGTGACTGTGAAGGATGGATGACAAAGATTCAAGTCAAGAAGTACCCCTACCAATCAAGGTCATTGGCATCGTCTTTAATTTAAAAAAACCCACCAAAAGTGACGAGCCCGATGATCTCTATGAGGAATATGACTCCCAAAGTACCATTGATGCCTTAGCACNAGAAATTGAAAGTTTTGGATTCGAAACGGTCCTATTAGAACAAGATGAGGATTTATTCTCCAAATTAACTACAAATCCTCCTGATTTTGTATTCAATATCGCCGAAGGAAAGGATATTTACAGAGGCAGAGAAGCACAAATTCCAAGCTTGTTGGAATCACTCGGCATTCCCTACACAGGCTCGGACCCCGTTTCTCTTGCTATATCATTGGACAAATACCTTACAAATGTCGTCCTAAATTACGAAGGCGTTCCTGTCCCCAAGATGGCCCATTTTCGTAGCCGAGACGATCTCGTTAAGGCAAAGGAGTTATTCGTCTCGGAAAATTCAACTTACATAGTAAAACCACGTTGGGAAGGTTCTTCAAAAGGCGTGTTTCACGACTCCATCTCCAAAAGTGCAGAGGAGTTGGAAAGAAACGTCTTGAGAATATTTGAGCGGTACAAGCAACCGGCCATTGCGGAGGTCTTTTTGCCGGGAGCTGAAATAACCGCTGGAGTGCTTGGGAACGACGAGGAAACTCGCGTGATCGGTATGATGAGGATATCGGAACGTACACCTTCCCATAGTGGTACGTTTTTATACACCCTTGACCATAAACGGGAATGGGAGGAAAGAATTCTATACGAGGGACCTCAAGTTTTAGACGCAAAGGTACGAGAACAGGCGGCATCCACTGCACTTAAAGCATTTCGCGCCCTCGAACTACGAGATGTCGCAAGGATAGATATGCGCATGGATGAATCAGGGTGCCTTCGCGTCATAGACATCAATCCTTTACCCGGACTGTCACCATATTATAGCGACCTCCCGATTCTTTATTCTTTAAGCGGAGGAAATTACCACGATCTTATATTCGGCATTCTGCGATCTGCTTTTAAACGCTATGGAATACATTGGGTGGAGGGGTAAATCATGGCAAAGGTATTGGTAGTCACGGCTAAGGAAGAAACGGAAAGAAGTGACGTTCTGGATGTACTGCGATGCAGGAACTCAGTCGTTGACGCTCTGTCGTCCAATGGCTACAATATTGGCATTTTGGAAATCACCAAAGAAGACATCAACCATTTAACAGGCTTGAAGCTAAGATATTGCGCCACAACCCTGACTGTATATTCAACCTTTTTGAGGGGTTCTCGGATGACAGCACTAAAGAAGTCTCCTTTGCGATCTTCTTGGAAAGCCTTAAGATCCCCTTCACTGGCAACGGCTCAATGGCCTTATATGCTTCTTTAGACAAATTTTTAGCTAAAAAATTATTAGCAATGGAGGGCGTACCCGTACCGCAAGGCGTGTATCTCAAGCACGCCGTGGGCAATGTCATTGATTTGCCTTGTCCAGCCTTCATTAAGCCTCGCTTCGAAGATGGTAGCGTTGGCATAGATGAAGCTTCACTGGTAACAAGTAAAGAAGAATTAAATAAAGTGTTGCCACACAAACTTTCGGCCTTTCCAGCAGGAATAATCGTCGAGGAGTTTTTGGAAGGACGAGAATTCAACGTAGGGTTGGTTGGAGTTCCACCCTATGAAGTCGTGGGAATCTCAATGATAGATTACAAAGATTACCCCGACGTAATGCCTTTTTTAGATTACAGGGCAAAATGGGATACGAACAGCCCGGGATACAAAATATCCCCCGAAAATCCCAAAATCATCTCCGACGTGGCAAAAGAGCGTCTCATTTGGATTGCCAAGCGTGCCGGCATTACTCTTTCTTGCAGGGGATATTTTCGAGTTGACCTGAGGGAAAAGGATGGAAGGCTCTACGTCATCGACGTAAACCCAAATCCTGATTTGAACGTTGACAGCGGTCTGGCAAACCAAAGCAGGAGGAGTGGCTTGTCCTATGAAGCCCTCGTGTCCTATTTGGTCGAGATCGCATTAAAGGAGAATCTATATGAACCAGCTAAACAGGCCATATACGAAGTACCTGAATATAGCGCGATCTAGCAAAGCCTTTAACGAGGCCGAACTTCAAGTACTGGAAGGATTACTGCGCCAGTGCTTGGAGGGTCCCAACGAAGAAGGATACATAATGCTCACGGAGAAAGAAGATGGGGAAGATGTCGCTTTTTTAATATACGGAAAAACGCCAATGACAGAATTCACCTATGATCTTTATTGGGTAGTCGTTTCTCCTTCGCATCAAGGCAAAGGCTTTGGCAGGCGCATCATAAGCCGCATGGAACAATGTCTTTTAAAGGAAAAGGATAAGATCAACATCAGGGTGGAGACTTCGGGCAGTGAACACTACGTGGGACAAAGGGCCTTTTATGAAGCTATGAACTTTAATTTATGTGGACGCATTCCATCGTTCTACAAGGAAGGCGATGATTTAGTAATTTTTTATAAATGCGTAACAAAAAATAATCTTTCGGGAGGCAGTAAAAGCAATGAAAGATTATAGGGAAATATCCCTATGGAAAAATGTAACGCCGGAAGAGTGGAACGATTGGCATTGGCAGCTTGCCAACCGCATTACCGACATTGAGACTTTGGGTGAAATCATTACCTTGACGTCTGAGGAGAAAAAGGCCTTAAACGACGACCTTTTGGAGCTGAGAATGGCGATCACTCCCTACTACGCTACTTTAATGGATCCAAAGGACGTCAATTGCCCTATTCGCATGCAGGCCGTTCCAACTTCCAAAGAAAGAAACACTGCGGAAGAGGATTTCTATGACCCTTTAGCNGAAGACAGATATGCGCCGGTCCCCGGGTTCGTGCACAGATACCCCGATAGGGGCATTCTGCTCGTGACAGACCAGTGTTCCATGTACTGCAGGTTTTGCACCAGAAGGCGATTTGCGGGCGAAGTGGACAGGCCAAAAAGTCGCGAGGAAATTCAGGCAGCCATAGATTACATCGAAAGGACCCCCGTGCTTAGAGATGTACTCGTCACAGGCGGAGACCCTCTTACCATGGAAGACGATAACCTCGAATGGCTTTTGGCCAGCCTGAGGCGGATACCTCACGTGGAGATCATAAGGATAGGAACGCGAGTCCCTGCTGTGATGCCTCAAAGGATCACGAGGTCTTTGGTCTCCATGTTAAAACAATTTCATCCGCTGTGGATCAACGTTCATTTCAATCATCCTAAGGAAATTACGCCCTACTCGACCAGAGCCTTAAACATGCTCGCCGATGCAGGCATACCGCTTGGCAACCAATCGGTACTGCTGCGCGGCATAAACGACTGCCCTTACATCTTCAAAGAGTTATTTCAAAAGCTTTTGATGAACAGGGTGCGTCCTTACTACATATATCAATGCGACCTATCACGAGGCATATCTCATTTTCGCACCTCGGTAGGCAAGGGCATCGAGATCATAGAATTCCTGCGCGGGCATACAACCGGCATGGCTGTCCCTACCTTCGTGATAGACGCCCCCGGAGGCGGCGGCAAGATCCCGCTCATGCCAAACTACCTGCTGGCCCAGGGCGAGCGAAGGGTTGTGCTCAGGAACTTTGAAGGGACCATTACCGTGTATACCGAACCGGAAGACGCGAGCTCCCATTGCCATGGCTGCACTGATATATGCCTAAGACAATCTGCCTCTTCGGGCGGCGGCGTCTCCGAATTGCTTGAAGGAAGCAGGCTGCAGCTTGAGCCGCAAGTACTCAAGAGGGAGGAGCGAAGGCACCAGTGGATGGAGGAAAAGAAAGGACAATCCGTTCACGCCTCGGATCACAAATGCCCGCTTCTGTAGATCAATAAACAACACTAGGCCAGGGTTAAATCTTCCACGTCAAAGACTACCCTGGCCTTTATAGTAAATTAGGAAGTGAGCATCCATGAAAAAAGATAAGGTCATAGGCGGTTTGCTTGGTTTATGCATCGGAGATGCGCTCGGTGTGCCCGTGGAGTTTCAATCCAGGGAAAAGCTTAGAAGAAATCCCGTCAAAGACATGATGGGATACGGAACTCACAACCAGCCGCCGGGCACGTGGTCAGACGACAGCTCTCTTACCTTTTGTTTGGCCGAATCGATTTGCAATGGCTTTGACCTTCAGGATATCGCTGACAAATTCGTCAAATGGATGTATGAAGGTTACTGGACACCATGGGGCGAGGCCTTTGATATTGGAGGTACAACTCAAATCGCCATCTCACGCTTAAAGAAAGGAGTTGATCCCCTAGAAGCTGGACCTACGGATGAACGCAGCAACGGCAACGGGTCGCTCATGAGAATTTTGCCGTTGATATTTTATGTAGAGAAAATGGATGAAGAAGAGCAATTTGAAATCACTCACCAGGTCTCGCGCACAACACACGGACATATAAGATCGCAAATGGCATGCGGAATATACGTTCAATTTGGGATCAATTTGTTTAATGGCGACACTCCTGAAGCAGCTTACGAAAAGATGAAGGATACCGTTTTGAAATATTACTCTAAAGAGCCATATATTGAGGAATTGAGTCATTTTAGCAGAATCCTTGCATCTGATATCTCGAAATTGCCGATTGATTCCATAAAATCAAGCGGTTATGTCGTAGATTCACTGGAGGCCTGTCTATGGTGCTTCCTCAATAACGATTCCTACAAAGATACTGTCATAACCGCCGTAAATCTTGGTGGGGATACGGACACCATTGGCGCCCTTGCCGGCGGATTGGCCGGCATATACTACGGATACGAGGGCATCCCCAAGGAATGGATAGAGAAGATCGTCAAAGTCGATGAAATAATCAAGCTGGGAGAAAGGCTGTATGAGGCGATTTATGGAATATAGCAGAGTGCCTTGACTTAGTGCATCCTGCACTCTATCTTAATTCTCCTTCAGTACACTTCAGATACGTTCATAAATGTTGGGGCAATATTTTGCTTTGCGAGTTGAAATCAGAGTAGAATGAATGAAGGAAAGGAGAGATATGATGAGCAAGAAATCTATTGAGCAATTGTTAACGGAGATAGATAATTTTTCTCGAACAAGAAATTTTTCTAGAAGAGAGATGGCACAAAAGCTAGGTATTCCTTATGAAACTTTTAGAAAATGGTTTCAAAAAGGCAAAGGCAGAAAGAACCCATCTTCTGTACACATTGAAAAAATGGA
>JGI24709J26583_10003469_pt1 | contig 12374 bp, 16 predicted proteins | sample BioPla2DNA1_FD_26583 | JGI IMG/M metagenome (IMG submission 26583) | reverse complement strand
TTTGCGCCCGGGTTATCGTTACCGTAACCTTCCATAAGGTTGATTGCACCCCAGATACCAAGACCTGCTCCAAGTGCTACTACTAATGTCTGTAATGTTCCAATTGCGCTCTGAAAAAATGCCATAATTAAAATTCTCCGTTTTTCTTTTAATGTGATAGAGCCGGGTTCCTCGCCCGGCTCCGTGTAATAAGTTACTTTTGCGTGGTCCTGCCACGCTGTCTCTTAGAAAAGAGTTGCAAGTACAGGAACTAAAGTAGTACCGATAAGGGCTACACCGCCACCTGCCATAAGCTGCTTCATACCCTGAGACTTTGCACCAGGGTTATCGTTGCCGTAACCTTCCATAAGGTTGATTGCACCCCAGATACCAAGACCTGCTCCAAGTGCTACTACAAGTGTCTGTAATGTTCCTACTGCGCTCTGAAAAAATGCCATAATTCTAATCCTCCATAAAATAAAAATTGTGTGATATAAATTCCTTGACCAAAAGGTCGTGTAGTTACTGCTCCAAAGCCCGTCGACTGACTTTGGAAATACGGCCGTACCTCACCCGAACCGAAATCCGGGCAATAAAAAACTCTTCAACCTGCCTTTATCGCAAATAAAAGAGTTATTCTTCGTTTACTTCGATGACCTCATATTCGTCATCTGCTCTCAATATTAAGTTGTGCTTTAGGAACTTCTCGATATCGAAATGGTTCCTCTTATCATAATCAGAAGTCAGATGGTAATTCGGATGCTGGGTGATGTCGTATTTATCCGATAAAAACGGACGCACACCTCGCAACTGCACGATACATTTGCTGCCATCCATGACAGCCAGTTCATCAATGCTCATCAAATCTTTGCCAAGCTTCTGATAGTTCAAATTGTAGCTCATATTGCTACCTCTCGATTCTCCGGTATTAAACATATCAATGGTCTCTTTACCTAGGGAAGCGTTCAAATCCTTTAGGGTGGTCTGTTCTGAACCACCAAGGAATATCTGCGAATCCATATTACCGATAATGGTATCGGCATTATCCTTATAGATTGCTTTCAGCTGGGACTTCGCCTGCAATACAAGACAAGCGGAAATCTCTCTGCTTCGGATGGTTGCCACCAGCTTCTCCAGATTAGGAATCTGACCGATATTGGCACACTCATCAATCAGGCATCGTACATGGACCGGTAATCTTCCACCGTACACGTCATCCGCCTTTTCACACAGCAAATTGAACAGCTGCGTATAAATCATTGAAATCAGGAAATTAAAAGTACCATCCGTATCTGACATAATCAGAAACAATGCTGTCTTCTTATCTCCCAAGGTATCCAGTTCCAGTTCATCGTAAGCAGTAATATCTCTAAGCTCCTTAATATCAAACGGTGCAAGTCTTGCACCACAGGATACGAGAATCGACTTGGTAGTTTTGCCCGCCGCCAATTTGTACTTGGCATATTGTCTCACTGCAAAATGGTCCGGATTCTGCTTTTCCAATTCCTCAAACATTAAATCCACCGGATTCTTAAATTCCTCATCATCCTCCCGGACTTCCATAGCATTTATCATCTCCAACAAAGTAGAGAAATTCTGCTCTTCCTCCGGAGCCTCATAATGGATATATCCGATAAGTGCTGTATAAAGCAGCGTCTCTGCTTTCAGCCAGAAATCGTCACCGCCCTTGCTTTCTCCCTTTGTATTTGCGATAAGCGTTGTTACCAGCTTTAGAATATCCTTCTCAGAGTGGATATAAGAAAAAGGGTTATAATGCATCGACTTCTTAAAATTGATGGTGTTGAACACCTTTATCCGGTAATTATTTTTCAAAAGAGCATTACCACACTCGCATGCGATACTGCCTTTCGGGTCAGTGACCACGTAGCTCGAATGCATCTGTAAAAGGTTCGGTTTCAACCAAAATCTTGTCTTACCGGAACCGGAACCTCCGACTATCAGTACATTCTTGTTTCTCGCATATTTGGGCTGCGAGGGTCTGCTGTTCATGGTAATACGCTCTGTTTGCGATAAAATCACATTCTGCGAAAACTCTTTATCCACAAAAGGCTCAATATCCGCAGGTTTGCCCCACCGTGCGGAACCGTATTCCACGTTATGCTTATAATTCTTTGCATTTTTTCCCTTTAGATAGACTGCCAAACGAATCACTGATCCAACAGCAATACCCATCATCAGGTCAAAAATATGCAAACTTGGCAACGGATTAGAAAATGCTTCCATAATCAGTCCATCCATCACAATGCTCTGAACCTTTTCGGAAACATTCTCTCCCACCGACATTCTCCAAATCTCTCCAACATTAGTAGCCAGCAATCCAATCAACACATAAGGCAGATTCAGGATTAGCAGCTTCTTATACTTTGTACTCATCGGCTCTTCTCCTTTTTCTTCTCATGTTCTTTCTTTGGCATATTCGCCACCATCTCCTTAAATTTCTTAAGGGCTTTCAATATGCTTGGACGATTCTGAGACTGCTTTTTCATCTGCTTTGCAGTGTACTCAGCCAATACCTGTGCGATTGCATCCGCATCACTAGCTTTGAAGAATACCATATATTTTGTTGGAGTAACCGTCTTATCCTTTACAATGGCGAAATCCACACCGTATTTCTTAGCAATACGTTCAAAATCCTTAAGTCCGGTTTCTCCCACCGGCAAACTGGATACACCCTGATTCTGTCCAATCAACTGTTTTATGGTCTGTTTACCTTGGATACGGTCATCCTTCGCAGCTTTCATATTTTTCTGTTGCTTATGGTTGTGCAGATACATGGAAAGTGCTCTGCAAAGAGTTCTCGCTGTCAGCTTTGTAGTAGATATAGCCAATCGTACGGATTTATCTGAAATTTCTTCATTTACCAACAATCTCACTCCCTTCGTGATTTATTTCCGAGCTTCTTAAAGGTATCCGGTAATGCCCTCCATCGAAGTCACAATCAATTTCGCCTTTTTGGCAATTGTAATGTCGTCCTTCATATCCTCAGTAATACGATTTCCGCATACTACCAAGAATCTCGCTCTGCGAAGAAGGTCCTCCTCCATCTCTTTCTGCATCTTATGCGCATCCGGATTCTCCTCTGCAAAGATTCCACTAAATACCAGTACCGGACAAATCGGAATGTATCCATTGTCAGCTAACACCTGACAGTACTTCCGCGCTTCCTCTTCTGCTTCAAAGCGGTTCTTGCTCCATGCTGCCGTTACATATGCTCTGGGCAATGTTCTGCTCATAAATACCTCCTAATCTACCTGATACGCAGGCAATTCATACTGCCCTGCATATACACTGGTTGTCCTACTAAAAAATTCAACAAAAGCCTCTTCAAGCTCTTTCTGGGTCATACACTCCACTCCACCTTTTCCGGCTTTCATAATCATGCACTCACCCATAACAAGGTTGTTTCCATCAATCTTTACCGCACTTGCTACCGGATAAATAACCAAATAATCCGTATGACCAAGCATCGCCGACATACAGTGCTCACCATATTCTTCAATTACATCCAATGCCCTTTCATAATCCATGAGCCAAAGAGATTTCTTTGTGCTGATATAAAGGGCTACCTTCTTAGGAATCGCAGGTGCTACGGCTGCAAACTTGAAGCCGTAATCCGCATCTCCCTCAATTCTTACTTTTACGCTTTCCATTGCGCTAATCCTCCTTATATTCTTCCATTGGCTCTGTCATTATTGAACATCGCCGTATAATAATTATTGATGGTAAGTGGCGCATTATAAAGCATCGCCAGCAGATATTGCTTAATGTTACGAATCTCTGCGCCATTCTTTTCCATGCAGTCCAATACATACTGAATATGTGAATAATCCAGCTTCATGAACTGGCTTTTTACAACTGCCAGTGACTTCCTATCCCCGGCAATACGGATGGTCTTACTCTTTGAACAGACTGTATCCACCAAAATATCCAGAATCTCCTCTAGCTCTCTGCAATGATATGGATATTGCTGCTTAAGTGCCTGATAATCCAATTCGGATATAAAATATTGGCGATAAGTTTCCCTCTCATCCATATCGCTATCTGCCGATAAGATAAGATTAGTCTCACTAATATCAGTATTGTTAAACTCAGTATTATTACCTCGTAATTTCTCCGAGCCTAGAATCGTACTTTTTACGAGTCCAGAATCGTAACTTTTACGAGTCAAGAGTCGTACATTTTCCGTGTGGATAAAATTCTTCACATAGATAATCACAGGTTTCCCCTGCCCCCGGCGTTTACGTTCTATCAAACCATACTCTTCCAATTCCACCATCATCTTCGTGGCGGTCTTATCGCTACAATTCAGTGACAGCATGATATTTTCAAGAGTATATATCACATACACACGCCCACCCTCATCTACCCATCCGTTCTTTTTAGATAAGGACACTCTGTCTAGGAGCAAGCCATAGAGAAGCTTGGCATCCGACGAAAGCTTCCGAAATTCATCATCCGTGCATAGCACCTTGGGAACCTTATAGAATACAAACTGCTCTGACTGCTCCTCATAGAAATAGTCATATTTCATGTGTTATCCCTTCTTCATAAGCTGTGCATAGCAAGGAAAGCAAAATTCCCTGCCCCTGCCATAAGGACATGGATTCTTACAGTTTCTAGGGGAGGGAGCCGCTACCGGCTCCCTCTTAGGAATCTCTGTAAGGTCCTTCTGTTTGCAAACCTTCTTACCAGACATTACAGTGCTTCTCCTCCCTTAGACTTATCAACCTTTTCTACAGTTTCCTTCTTAGGCTGCTTCGCAATCTCATCCTTTTTGGCTTTAAGGTCGCCTAATACAGAACCCTTTTCCTCTTTTTCAGATGAAATATCTGCCTCCTTTGCCTGCTGACGTGCCTCAAACTTCTCAGCAAGTTCGAAGATATGATCTTTACTATCGTAGTGATATACGCTGTCAGTAAGCTTTTCCTCGGGAGCAACCTGTGTCGCATTTACCTCTTCCACCATTGCCTTTAAGTCTTTGAAATCAACGTTTCCATCATCTTTCACTAACAAAATTTCATGGATGCTCGAAGGTAAAATATAGAAGTCACCACCAAGTTTTTCAGCTGCCTGGTCCATGAATTCCTGATAAGCAATAACACCTGCTCCGGAAATCTTATCCGGTACTGTTGCCACGTACATCATCTCGTCCTGCGGAAATTCATCAATCCCGAACATTTCCGATACATCCTCGCCCATCATGTCTACAATCACTTCGCTCATTCCCTTAATGACCACCGGTCTAAGCTCCGGTGCATTCTCCAAAGCATCTGCGTGAAGCTGTTCCGGTGTAACTCCCATCTTTTCCAAGAGGTCATTTGTTACCAACATAGAAGCTCTACCGGTTTCATCACTGCTTACCACAAATCGGTAAACAACCGCCATATCCTCCATCTCCTGATGTGGAATCTTTGCAAGCAAGTCAGCATTTCTGTCAGTTGCTAGAACTTCCATTGCGATGTTGCCCTTCATCTGCTCATAATTAGTAAGCGCAGCCACATCAAAGGTAGGCATGTTTGCCAGATGGTCTTCCACCTTATGTGTTACTTGCGCCACAATCTCATCGAAAGGAACACCGGATTCAAATGCCTCGGCAAATACTTCCAGGTTCATGTTCATGCTGATGTTACTACCTTCGGGTGTAATTGTGATTGCTTCGTAGCTCTGGTTCATTTTCTCAACCGTGCTAATCTTGACATCCACTTCATTGCCTCTCTCATAAAGACTTTCCTTTAAGGCATCCACGAACTCATGCTTAAATTCTTCGTTACTCATCGTTTTATCTCCTTCACAATTTATTCTGTATCAGGTCGTCACCTGATTTTGAGCAATAAAAGAACGCCATACCCACAACCACAATGGCTATGAGTTGACGCTCTAAAACCGCTCTATTCTTTTGCAAAAAAAAACAACCGGCGGTGTTTTTCTCGCTCGATTGTCTATGATAATATTATCACACCTAAAATCAGAAAAAAAGTGTCAAAACCCCTACAAAATCCCTACAAATCAAACCTATATAACGAATAACTCTTTCTCCAACTCATTAACAACCTGTGTATTTAGAGCCAAATAGCTAATAGCTTCATAATTACGATGTAATCTATACAATAAGCATTTAGCCTCATCTGATAAATTATTATATGCATCTTTATTAAAGAAAACATTTTGAGTAGTACATAATGTAAGGTCTAAGAATTCGATAATATGTTGAAACAAACCCTTTTCAAACATATCTTTCAAATCTTCCAAAGCTTTTATTGCTCCATCACTATAGTAAGAGATTAATATATATGGTACTGGTATGTTTACAACATTTATAAAACAACAAATTCCTTTATAAGTAATACATTCCGATAAAGAATAATTAATTTTACTAATTGGTAGTTTTATTGCAATAGAATGAAACTTAGCAGAAATACTTCCTGACATCTTATACACTTTTATATCCTGCAAAAGTAAATTTGCCTTTTCATTTATATCAAAAAGAACATCTATATCCTCTTTATAATCTATCATAAATCTATCGCCTGCACAGTCTATATGTTCACCGAATAAACTAGACATATATTTAATTCTCATTATGCGATAATAAATATCATATGTAGATGCTTTTAATGCATATTCTAAGTCCTCAATATACGTATTTTTGTATATAGCATTTCCAGTTTGTTCAATTTCTGCAAATAAATATTCGTCATGCACTTTACAAAATGATACGGTTGCACTCGCATCATTGACGCTTACTTCTTTGTAAAATAACCTAATATTATGTTCATTCATTTCATCTTCCATTGTATGGTCATCAAACCCAATTACATATTCACCTGATAGGTTTTTAAAAACATTACCTTCTGACATAGTATGAGATTTTCTATTATGATTATTTGTATCACAGTTATCAAAACATTTTTTAGCAAAACAATACGAAATATTCTTTTTTAATACTGACGCATTTTCAATTTTTCTGCTAAGCAATTTCTTTGGTTTCATGCCATATATTTCTTCTCTACTAACCATCCTTCTATTTTTCACTATTTTTTTATATGTACTAATCACATCATCTTTGCAGCAAAATTTAAATTTTTCTCCACTCATGCATAAACACTTTCCATAATCATGAGGAAAAATAGTATATACATTCCTTAACCATCCATCTCTATTCTCGACTTTTCTGAATTGTGGATAATTGTCTCTTTCAAAAATCTCATCATAATCTTGATAATTCATCATAATCACTCCTAAGTTTTATTTTATAACTAATCATACAACCAACAGCATAAATTCTCAATTGCATTAATATCCTTCCAAACTCCCAAGGGAATAAAAAAGAGCGGTGTAGCACATATACAACATCGCCCTATCAACAAATGTATTTACTCTATGCTACCATAAACTTAACCAACCGTTCTTGTAAACACATCACCATACCACCGCACAACTGAGGTAATCCTATGAGTACACTCTCAATAGCAAAGAAAATAAGACTCTGCTTTGCTAAATCCCATGTACCAGTATTAAGATATGCACAGAACACACCTACCACGAGAATTATATTCAAAATCCCTGCCAAGAAAAGAACGATTCTTTCTACTGTGTTGTATACCAACAATATAAAATTCAAAAATAAAATCAACGGCAACACCAATATCTTTGCTACCAGCTTAATAAAAAACTTTATTACTGCNATACCACTACCCCCTCATCTTCTTCGCATAGCTATTCAATCTCTGGAACTGCTCGTACTCATGCAAAATATCCTTAATCTTGTGCTTTGCATTAGCAAGTGCAGCTGCTTCCTCCTTGCTTCCGGTCATGCCATTACAGAATATCTCCACGCACTTCTTGAGCGCATCTACATCTGACATCTCTCTGCTCTCTTCTCTTGCAAGCTCTTCTACCTCAATCTGCGTATTTCTGAAAAGAGTGCTGTTATAAATAAACATACGGAATAATCTGTTCGCCTCATCTGGATACAGTTCTTGGTCTACCCTAAGCAATTCCCTAGAAAATCCAGCAATAGACTTCGAAGCCATTTCCAACTTACTCTCGCTGCTCAGCTTCACAACGATAGAATATTCATTTATTTCCACTATTTCCAAACGTCTGCCGGTTCTCTTATAACTGGCACTATTATTTACATAGTTGCAGGCATGCTCAAAGATTGGCACACCGTTATACATTTGCTTTGCAATCTCTGAAAACTTCTCCTGACACTCCTTATTGGCTGCACGTAATTCTAAATATCTGATATCCATAACAACGCCTCCTTGTATCACACTAATTATTGTGTTCACACTTTCTATGTCCATTCTATATCGCTCTATGGATTTTTGCAAGCACTTTTTTGTGTGTTCTCACTTTTCCAGAAGAAGTTTGCAGAGATTTGAGAATTATCTTGCTACTGCAAATTGCGGAAAATCGTGGTTCACTTCCTGTTGATAATAACTCTTCATCGTTGAAGGAGCATTAAACAAAGCAGCCAGCAAATACTTTTTGATATTTCTCACCTTAGATGTAGTCTCTTTCAGGCAGTCCATCACATACTGGATGTGCGAGCTGTTCAGCTTCAAAAATTTCCCCTTTACCAACTCCACCGGATATTCATTACTTGCAATAAACACAGTACCATTTTTACAAAGCACAGTTTCCAATATCAAATCATATATCCCATCCAGCAACTCCCTATCATACGGATATTGCTGATACAAAATATCAATCTCCATATTTTCACGAATCATTTCCGCATATGCATGATACTCATTCAATCCGGTATCCACATCTGCCGATACGATTAGATTAGGATTACTATACTCTGTATTATTTATATCAGTATTATTAGCGTTTGTTTTTCCAACCTCTAAAGGTTTATTTTCCCAACCTCCAGAAGTTTGTTTTTCAAACCCCAAGAGGTTTATTTTTCCAACCTCTGAAACATCTTTTTCCTGTTCAGAAGTTTGATTTTCAAACCTCTGAATCTGTTCAGGCACCTGCTCCATGAATGATTTCACATAGATAATTGCCGGTTTCCCTTGTCCCTGACGCTTACGTTCAATCAAAGAAAAATTCTCCAACGCTTTAAAAATATCCAATGCCTTATTCTTCCTACAGTTCAATATTTTCATGGTATCCTCAACAGAAAAGTAAATATACGCCCTTTTCTCTGCGTCAAACCACTTATTCTTTAGTGAAAGCGACATCCTATCAAGCATCAGACCGTATAACACCTTAGCATCTGTAGACAGCTCACGAAAATAATCATTCGTAAAAAGTAACTTCGGTATTCTATAAAAACTGAGCATATCCGCCTCTTGACCATAAAAATATGAAAAGGTTATCTTCTCGCTCACTTTTGCATCCTCCTTCCAATCCATTCATGAAGTGCATTTTTTGCACTTCTACACCGAAGCTGTTACTTGCATCTTAGCGAAGTTCTTAACATATATCTGATTAGGTAATCCCTTTCCCCTTTTCCTTTTTACAATCAGTCCTACATCTTCAAGCTCTGCCAAGCAATCTACAGCCTTATGTTTTGATACATTCATATCCGACTGAATCTCATCCAATGAATACACAATGTACACCCGGTTCTCTTCGTCCAACCACTTATTCTTATATGACATCCCCATCCTATCCAAAAGCATCCCATACAGAATCTTTGCCTGAACGGAGAGGGAAGTAAATGCTTCCCCCACCACTAACTCCTTCGGAATCCGAATGAAACTATACTGGTCTGCTTGTACCCCATAAAAATAATTTGTCTTCATATATCTCATTTCTCCTCACTCTCCTGCGCCTGCTTCCACTGCGCCAACAAACCAAATATCACTTGCTCCATTTCCGTCTTGGAATAATATGCCGGAAAAAACTTATGAAGTTTGCGCTCATTCAGTGTTATCTTCTTGGATACCGGAGCAGCTGACGCACTTCCTATCAATATGTTAATCAACTGCTCCTGCGTCATATTACTATCATCACGGTACTTACGAAGCTCCATGAGCTGTTCCTGCTTTATCATTCCATTCTCACGGATGAACTCATATATCCACTGCTGGACATTTTTGTTCATGTAAGAAATCTCCACTGCCACAGATAACGCCAGTCTCTTTTCATCTACCATATTGAGAAGCTTTGGAATTAGTTCTGTAAGTCGGATGTATCTATGAACCTGTGCTCTACAGAGCCCTTCTGCCTCCCCAACTTTTTCCGCCGAATGAAACTTTGTCTCTTCATGCGACAAAGTTAAATCTGTTCTCTTTCCTCTGTGGTTCAAAGCATCCATCTTCATCTTCAATGAGAACGCTCTCTCACTTGGCAATATCTCTTCCCTCTGAACATTGGCATCTACCATAGCTATGGTCGCCTCATCATTCGTCATTTCCTTTACAATCGCCGGTATCCTGAATAATCCTGCTCTCTTAGCCGCATGCAGTCGTCTGTGACCGGAAATCATCTCGTAGGTACCTTCATCATCCGGGCGCAACAGCACCGGTGTCAGAACACCATTTGCTTTAATACTCTCAACCAGCTCGTCCATCTTCTCGTCATCCAATACCTTAAACGGATGATTTTCGAAAGGATAAATCGCTCTTACATCTATATCTATGGTTCCTTCTGTCTCGGGAACGCACAATAACTCATCTATGCTTGTTAATTTTATTTTCTGTCCTGCTCTACCTGCCATTGCCGATTACCTCCTTAATTAACGCTGTATAAGCAAATGCCGCTTTTCCCTTTGGGTCATACTCATAGATACTACTTCCTTCTGCACTAATTTCAGCAGCTCTTACAGAAAGCGGTATCTCCACTGCAAATACTTTGATACTGGATGAATACGCCTCATACACCTGCATAGAAATATCTTTCGCATAATTGGTGCGGTTATCTACCATAGTAAGCAGAATACCCTCGATTTGAAGCCCCGGGTTCAGCTGACGCTTCACTCTACCAATGGTCTTAATAAGCTGTTGTAGCCCCTTTACCGGAAGATAGGCAGCCTGCACCGGTATCAACACAGAATCCGCAGATGCAAGAGCATTGATAGTAAGCATTCCAAGTGACGGCATGCAGTCGATAATAATGTAATCATAATTCTCTCTGGCATGGCTGATATACTCCCTGAGAATGGTCTCTCTGCTAATAACTCCAATCAAAGAAATCTCTAAACCGGATAATTCGATATTGCCCGGGAGAATATCTACACCTTCCTCATGATGCAAAATACCACGCTTCACATCCACCTGCTCATCATTAATAATCTTCATCATGGCAGTCGCAAGCGAATATTCCATCTGGTCAGGCTCCGAATAACCTAAGCTGATTGTCAGCGAACCCTGTGGGTCCGCATCAATCAACAATACCTTTTTACCTTCTCTGGCAAGTCCTATACCCAAATTTACACATGTTACGGTTTTTCCAACACCGCCCTTTTGATTGGCAACGGCGATAACTTTACACTTATTCTCTTCTCTCATCTTAGAAATCCTCCTCAGCAAATGACTCAACAAACTCTTCCACCTTTTCCAAGTTGACTAATACGCAGCCCTTTACCTTTCTTATGGCTCCTGCATCCTTGGCAAGCGACTGGAAGCTGTGAAGCCCCATAGAGAACAATTCCGCTCCCTCTGCATATCTTACATACTTTTTCTTTTTCGATTTTACTAATTCCTCAATGTTCTGTACTTCTTTTCTTGTTCTTGGCATGACATAATCCTCCATTTCATAAATAACATCTTCATCCTCGGTTATTACACAATGCTCTTCCAGATACCGTTCAAACACCACAGTATCTACAATCGCTGTTTTTCTCAGTGCCCAAGTAGCCTTGGCTTGCTTAGCCACTGTTACGAACGCCCAATAGGGTAATCCGTATAATCTTGCTGCCTGCTGATAATTCAGATAGTTATGATTTCTACCTACCAAATACTTTTCCAAATCCACAGGCGGTTTCTTTAACATGTTTGCCTCCTTTCCGACTTGAGATGTTATTCTTGGACATGCCTATTTGAATACAAAAAAGGCACCCATATTCAGTATTTCTACTAAATACGAGTGCCTAAATTCAATCTTTTTTGAACCGGCTATACCTCATTTTGCCACGTCGTTGACAATCCATAGAGGTAAGTTGAGTTTTTTATTCGAATCCATCCTACTCCGTTGAAGTCCGTTCAAATCCATAAGATTTGTGGTACATTCGAGGCAAGATTGGATACATTTGGACTTCTATGGATTTCGGTAAAGCTCAGGAAATCCATACACTAATTAAGACTCTTCATTGTTGGGAATAAAATAACGTCTCTTATAGAATAAGAATCAGTTAAGAACATTACTAATCTGTCTACACCTATTCCCAAACCACCTGTTGGAGGCATACCTGT
>JGI24709J26583_10003466_pt1 | contig 12380 bp, 11 predicted proteins | sample BioPla2DNA1_FD_26583 | JGI IMG/M metagenome (IMG submission 26583) | reverse complement strand
GTAATGCTTAAATCTAGACAAGAAAATATGTCAATGATTAAGGGCGAAAACGCGACAATTAACCTTAATAATATTGTCTTAGAAAACACTAAATTTGGCTTACATCTAATAAATAGTGACTTAAGAAGTAAAACTTCTAAGTTTCAAAATATTTTAGAATCAAATATTCTCCTAGTAAATGATTATAATGTAGCAGAAAATATTCAACTAAGTGTTTATCTAGAATCAAATGTTTTCCAAAAAACTAATGGTTCAAGCATCTTAATAGTTGATTTATATCAAAAGCCGCAACCAGAAGGTGAAGGGCCAACACCAGTTAAACAAGTACCAAGACACTATTGGATAACACTTAAAAATAACGCATTTAATAATGTTAGGTCATATGAAGATTTAACACCAGAATTAGAATTAACGCTACAACAATTAGAATTAACTGATCCGAAATCAGTTGATCGCAACTTAAAAAAATATAATCTAACGATTATTTTAGATGGCGGGGCCATTTATGAACATTATTTCCCACTATTAGAAATAACTCATAATGATGATCCGCAATGTGTTATATTTGTTATGAAATAAGTGCTTCGGCACTTATTTTTAACTCAAAGGGGAGTTATATATGGGGAAAAAAGTTAAATTTAAAATTGAACGATTAGGTAACTTTGGGGAAGGAATTGCGTATTTAAATAAAAGACCTGTTTTTATTAATTACGCCTTAATTGAAGAGCTAGTTGAAGTTGAATTAGAAACAAATTCAAGAGGTAATTTAGAAGGTAAAAACTTGAAAGTTTTAACCAAGAGTCCCTTAAGAATTGAGCCAGCTTGTAAGTATTACTATAAATGTGGCGGCTGCAATCTGCAACATATGTCTTACTTTGAAACGATTAAATATAAAAGAAATGTGATTAATTTTTTATATAATGTTAATTTAAGAAAAGAAACTAAAAAAACCAAATTAAATTATACAATTTTATCACCTGAAGAATTTAGATATCGTAACCGCGTAATTTTACCAGTTACAATTTATGATAACGAAATTGCGTTTGGTCTCTATTATCAAGATAGTAACCGATTTTTACCAATTGATACTTGTTTAGTCCATAAATTTAATATTGACTTAATATTAAAAGAAATAATTAAGCTAATGACTGAATACAACATTAAACCTTATAATAATAAAACTAAAGACGGATATATTCGTTTTATTCAAGTTAGGACTAATTATCAAGGGGAATTTCAAATTACTTTTATTTCATATCAAAAGGTTGATTTAAAAGAGTTAGCTAATGAATTAGCGAGTAATAACCCTAAAGTTTCTTCAATCTTTGTCTCAATTAATGATAATCTTCGCTCAAGAGAATTTGTGACAGGCAATATCGAAAAGCTATATGGCGAAGATTATTTAGAAGATATGATTGGTGATGTTAGATATTTAGTCGGACCAGATTCTTTTTTTCAACTCAACCTAAAACAAGCTAAGAATATGTATGATGAAATTTTAAGACTAGGTAATTTTACTAAAAATGATATCGTATTAGATGCTTATGCCGGGGTAGCTAGTATTGGAATATATATTTCAAAATTGGTTGATAAAGTCTATTCAATTGAAATTAGTAAAGATGCGGTAAGAGCCGCCAAAGAAGCAATTAAATTAAATAATCTTGATAATATTGAAATCTATGAAGGAGACACCCTTCAAGTATCCAAAAAATTAAATATCAAACCAAATGTGATGGTCTTTAACCCACCAAGAACTGGTCTTGGTGATGATTTGTGCAAGTTTATTTTAGAAGAAACTCCTAAAAGAATTATCTATGCTTCATGTAACCCATTAACATTAGTTGATGACTTAAAGATACTAGCAACTAAATATGATATTGTAGAAACAACACCAGTTGATATGTTCCCGCAAACTAATCATGTTGAGTCGGTTACTTTACTAACCTTGAAAAAATAAACTAATATTTGCAACATAAGACGAAAAAAATGTAAGTTACGAGCGAACTTACATTTTTAATTTAATTATTTGTATAATTAAAATGAAGACACGAAAGATTGTAAGGAGGAGTTGAAAATGAAGAAAACTTTTAGATTATTAATTGGATTAGTGTTACTATTAGGAATTATTTATACGCTTTTTGGATGCGCTAAAGAGATTAAGTCAGAAGAATTAACGAAAAAAATCACGACCCAAAAAGTTCTAGAAAGACCAGTTGATGAAAATTTTGCTAATTCTCATATTAAGTTTACTTTAGATATTTTTAAAGAAAGTGTTAAATCAAGTCAAGATAAAAACATGTTAGTTTCTCCACTTTCAATTCTATTAGCTTTAGCAATGACAGCGAACGGAGCTGATGCGAAAACTAAAGCGGAAATGGAAAATGTATTGGGCGGTGGACTTACAATTGAAGAGTTAAATGAGTATCTTCATACATATGTTAATTCACTTCCTAGTGGAAACAAATATAAGCTTGAGATTGCTAATTCAATTTGGTATCGTAATACTGGTATCGATGTCAACAAAGATTTCTTACAAACGAATGCTAATTATTATAATGCTGAGATGTATAAGTCGAAATTTGATCAAACGACAGTTGATGATATGAATACTTGGGTTGATAAAAATACTGATGGAATGATTAAAAAAATTATTGATGATATCGGTCCATTAGATGTTATGTTTTTGATGAATGCGATTGTCTTTGATTCAGAATGGGAAGTTCCGTTTGTACCAGATAGAGTTAAAGATGGAATCTTTAATAGCATCAAAGGAGAAGCGCAACCAGCGACAATGATGAGTTCTAATGAGTCAATCTATATTAAAGACGGATCCGCTCAAGGTTTTATAAGGCCTTATAAAGATAATAAATATAGTTTTGCGGCCTTACTTNCTAATGAAGGGGTTAATATCTATGATTATGTTAATTCTTTAACGATAGAATCTTTAACTAATACTTTAAACAATCAAATGAAAGAAAAAGTAGTCGCAACCACACCAAAGTTTACTTATGAATATGACATAATGTTAAATAACATATTAATTAATTTAGGTATGGCTGATGCCTTTAATCCAGGTGCAGCTGATTTTTCTAAGATGGGTTCATCTTCATATGGGAACATCTATATTGGTAGTGTTTTACATAAGACATTTATTTCACTTGACGAAAAAGGAACTAAGGCAGCTGCCGTTACCAAAGTTGGAATGGTTGGTACTAGCTATCAAAAAGAAATTTACATTAATTTAAATCGACCATTTGTTTATATGATTTTAGATAATCAAACCAATCTACCAATTTTCATTGGGGTCTTAGTTGAAGTATGAAAAGGAAATTTATCATAATTATTTTATTTGTTTTATTATTAGGTGGTTGTAATCGGATTAAAGAATATAAAGAAACCCCGATTGAGAAACTATCCTTTAAAACAACCGATTATATGGGCGGTATATCAACGACATATGTATTTGATTTTAAAAAAAATATTATTAATAAGATTACCTATGGACCAAAACCAGATTCAAGTGAAATATATGTAGAAAAAACAACATTATTTAAAACCTTTACCGATGAAGAAGAGACGATTTTAATTAATAAACTATATACATATGGATTATTTGAAATAAAGGATAAATATAAACCAGATGATTTAATTGATGATGGTGGTGGTTGGGTGTTAACTATCGAATATAGTGATGGCCGAGTTAAAACATCAACAGGAAGTAACGCTTATCCCGAAAAAACTTTTAATAAATGTGCCGAAGCATTTAAAGAGATCTGCGGACAAGGAATTGTTTGGCATACAATCAATTATTAAAAAAAGATTAATAAATAATCACAAAATGCAACTGATAATAGTTGCAAATCAAAAAAGCAATCAAAAGTGGTTGTCATAAAAAGACAGCCATTTTTTATTCATTAAGCAAGATATTAAGTATGATTTAAGCAAGATATATTGTGTTTAAGGATATCATTTGATAAAATAGGAATAGAATAAAGAGGTGATTACTAGTGTACAAACCACCGTTTGTTATTTCTAATAAAATGTTGGTATTATCAATTTCTATTACTGAAAAAATTGGAATGATAAATAAATATGAGTCATTAAAAAGAATGCCAGTTTTAAGAAAAAACAACAAAATAAAATCCATTCATTCATCATTAGCGATTGAAGCTAATTCTTTATCGGTTGATCAAGTATTTGATGTGATAGCCGGAAAAATAGTAATCGGCCCAAAACATGAAATTCAAGAAGTTAAGAATGCTTATAAAGCATATCAAATGATTCAGTCATTTGATGGATATAAAGAAGCAGATCTTTTAAAAGCTCATAAAATGATACTAGACGTAATTGACGATAATGCAGGAAATTACCGAACACAAGGTGTTGGCGTCTTTAAAAATAATATCCCAATCTTTTTTGCTCCAACAGAAGAACTAGTTCCTAAATTAATGAAAGATTTATTTAATTGGTTAAAAAATGATCAGGAAACACCAATCTTAATTAAGTCTTGTATATTTCATTATGAATTTCTGTTTATCCATCCATTTGTGGATGGCAACGGAAGAGTTGCTAGATTATGGCAAAATGTTTTACTAACTAAATGGAACCCGATATTTGAATATGTTCCAATTGAAAATATGATTTTAAAAAATCAAGAAAAGTATTATCAGTCAATATCAAATTGTAATAAACAAGGTAAATCTGATCTCTTTGTTGAATTTATGTTAAAAATGATTGATGAAACATTAGATGAAATATTAGTAAACGTTAAAAGAGAGTCACAAAACATTTCAAATCAGGTCAACAGACTTCTTGAAATAATGGAACCAGACATTCCGTTATCAGCTAATGAAATTATGTCAAGATTAGGAGTAAAATCTAAAGAAACTTTAAGATCAAGTTATCTCAACCCGGCTTTAGAAAATGGTTTAATTCGAATGACAATTCCCAATAAACCAAAAAGTAAAAATCAGAAATATATAAGGTGACAAAGAAAATAAGATCTAATATAATTTTTCATTAGTAACAATTATTTATGAACCAATAATTTTCTTTACAATTGATATTTCAATTAATTAATGACATTTTATTTAATAACTTTATAATGCGATATTCAAGAGATAACGAAATGTAAAGAAAGTTATGTCTAGATATTGCATTTTTATTTAAAAATGATATAATTTATATACACGAAAGGGGTGGTTTTTAAATATGTGCTTTTTCAAACCTAAATTACATCAATATTCAAAGAAAGACTTATACACGGTTACTAATCACATTATTAAAACTTTTGGTTTAGTTGAAACTAAGTTAAGAGAAACTAAATCAAAACACATTGAACGAACCATTTTAATTTCTAAACCAAGTGAAAAACGCCCTTTTTATACTTTAACTACATTAGGTATGGGAGCGNCACCAATGAAAAACCTTCCTCNGTCAGTTAGAAAGGAAGGCTTTGGTAGAGCTGAACTCTTAATTTGTCTTCCGTCAACTTGGGATTCAAAAGATCGTGATGAAAAATCATTTTGGCCAATTGCCTACTTAAGAGCATTTATGCAATATCCGTTTAACCAAAGAACGTGGTTAGGATATGAGCATACAATTCAATTTGGCGGTAAACTACCAGGAACCGCATTTAAAGGGTTATTATTTGATTATCCGTATCATATTGAAAAGACTGATTATAAAGTACAACTTGAAAATGGCGAATATGTGTGGTTTTATCAAATGATACCACTATATGCTAATGAAGCGGTTTATAAAAACGAAGAAGATTATCGTGCACTAAAAAGATTGTTAGAAGAAAAATACGGAGTAGTTAATCCCAATCGCATCAATGTTTTATCAAAACTTAAACCAACATATCGTGAAGAATAAAATACTTTCAAATCATTTGATATTAATGCTTTGAGAGTATTTTTTATTTTAAAAAAATGATATGATTAAATTAACGAAGGTGATATTTTGAAATATAGAGTTACTTGCAATGAATTAGATTACCGTGGATATGGGGTTGTTAAAAATTTAGAAAAAGTAGGCTTTATTAAAAATTTACTTCCTGGCGAAGAAGCCTATATTAAAATTAATTTCGAAAAACGAAATTTTTTTGAAGGTGAAGTGGTTGAATTATTAACCCGTTCTAAATTTAGGACCGATTGTCAAGATGATCTTGATAATAATTCATTAATTCATCTTGAAAGTCAAATGCAACTAGAATTTCAAAAAGATATCACTGCTCAAACGTTTTTAAGAAATGGGATTACTAATTTTAAGTTAGAAAATATTTTACATAACGATAAATTATTTAATTATCGAAATAAAGCTTTATTCTTTGTAAGAAATAATCCTTTTTTAGAATTAGGGGGATACAAAGAAAGATCACGAAACTTTCAAAAGATTGATAATTTGATTTTAGTGGAAACACCAATTAATAATATCTTAAACGAGTTAAATGATTATTATCAAAATGAACGCGTTTATTGTCACGAATTATCATCGGTAGTAATTAGATCAAATTATCAAAGCCAAATTATGGTAATATTTGTTACTAATAACCAAAAAGTGTTACCAGAAATAGTTTATAAGCCATTACTTGATAATCCTGATGTTGTCTCTATCTATCAAAACTATAAAGATAGTGACACAAGAAATACTGGGGCTGTTAGTGTCTTAATTGCAAAAAATGAATTTTTAATAGATTCGTTAGATGGTGTAGAATATGTTTTATATCCAAATTCATTTTTTCAAATAAATCGAGACGTCACCGCTGATACATATAAATTAATTAATAATTTCCTTGATCAAAATGATATTGTAATTGATGCTTTTGCTGGGATTTCATCAATTGGACAATTTGTTTCTAACAAAGTCAAACAAGTTTATTCAATCGAAATTGATGATGATTCAGTTAAAGCGGCCAAAGAATCAATTGTTAGAAATCAAATTAAAAATATTGAAGTTATTCATGGTGATTTTAATAAAGAATTTAATAAGGTTAAAAATAAAGCTAATGTCTTAATTATTGATCCGCCAAGAAGTGGAATTAATGATAAAGTACTTAACATAATTAATGAATCTAAACTTGAAAAAATAATTTATTTGTCTTGTAATTTAAGAACACTAGTTAGAGATTTAAAATTACTGGCTAATTATGATGTTATTTCGGTAAGACCGATAAAAATGTTTTTCCAAACAGTGGAAATGGAAACATTAGTATATTTGGAGGCGAAAAAATGATTGACAATATTTTTGATAACATTAGACATTTATTACATGAAGAAGTGGTTGATGAAATTTATTCAGGAGAACTTGTTAAAGTTTCAAGAATTTCATCAATGGGTCAAACGACCGATTGGTTTGACTCAGAATTTAAAGAGGTAGCTGTTTTATTAGAAGGTGCGGCTACCATTGAGTTTTTAGACAGAAGTGTAGGACTTAAAAAAGGGGATATAGTAATAATTAATCCGCATGAAATACACCGAGTAATTAATACGAGCCCAACTGGACTTTGGTTGGCATTTTATTTCAAAGAAAAATAATAAAAAATAAGGGGATGCGTGATATGCATCCCCTTTAAATTGATTAAGTTTTAAGATACTACTACGTTTTTCGCGGTGTTTAAATCGTATTTTAAATATTCCGTATGTTCCAAACCAGCAATAGTATATTTAAGTTCAAAATATAACATTGGGTTTTTAATCTCTACAAATAAAAGCGGTTTATATGGGAATATTTTTTTAAATTCATATTGAATTGTATGAAGTCTACCCTCTGTCAATTTTAGAGGTGCTTTAAACTCTTGATATGTTGTCCAAGGGGCAACTAAAGCAGTAGTAATAGTTACATTTGAAACTTCTTGGATTTTTTTATTATATGAAACATTAAATGTGTAGCGATTACCGATTTTGTTTTCAGGGTTTTCTGGATCATAATAATCAGATAAACGAGTATATTCAATATTTAACTCAAATTGAGTGAAATTTTTTACATCATGAAATTTACTAGCACTAATAACTTCAGCTTCTTCAGACAATTTTATCTTTTCTCCGTTCGCTTTTGTTCCAGAATATAAACCAATTACTAGAGCAATCGGAAGTAAGATGAAGAATAAAGATAAAAAGATAATTTTACGGTATTTAATAATAAAACCTGAAAAAGATTTTTTGTTTTTTCTAACTTGTGACATCATAACACATCCTTATCTATAATCTATTATAGCAAAACTAAAATTAAAAATTAAAAAATAATGAAAAAATAGGCGAAAAGATTTTCAAATGGCATATTAATCTACAATCAAATAACAACGTGTAATCCCATTATAAAGCCTAAAAATAGGTTTTACGGAAACCGGAAATTTCAGTTCATATTATATGTATTATTCAATACATAATATGAATGAATTGACAAAAATCGATAAAATAAGGTATAATAATTACAAGATTATATAGAAAATTATATTCTTAAAAATAAATTGTAAAGTGAATAAAAATGGAGGAAACAGAAATGATTGAGACGTATGTATTAATTATCTCCATTTTGCTATCAATCATCGTTGGATTCGGAGTAGGATTTTTTGTTCGTGTAATTAGACACGAAGAAAGTTTGAAAAAGAGCCGCGAAATGTATGAAAATATTGTTGAAGAAGGGCGTAAAGAGGCCGAAGAAGCTAAGAAAGAAAGTATACTTGAAGCTAAAAAGGAAATTCATGATTTAAAGAAAGAAACTGATGCTGATATTAGAGAACGTAGAGCTCAAATTGCATCTCAAGAGAATAAGTTAAATCAACGTGAAGAACAACTAAATCGCCGTACTGGTAATTTAGACCGCAGAGAAGAAACGTTGCTTTCTAAAGAAGAAAGAATTGATCTTAGACAAGAACAACTTGAACAATTAAATAGCGAAGTGGAACAAACACTTAAAGAGCAACAAGCGAAGCTCATAGAAATTTCGCAAATTTCTAAAGAAGAAGCTGAAAAGATTATCATGAACGAAGTTCGTGAAAAATTAGGTTTAGAGATCGCTACTTATATTCGTGAAGAAGAAGAAAAAGCGAAGTTAGAAGCTAAAAACAAATCGAAAAACATCATGTCGCTTGCGATGCAAAAGTATGCAAGTGAAACAACAACTGAAACAACCGTTACTGTTGTTGATATTCCAAATGATGAAATGAAGGGTCGTATTATTGGTCGTGAGGGCCGTAATATCCGCACACTAGAGGCATTAACTGGTGTTGATTTGATTATTGATGATACTCCAGATGCAGTCGTACTTAGTGGGTTTGATCCAGTAAGAAGAGAAATTGCGCGTAGAGCACTTACGAAATTAGTCCAAGATGGAAGAATCCATCCAGGAAGAATTGAAGAAGTTGTTGAAAAGAGCCGTGAAGAAGTTGAAACTTATATCCATGAGGCGGGCGAAGATGCAGTCTTTAGATTAGGTATTGGCCGAATTCACTTAGAAATTATTAAAATGTTAGGTCGCCTTAACTTTAGAACAAGTTATGGCCAAAATGTTTTAAAACACTCAATTGAGGTAGCTTTTTTAGCTGGTAAATTAGCAGCTGAATTAGGCGAAGATGAAATCATGGCAAGACGTGCTGGATTGCTTCACGATATTGGTAAAGCAATTGATCACGAAGTTGAGGGAAGCCACGTTGATATTGGTATCAACTTAGCCACTCGCTATCGTGAACCAAAGGAAGTAATTGATGCAATTGCTTCTCACCATGGAGACCAAGAACCACAAACGGTAATTGGAGTATTAGTTGCAGCAGCGGATGCACTAAGTGCAGCTAGACCTGGTGCAAGAAATGAATCTGTTGAAAATTACATTCAAAGGTTACAACAACTTGAAAATATTTCTAACGATATTGAAGGCGTTGAAAAATCATATGCGATTCAAGCGGGTAGAGAAATTAGAGTTATTGTTAAACCTGATGAAATTGATGACTTGCAAGCATTTAAAGTTGCTAGAGAAATTAAAGAAAGAATTGAACAACAAATGGCCTATCCAGGGACAATTAAAGTTACAGTTATAAGAGAAACACGAGCAACAGATATTGCAAAATAAGAGGCTTATTGCCTCTTTTTTGAAAGAGTGATGTTATGAAAATATTATTTATTGGCGATATTTACGGTGAACCAGGAAGACGAATTTTACTAGATAATATCGAAAAATTAAAAACTGAATACAAACCTAATATTATTTTGGCTAATGCTGAAAATAGTGCTCATGGTAGAGGCATTACTAAAAAAATCTACAAAGATTTTATGAATGCTGGAATTAACTTATTAACCATGGGAAACCACACATTTGGTAATATGCAAATTTATGAATTATTTGAAGATGAAAACATTAATATTATTCGACCAATTAATTATTCAAATGTTAGTGGTAAAGGGTATAAAGTTATTAAATATAACGATCAAAGAGTCTTAGTAATTAACGCATTGGGAAGAACATTTTTTAACTTATCTTTAGAAAATCCATTTACTCAAATTAAAGAAGTAATTGAAAATGTCCCCCACGATTATTCAATCGTTGATTTTCACGCTGAAGCAACTTCAGAAAAAGTAGCTTTAGGCCATTATTTAGATGGTCTTGCTTCAGCAGTGATAGGAACACACACNCATATTCAAACTGCCGATGAAAGAGTTCTTCCAAAGGGAACCTTATATATTACTGATGTNGGAATGACCGGACCGCTTAATGGTATTATTGGTGTTGATAAAGATTTAATTATTTCACGTTTTTTAAATGGCATCTCAGGACCTAATGTGGTTGCTGATGGACCAACTTGGTTAAATGCGGTATTATTAGATTTTTCAGCCAAAGAACCAACTATTGAAAGAATTACTATNTACGGAGAATAATAATGAAAAAAGATGATACAAAGTTAGACCATTTATTCCCGACTTTTAAAGATGCAAGAAAACGGACAAAATCTGAGGTAGAAAATATTGAATTTGAATTAGATTCTAAATATTTGAATTTAGGTAATGGTAAAAAATATTTAATTCAAACATATGGCTGTCAGGCTAATGAAGCTGACTCAGAAGTAATGGCCGGTATTTTAGAACGCATTGGTTTTACTAAAACTAATAATCCTGAGGATAGTGATTTAATTATATTAAATACTTGTGCGATTAGGGAAAATGCTGAAAATAGAATTTGGGGAGAAATTGGAAGACTTTCACATTATCAAAGAACTAATCCTGATTTGATTATTGGTCTTGCGGGTTGTATGCCGCAAGAACCTGATGTTGTTGAAAGAATCTTAAAAAAACAACACGCAGTTGGTTTAGTTTTTGGAACTCACAACATTCACAAATTGCCTGAATACATATATGATGCTTATCTTTCTAAAGAAAGAGTTATCCAAGTTTATTCTAAAGAAGGAGAGATTATTGAAAATCTTCCTAAAATTAGAAATCATCAATTTAAAGCTTGGGTTAATATTATGTATGGTTGCGACGAGTTTTGTACTTATTGTATTGTTCCGTATACTCGTGGTAAAGAAAGATCAAGATTACCTGAAGATGTAATTCTAGAAGTAGAAGAATTAGTTAAAGCTGGTTATCAAGAAGTAACACTCCTTGGCCAAAATGTTAATGCTTATGGAAAAGATTTTAAAGAATTAGATTATACTTTGGGCGACCTTTTGAATGATTTAGATAAGACCGGAATTTCTAGAATTCGTTTTACGACAAGTCACCCACGGGACTTAGACTTAAAAACAATTCTAGCAATGAAAGAACTTAAAAGTGTAATGCCACATCTACATTTACCGGTTCAATCTGGTAGTGACGAAGTGTTAAGGAGAATGAACCGACGCTATACTAAAGAGATGTATATGGAAAAAGTTAATTTATTAAAAGAACACGTGAAAGGAATCTCGATAACAACCGATATTATTGTGGGATTTCCTAATGAATCAGATCAAGATTTTGAAGATACATTAGATTTAGTACGAGAAGCAAAATTTGAAGGAGCTTATACTTTTATTTATTCAAAGAGAAAAGGAACACCAGCGGCAATTTTTGAAGATGATACTCCTGATGATGTTAAAAAGAAAAGATTGCTTAAATTAAATGAATTAATTAATGCTGGTTTTAAAGAAGGAAACCAAAGATTTTTAGATGAAGTTGTCGAAGTATTAGTAGATGGGCCAAGTGAAAAAGATGAAGCAGTTTTAGCGGGTTATACACCACATAATAAATTAATTAATTTTAAAGGCCCAAAGTCACTAATCGGTAAGATTGTTAAGGTAAAAGTAACTAAAGCCCTAACGTGGTCACTTCAAGGAAAACTCTATTCAAATGAGATTTGAAAAACTATAATTATGTAAAATATTAATGTTTAAAAGTGTGTGATATCGCTTT
>JGI24709J26583_10003465_pt1 | contig 12382 bp, 7 predicted proteins | sample BioPla2DNA1_FD_26583 | JGI IMG/M metagenome (IMG submission 26583) | reverse complement strand
TAATGGTTCACGTGCACCTCGTTAAAGAACGGCCCAAAATACCCGGAAACGCCCGTTTTGGTATGGAACGGCTCGAACATCATCGGCTTCGCCCTTCGTTTGCCGTTGGGGAAAGCCAGCCGCAGCGGCTCGTGCAGTTTTTGGTAAACCGACTCCAGCTCCGTCTGAACCGCTTTCTTGTCTATTTTACCACGCCCTCCTATTCCGCCCTGCTCTTTCATTCCACTCCCCCAGCCCGTTCCGCTATCTTCTCCTGTTTCCGCACCTCCTTCACCCGCAAGATCAATGTACGACTGGTTCGCTTTCTCAATATACCAAGTCACGAAATCGTGAAACCCTTCGCTGTCGTACGCCACCTCCTCTACCTGACACCGGGTGTAGAAATCTTCCCTGAAGTAGGCGATTCCCCAGCTGAAATAGAACCATGCAACGAGAACCGTTACGAAGCGCAGCAATGAAAAGAGGAAGCGGACGAACCCGCTCCTTCGGACGATGGCTAGCACGATGATCATCAATAACCAGATTACCGCCCCAATCAAGAACAGGTCGTACAACGAGAAAGGAAACAGGCTGGAGAAAGAGGAGAGCAGCGTGGCCACCCCCGGGTAGACAGCACGCATGTACCATTCGGAGAGCACCGGAACGTAACTAAATAGGATAATAAGTGCAAACAGGACGACAGAGACGATAAGCGTGCACCACCGTTTTTTCTTCTCCAGAAGTGTATAATCCCGTGGATAAACACGGCTAGTCTTATTGACCCGCAGAGAACGCCGGGAGCGGGTTTTCCGCCGCTTGGCCCTTCCAAGCACCTTCGTTACACCAACCATTTTGACTGCTTTTATACCCACGCTACTCCAAGGTGAGCGGTTTCTTGTACACCCAACAGCCCGGCTCCGATACGTGGTCTTGCACAAGCGTATCTGAAGTCTCTTTCCTGAGTATCCACACCACCATCAGATCGCCTGCCGCGGCACTAAGGAAAACGATGCCGAAAAGCAACCAAAAGGGGCTGCCCACGAAAAAGGCGGCGACAATAGGCAAAAGCCCCAGCAGTAAGGCCGGCATAAGGGCTGCCAGAGAGTAGTGCTTCACCTTCAACGGCTCGCTGCAATGGCAATAGGGTGTGAGGTATTCACGCATAAAACCGAACCGAACACTGGAAAAACCCGACTCGGCAAACAGTCCGAAAAAAATCCCGTGAATCAGTTCATGCATGGCCACTCCCGCGATAAAAAGAAAGAAAAAAAGGAGGCACCCTTGCCAGGTAATCGCCAATGCGGGTTTCCAAATCAGGTAGAAGGGAACACCCAAAAGCACCAGCGAGAGACCTATAATTACCAAAGCCCACTTGCTCGCCGCGACAATATCAATGGTCTTTTTCTCTATTTTGTACCCTTTGTATCTGTTTTCTTCGTTTGCTTTATTTGCTTCGTTCATTCTCTCCAGTTTTATAAACGTTTGTAGCGAATAGCGTCAAAATTACATGAAAAAACCTACATAAAAAAACCCCTACATCATCCAACCACGTTACCCGCTGAACTATTGTGCATCAAATATTTCTTTCACCTATCACAAAAGTTCACGGGTTAGATATTTGCTTTAAAGCAATAATTAACGTGAATACACAACCGGATCGTCTATTACGGTTTGGACAACTTCATACCTGTGTGACTAAAAATCAAACATTATTTACAAAGAAAAGATGTAGAGGAAAGTCAGATTTGCATGAAATATGAATCATTTTGTATATTTTTGCATCGTCTTACCATCGAATTGGAGGGAAGGGTACGCTTTTTAAATCAAGCAACCGTCAAATTTTTCGGAAGAGGCCGTTTTTTACTATCAGGCCATCGTTGAGTTGCGAAAACCGTTTCGTTTTGAAGCAGCTTCGGACAACAACAATTCAGACGTGAAGGCTAATAAAATTGGAGGGATTTATGTCAACGTTACGATTTAACGCGGTAGAGGAGGCGTCAAGGAGGGTTCCGGTGGAGGTAGCCACCCCCGACAAGTTACCTTCGGAGTATTTTGGCAAGTACGTGTTCAACCGTGAGCGCATGTCGAAATACCTTTCGAAGGAGACCTTGAACATCGTGCTGGAGGCGATTGACCGGGGCACCACGCTGCACCGCGGCATTGCCGAGCACGTGGCTGCCGGGATGAAGATGTGGGCCATCGAGATGGGCGCCACCCATTACACCCACTGGTTCCAGCCGCTCACCGGGGGCACTGCCGAGAAGCACGACTCGTTTATCGATTACGCGGGTGGTCCGGGGGAAAACATCATCGAGCGTTTCTCAGGCAAGCTGTTGGCCCAACAGGAGCCCGATGCGTCGAGCTTCCCTAGCGGGGGCATTCGCAACACCTTCGAAGCAAGGGGTTATACCGCTTGGGACCCAAGCTCTCCCGCCTTTATCATTGACGATACCCTCTGTATCCCCACCGTTTTTATCTCCTACACTGGCGAAGCGTTAGACTACAAGACCCCCCTGCTGAAAGCGCTTTCCGCGGTAGATAAGGCATCGGTAGAGGTTTGCAAGCTTTTTTATCCAGACGTGAAGAAGGTCTACTCCTACCTCGGCTGGGAGCAGGAGTACTTCCTGGTGGACGAGGCACTCTACGCGGCTCGGCCTGACCTTATCCTTACTGACCGCACCCTAATGGGGCATGAAAGCGCGAAAAACCAACAACTCGAAGACCATTACTTCGGGGCCATTCCCCCGCGGGTGGCGGCCTTTATGCGAGAGGTGGAACAGGAGGCTTACAAGTACGGTATCCCCTTAAAGACGAGGCATAACGAGGTAGCTCCCAACCAGTTTGAGCTGGCCTCCATCCACCGGGACACCAATCTCGCGGTGGATCAAAACCTGCTGGTCATGACTTTGATGCGGCGTATCGCCACAAAGCATCGCTTCCGTTTACTCCTGCACGAGAAGCCTTTCGCCGGGGTGAACGGTTCCGGCAAACACAACAACTGGTCGCTCTGTACCGACACCGGGATTGGGCTATTCACCCCTGGCAAAACGGGGTATGAGAACCTGCTGTTCGTCACCTTCCTCGTGAACGCACTCATGGCCGTTTACAAGCATAACGGGCTGTTGAAAGCCTCTATCATGTCGGCCGGCAACGCCCACCGCCTCGGTGCCAATGAAGCGCCCCCCGCCATCATCTCGGTATTCCTGGGGAAGCAGATATCGGCCGTGCTGGACAAAATTGAACAGAGTTCCCGTGATGACGATATCACCGTGGATGAAGAGATCAAGCAGATGAAGTTAGGCATCGCGCACATCCCGGAGGTGTTGATTGACAATACCGACCGAAACCGCACGTCGCCCTTCGCCTTCACCGGGAACCGGTTCGAGTTCCGCGCCGTGGGCTCGTCGGCTAACTGTTCATCTGCCATGATCGCGCTCAACTCGGCTATGGCATCGCAACTCATCGACTTCAGGAAAGAGGTTGGCGTCAAGATGGAACAAGGTATAAGGAAAGAAGAGGCTATCTTCGACACCCTTCGCACCTACATCCGGGATTCTAAGCCCATCCGCTTCGAGGGGAATGGCTACAGTGACGAGTGGAAGGAGGAGGCCCAACGTAGGGGACTCAATTGCGAAAACAACGTTCCCCTCGTGTACAACGAGTACACCCGGGAGCAATCGGTGAAGATGTTCGAGTCAATCGGCGTGTTAAGTGAGAAAGAACTGTACGCCCGCAACGAGGTCAAGTGGGAGACCTACACCAAAAAGGTGCAGATTGAGGCGCGGGTACTGGGCGACCTCAGCATGAACCACATTATCCCCGTGGCCACGGAGTACCAATCGGTGCTACTCGATAATATCTACAAGATGCACGCCGTATTCAGCAAGGAGAAGGCGGAAAAAATGGCCCGTCAGGATGCCATCCTCGTGGAGGAGATCGCAGAACACATCGCCTCCATTAAAACCAACGTCGATGCGATGGTGGAAGCACGGAGAATGGCCAACCGGTTAGAGAGCGCCCAAGAAAAAGCCATCGCATACCACGATAAGGTGGAGCCGTTCTTAAACGTGATTCGCTACCACGTGGATAAACTGGAGTTGATCGTGGACAACCAGATGTGGACGTTGCCCAAGTACCGGGAGCTGCTCTTTATTAGTTAACAAGCGTTAATCAACCGGCTTTCGCGTGTTTCGTTGTAACTGCTTTCGGGTTCAAGTCTGACAGACGCTAAACGTACTCGTCCCCGTAGCGGAGCTTCACGTCGGTCACGAAATGCTTGATGCGTTGCTCTTCGTTCTTCTTGCAAATTAGCAGCACGTTACCCGACTCGGCAACGATGTAATCCTCCAGTCCCTGGATAACGGCCAGTTTCCCATCGCTCATCGCCACGATGTTGTCGCTGCTCTCCACGAAGAGCGCCTTACAGTTCAGGTGCGCATTGTTGTTTTCATCCCTGTCGGAGATATCGTGCAGCGCCCCCCAGGTACCCAGGTCGCTCCAGCCGAAATCCGAGATGTTCACGTAAACGTTATCGGCTTTCTCCAGTATCCCGTAGTCGATGGAGATGTTCCGGCAGAACGGGAAGCTCTTGTCGATAAACCGCTTCTCGGCTGGCGTGTTAAACAGCTCCTTCCCCTCGTTAAACTTCCGGATGATGTCCGGGAGGTGTTTTCGGAACGCGTCGATGATACTATTCACGTTCCACAGGAAGATACCCGAGTTCCATACGAACTCGCCGCTCTCGACGAACTTCTTGGCCAGGTTGTAATCGGGCTTTTCGGTGAATGCCTTCACCTTGTAGATTCCATCTTCCTGCTCCTCACCCGACTGGATGTAGCCATACCCCGTTTCGGGGCGACTCGGCTGTATACCCAGCGTGAGCAATACCGGGTTCTTCTCCACGAAGCTCAACCCCTTTTTGATATCATCCACGAATCGCCCCACGTTCAAGATCAGATGGTCGGAGGGAGCCACCACGATGTTCGCGTTGGGGTTCACAGCCCGAATGCGAAACGAAGCGTAGGCAATGGCCGGGGCGGTGTTCCGCCGGATAGGCTCCAGCAGGATCTGCTCCTCTTTCAGCTCGGGCAACTGCCTTGATGTCATCTCCGCGTAGGCATCGTTGGTCACGATGTATATGTTCTCCACCGGCACGATCTCCTTAAACCGGTCGAACGTGCTTTGCAGCAACGACCGTCCCGTGCCAAAAAAATCCAGGAATTGCTTGGGTTTCCCCTCTTTGCTAAAGGGCCAGAAGCGGCTTCCCACCCCACCGCTCATGATCACGCAATAGTTATTGTTTCTCATTCTAAGATTTTAGTTTTGATGAATAGATACACGCTCATTCTCTTTCGCACTTTAAAGGTACGAATAAAAATTGAAACCGGGCCAAGAAAGCGTGTGCAATTCTCCTTGACCCGGGAAACAAGCAGAGGACAAGCTCGCTTGGACTATGCCATGGCGAGAAATAGTCTATTCTTTGATGAACTATTTCCTAACCAATATCTTTACAGGCCCTATCAAGCCCGATTCAAGCAATGGGGAATCTTTATTGAAATGCTTGTAGGTCGTGAAGGTATACCTGCCGCTCGTGCGGGGTTTACCTTCCGTCAACCATTCCGGCCATTGCCCGTTCACTATCCCATCATCAGGAAGTTGCTCATCACCTATCAACCGGTTGGGCCAGAGGTTAACCACCTCTATCTCCAACTGATTTCCTTTCGGTTTCACCGCGTCGGAAATATCCACCCGCCAAGGGAATGTCCATACTACGCCTACATCCTTACCATTGAGCTTCACACGAGCCATATTGTTTACCTTTCCCAAATCCAGGTAGAACGATTTCGCATCCGTTTTCGGCAGATCAAATGTCTGCTTGTAAACGGCCGTTCCGGAATAGTATTTGATGCCGGGGTCTGAATGGTGCGACCAGTCCGTCAACTGGTCAAACACCACCGATGCGGGACCTCCCCATTCAGGATCGAAGGATACCGTCCACGGGGCATCCAGCACCGCCAGCTGCTCTATTTCCGGGAAGTTGGTTTTGGATGTAGGCGATAGCCCCTTGGTGCGAAAGACGATGAAATAGCCTTCATCCCTGTCGAATTGAAGCGGTATGATGGTTTGCCCTCCTTCCCGGGAATATTGGGGCAAGGCACGCGTTTCCCCGGTGACCGGGTGCCATAGCTCCGGTTGGGCGTCTATGACGCGGAATTTGCATGTTTCGGCTGTCGCCTTTCCGGTACGATTGGAGACGAAATAGATGTCCGTGCCATTCAATGTACGGTGCGTGTAGCGGATACCTCCTTCCGACTCGAAATCGGCAGGCACACTTTCCGCGACTATTTTCGCGGTAATATCGTAATGTGGATACAGGTTGTCAGCCTTCTCCTTCAACTCCTGCCCCCAAATGATTTTCCCTTCTCCATAAAGACGGGTAGTCAGCGTTTCAGGAGCCTCTTCCGCGCCCCACAACTCCATCGCCAAAGCCTTCACCTCTTCATCACACCGGGGATAATTGCTAAGGCTGGGGGATTTTTCCGGTGGAACCCCTACTATTGTTGCTCCATCGCGGACAAGTTCCTTGATCTTCTTCAACAGCTCAGGTGTCATGGTTTTGAAATAGGGCAACACGAGCACGCGATAGGTGGCACCACCCGGGAAAACAATCATGTTCTCCTTCACTTCGGCTTTATAGAGCATGCTGGGCGGGCAAGCGTCGAAGTTATACCCTTTTCTGTCCGGCAACGCGGGATTTTCATATTCGTATGCCGATTCGGGCGCGAGAAATACAAAAGGAGATGCTTCAGGCGCGAGATAGAGCAGATCGGCCACGGTACGGCCCTGTTGCAACATGTATTGACACCGCGCCACGTAGCGATGATAGGCATCAACCATCGGCCACCATGTTTGGTTGCGGTCCCAATGAACGCCATAAGGTCCCATCGTCATGCCCGGGCGCAAGCTGTCAGGCAACGACTGGTGCTGGAAGGTATGGTAAACGAAGCGGTTGATACCGGCTGCAAACGCCCATTCACCCTGATTTTTCATTGAGCCGGGATGTTGTTTCCAATTGTCCACGGCGGTAAAAGATTCGGCAGGCACTACCGCTTGTCCCAACAGGTGTGACACCGAAGTACCCTCGGCTACCCCGAAGGCGGTATTGAAACCCCCGAGGCTCCAAAATTCACACATCGGCATATCGCAGGAGGCCGCCAGCTCCATATCTGCCATCGGTGTCATATCATAAGGCTCAATGGAAACGCCCAATCCATACCGCTTGGCATACTTCATCACGTAGCCGGTATGATTCTCCACCACCAATTCCTGGGCTGTTTGCCTCAAGTCCCATAGGAACCGTTCACTTTCCTCCCGATTTTCCACCATTATTCCCGCGTAGAGCGGGTAATAGGGAAGCGGGTCATATCCCCTCCGCAGGGTGAATTCTTCACGGAAACGGGCGGTCCAGTTTTGCGCCCCCATCTCCCAACTATCGATATGCAGCATATGCAATCCACCCTTGAGATTGGGTTTTGTAAAACCGATATGTTGAAAGAGGTTTCCGGTGAACTGGTCTAAATGAGCCTTTATCGCGATAGTATCAAATTTGTCGGCTTCAAATCCCAAGCCCGGATGCGGTGCCGGACGGGTAATCGCGCCATTGTTGCGACTGCCAAAACGCATCACCTTCCATGTGCCTTGGGGAACATCCCAGTTTAGCGTACCGTCCGCCTGCAGCTTATCGCTCAGGTCGATAACCTCGCTCTTTTTCATCGCCTTATCTCCTGGCTGCGCTTCAAAGGACATGGAGAGGTACTGCCGAACACTATCGGCCGAACTGTAGGGGCGACGGTAATACAAGGCTTTTTCATCCATCTCCTTCATGTTCACGTAACCATAATCCCGCCCGGGCGTGCGCTCCGTACCCATCAAAGTACCGCCTGCAGGAAAAGCCAGCACGGCAACATCCTCATAAAACGCTTCCCACCTCTCCTTCAATTCGGGGGTTAATGTTCCCTCACCAAAGAAAGGCATCCGTGGCGCGGGTTTAGCCAATTGAATGGTTCGCGTTCCGCCTCCGGTCACCTCCACCGATGAATAGACCAGATGCTGCATGGATTGTGCGCCTTCCACCCAGGGGCCCCCGCTACCACACCATCCCGGACCGGTACCCAACGTGATGAATATGCCGAGACGCTCACACTCCTTGACGGCATGGCCGAACAGATCTTTCCACTCCTCACTGAGGAAATCGACTTTACCGCGGGGAACGCCAACGTTGACTTCAAGATAGATCACGTAACCGATACCGGCCTCTTTCATTGACTCCAAATCTTTCGTTATCGACTCTTTCGACAGATTGCCGTCCATGAAATACCAATAGACTCCCGGACGGGCAGAATCAGGCGGATTCAGAAAACCTTTTTCCAATCCCCGGTCGGATGAATCTGCACAGGAGAAAACGGCAAGGAGAGTTAACAACACCGTCACTATTATATAACCTGGTTTCATCCGATTATTATGTTTCGGTGCACGGAACCTATTATTGAGGGCCTGACCTGCGACCTCCTTTTTATACGCTTTATTTTTACCAAACATATAGATCTGTTCTATTTTCTTTGAAAATTCAATTAGCAAATTTGCACCATAGGTATTCGCAACAGCGAAGCCAATTTACCAATAGCACCTGCAACATGCCCCACTCCGATGGCACAATGATGAGATGGTCCGGCTTTTGACCATTGGTCGATAAACGCGCGGGCGCCGATAGAAAAGCGGTAACGGCTATTGGTATTGCCTATTTCCAACACAGGTCCGGCTACCGAGGCACCTTCTGCCACCAAGAGGAACGGTCCCTCTTTTCCTTCACACACCGACAGCAAAGTCACATCGCCTTGCCGAACACTCATCTGGATGGATAGTCCTTTGCCCGGTTTACCGTGATAGACGGGAAGAGGCACCAGTTGAACCCGACCTTCCGCCATGGCAAAATGGGCAGGTCCGTCGTGTCCCAACATCACGATATCGTCGTTGAAATCCATCGCGTAAAACTCCGAGAATGAGCCGCCGGCACCCAATAGTGACATGATTTTCATGGCCTGCACGTTCTTTACTTCACACTCCCCGGCTACAGGAACAGCGTTTCCGGTAAGCAGCGTATTACCGGCAATCATCGAGGTAACAATATTTTCGTATTCGTTGCCATCATACCCTTCATAATAATAGACCAACGAGCCTAAGCGATGCTTGGCAATCAGTTTATCCAAAGCAACGGCTGTTTTGGCTGCACGTTCCAATTCCGACTGTTCACATTGGGGTGACACATCGAAATGTTCGAAAAACTCTATGAGTTTCTTCTCCGTCTCTTCACGGGTCACGCCATGGCGAAACGCGTTAAGTTCGCACATCTCCAGCAGCTCAACGTGGGTACCAAAAACGACTGACTGCATCGTGAGATCGGTATATACATCCAGCATGCCACAGTAGTAATTACCGAGTATGCCCAGGCGGTTGTTGCTCATTCCGGATTTCACGCTGGCGGCATCAATCCAGCCCTTGATCTCTTCCCACACGTACTCCTCCTGCAAATAGCCGGATACAATCTCGTAGTGAATACCGGCACGATTGCATACCGCTGCAATTTCAGGCACAGAGCATGCCTGACAGTGGGCAAGCCATTCGCCGGTCATCTTGCCGCGATCGCCTAAAGCGTTCAAAGCGGCATAATTGATAGCGGGAACGGGTTGTACATTCAAGATAATAACGGGCACGTTAAGCCGTTGGATTACGGGCAAAACGGTGGACGACAAGGCATAGGTGGAAATATACAGGAAGAGTATCTCCACCTCTTCCTTTCTCAAGGATGAGGCAGCTAGCCGCGCTTTTTCAGGATTATCCACCATGCCTACATCAACCACGGCTGCACCCAATTCTCTCATTTTGCCCGCGATTTCCTGCTGATAGCCGGTCAACCGAGAAAGCAACCCTTCAAACTGTGGCCAATAGGTGTCTAAACCCACACCAAACAAACCCACTTTTACTTTTTGTTTCATTTTTGATTTTTCATTAGAAGCCGTCTAAGGACCGGTATAAAGTTAATTATATTTCTAAATCCACCTTTAACAAAGTATTTTCCATGTAATTAAAACGTAGACTCAACTATTACACGCAACACCGTTTAGCAAAGATGCGAAAAATATTATTTCGGCGTTTTATATTACAACACGAAAATAAAACTTTTTTTACTAAAGAGAGAAGGCGCACCTTTCTATCCATCTTCCCTGGTATTGCATTTACTATTTGAACTTACACTTGGCTTGACAGCTTCGTATCATTTGCACTTCTTAGTAGAACTCACGCAATGCAACAATTTTGAAAAAAGAGGGCTCCCTGTTTTGAATTACAGAAAAAAGATGTACTTTTGCAGACGCTTAGAGCGATGCCCAGATGGCGGAATTGGTAGACGCGTTGGTCTCAAACACCAATGGATGCAAATCCTTGCCGGTTCGATCCCGGCTCTGGGTACCCGAAGCCCTGACAATCAAATGACGATCAGGGCTTTTTTTATTTCATCAGGTTACTGGCATGAAATTTTTCAATTATATTTTTTATCGCTCTTATATAGCATTGATGAATACCAAGTATAAGCCAAAAGTCAACCCTACAGAACAAACCAACAAGGAGTATCTTTGACTTGATCTGAAATTCAATTCTATTAGACTGGACTACAGCCAATTATGACCACCTCCGTTTCTGGAGGTAGACTCTCAGTCTCATTAACGAAACAGTACTTCGCACTCTTTACATTATCCTGGGGGATATTTTCGTGTATATACACAGTTTTATCCCCTGGAAGGTTAGGGGCTATTTCACTTAAACTTTATCCTGTCAGCCAATTGCAAAAAGTAATCATTTGACCATATTTCAAGTTCACCTGGATTCTTGATAAATGGCAACACGTCACGCTTTACCGCACGTTATAACGTGCCAGCATTTGATCGAACAGGCTCATTTTTTCAAAAGTTTTATAATGTTGCCGATTTCCGTTTTTTTCTTGCCTACTTCCACACATTTTTCAAATACAGATGGATCCATTCGATAAAACGCCTCCATATCCAATCGAATATCCTCCTCCAAAAAAACCAGAAGGGATTTCACGGAACGCAGTTGCAATTTCGGGGAATAGGCGATGAGGTCACACAACGCCTTTTCGGGAGTGGCGAAAAGAAAAGCGTAATCGTCTTGAATAATTTGCGATATGCCGATAGGGTAATAATCCGCGGGACAGTATATATAATCAAATTGTCCGAACCGGTTTTTGAAAGTTCGACTTCTTTTTATCGTCATCGACGTGGTATTGAATACCCTCTCCGGTATCAACCCGTGAAACCGTAACGCACTTTCCATTGACACGTAAGAGGGGCCGTACAGGTGATTGGCGATTAACTCGGTAGATATGGCCCTTTGGGTAATCTGAGGGGAGACAACATACATTCCCCGCTTTAAGCGAATAATTGCCCCCTGCTTTTCCAGAGCAGATACCTTATCGTTTAATGACCTATGCGAAGGATAAACGCTTTGCAACGAAGTGTAATCTATAGGCACAACACCAAAATGAAGCAACGAATTCATAGAATAACTGTATTTATTACCGCAAATAGAGTAATTTTTCGCATAGTTAATCGACTTTTATTCGATTTTCCATGCAAATAACAACAAAAAAGCAAAAACAAAAAGAAACCCCACGGGTTGATTTTTCAGGGATGGAAACGTGTAAAATCCTTACCTTAGCTTTACCAATAACCCTTGCTTTACCCAACGAGTCAAATTGTTGGCGTTGAAACCGGGCTTTAACGCTTTAATTTGGTGTGTGCTTATACACCCGATCTCGATAAAATGATTTTGAAACTCCAAGAAGTTCATTCTATTTCTATTTTTCTACAAAAATGGTGATTTTTGGAAATATATCATCTGGGAAAGTTGTATTTCCGTTATTTTTCCGATAGATAACGTGTTTATTAGTCGTTTTCTATCAAAAAAGTGTCAATTTTATTCCAGCTATCTTGAATATTTCGTTCCCAAAAGCGCATTTTCATCTATCTTTGTTTTCAGACATCGGAATGGAAATGTCAAAAAATATTGGGTGGAAATAATATTGGTTTACTTAACTTTCGCATATTGTTTACTGTTTCAGCTTTCAGAGCGAAGACCTCATAAACTCCTGCGGGGACACATCCTGCGAAGATCGCGTTAAAAAAGAAAAGCTGTTTGAAGCGTTAGCAAGTTCTTTTCTTTTAGCAAGTGAGCAGTAGATGGGTCACGAATATTTGCGATAAGTGAGAGCAAATGCAAAGCTTGCTTGAACTTTTGCATTAAGTCGGTGAGCAGAAAACGAGCTTGCTCG
>JGI24709J26583_10003460_pt1 | contig 12397 bp, 7 predicted proteins | sample BioPla2DNA1_FD_26583 | JGI IMG/M metagenome (IMG submission 26583) | reverse complement strand
ATAATTATATATGCCTTCTAGCCAGTCCCTAGGGGATACAGGGCCAGGAGCAGAACCTGCCCATGCCATACCATAACTCATAATGGCTGCAGTATCACAATGCGGATCTATGTTCTTACCGTCTTTGATACAATTTAAGAAACTAGACTTTATAAGATATTAAAGTTAAATTAACACTAAAGCCCTTGATATATGGGTTTTGTCTAATTTATATGTATTTAAAATTTCTAGATTCTTATGGCCAGTTAATAAATACAACCACCTATAACCTTTGACTTCTCCTATCATTTTTATTTTTGAACACACCATTCCTACACTTTATAGGAATAATTAAAATGTATATGCAAAATTAAAAGGTTCTCTATAGAGTGTATTATACTTGATATGTATGGGTTTAACCACCAGATTATAATAATTCTAATTTAAAATATTCTGCAAATAAAGTATACTAGAATTATAACCCTACTATTTATTTAAATTGGAGGAAGTCAAATGAGAGAAAACGAATGGACAAATAGTATAAAAGAATTACTCCAAGAATCTAACCTTGGAGATAATATTTACTTTGATACTCTAAATAAGGTACCCTATGCCCAGGAAATCCTATCCTATGATTTAGACTTTGAAAATGATAAAGAGCATACAATGTCTTTTGAAACTGATTTACTTGTTTTTGAGAAAGAAGAATCAATAAAGCCACGTATCATCATTGAATCTAAAATTAATAGCATTACAACCCATGATGCTATTACATATAGTTATAAAGCACAGACCCATAAAAATGTAACTCCATATATTAGATATGGGATTATGCTAGGGAATAGAAAACACTACCCCTTGCCTGGTAGATTGTTTAGGCACGGCACTAACTTTGATTTTATGATTAGTTTTAGGGATTTTATATTATCAGATGATGAGAAAATGGTTTTTATAGAACTTATTAAGAAGGAAATCCTTTATTCACAGAAGATTGAAGAAATGATTTATAAAAGTCGTACTAAAAATAGAAAGCATTATTATATTCTACAAAAGGAGCTACGACTTGAGGAAATGTAAATAATATATGGAGATAGATACAATCAAAATACTATCAAATTAATTGATGATATACGGGTTGTTTCAAATCTCCATCAAAAAATATCTCAAGGGATTTAGAAAATAAGAACATATACAATCTTTACAAACTAAAATTTAAATAAACAAGAATATTGTTTTCTTAAATATATTGTATTTATCAATTTAAATGATTTTAAAGGAGAGATAATATGGAAACTATTCACATAACAAAAGAAATGAAAGAAAACACGGATATGGTTTGAAAAATGTATACAAGGCTGTTAAAAAATATGGGGGAGATATTGATGTTCGGAACGCAGACAGTATATTCTATGTTTCAATAATCATACCGTAACTTTTATTTTTGTAATCGCCGTTATTATGTCTATGACAGTAATAGCGGCGTTTTTATATAGCAACAGTAATCAGGAATTAATTAGTAAATATAAAGGTATGTGCCTCTCTCCTCTTATATAGTAGTGCCTTTAATGTATAAAATAGCATTACTTGACATATCTGGTTCTCTATGATACAATAAATAATAAGATTTGCAGATTATTCTACCAATTATCCCAGAATTCTACCGATTGTCCCAAACCTATTGCAATTTCTGTCTTGAGGAGTTATGCTACTTATAATAGTTTAACGAAAACTCGCATCCGCAGCAGGTTTAGATTTTCGCAGAATAATTTTGGGAGGGGGGGAAGATATGAAAAAATTAATCGGAAAATTATCGCACAAGGCATTAGGCATATTCCCGATGTTGGCGCTTATGCTTGCAGTCTCATCGGCACAGTCGGCTTGTTTCTTCTGGTCATATCAGCCGGATGTTCCGGAGGAACTTACGTGCAAAGGTTAACTCAGCAAAGCATTAAAGCTGTAGGTTGACTGTTTATCCCTATTCAGGGAAACAGACTTATCGGTAAATTGACAGGATAAGATGTTTCTGTATATGATTTGATGTCTTATCCTGCCAATAAATGCAAAAATGGAATGTTGCTGTTTACGGAAACAATATCCTCGTGCCTTTATAGGTTATTTGTTTTCGCAATCTCCTTAACAGCGATAACACATCACAATAAGACTTTTAGAGTTTAAAGTGGAGGGAAACATTATGAAAAAGAATGTTATGGTTAGATGCCTATCGTTATTTTTAACGTTAATATTGGCATTTAATATAGGAATACCTGCTGTATCAGCATTAGAATCAGAAGTTGACTATAGCTCATACGACACCTATACCGCACCTAAAAACTATCAGCCAAAAGATTCTGCTCCGACAAACGAAAATCCAATGATAAGAGGATTTGCATTGGAAGATGAAAGTGCAGAAGAACGGGTTCTTTTAGTTGAAGATAAATTGCCTTGGAATTCAAAAGTACGAAAAAGTATCTACAGCTAATTTTATGACCAAAGATTTAAGTAAATATTCCGTTGTTGTTTTCGCAAACGACCAGCAATTCTCTGCTTACAGCAATTATGTTCAATTTAAGGAATACCTTGAATTATTTGCAGAAGTTGGCGGTGTTATTGTATTTGGTGCTTGCGACCAAGGTTGGGGACAGGGTACAATGAATGCCGAACTTCCTGGTAATGTTAAAAAAGCCAATAGGTATACCGCAAGAAATTATATTGAAGATTATACACATCCTATTGTTACGGCAGAACTGACAAACATGATTTCATTGTTAGATAGTGACCTTTACTCAAATTACTGCTCTCACACATACTTTATTGAAGATACATTACCGCCTGGCAGCAAAATCATTCTCAGAGATTCTGATTTGAAAACACCTACTTTAGTCGAATATCCCCTTGGCAACGGGCGTGTTATTGCATCCGGTCTTACATGGGAACATAATTATGTTTATGGCGGAACCAGTGGTCGAGGAACTTTCTCAAGAAAAGCAATGGAAGATATGTTCTCATATGCAATTCGTGTTAGCAATATTAGTACGGAAGGGCTTGATATATTAAGGGGATATTACTTAGATGCAAATGCACATTACTTGGTTGTTGCTGAGGAAGATACAAGATTGCCTCTTGAAAATTCTTACGCTGTGGTAAATGGAAATGAATATACAGCCGATGAAAATGGTATTATTAAAATCTTTGAAGAGCCTGATGAATATGAAGTAACCGTTTATGCGGATGGTTATCGTAACAGAAAACTTAGATATGAATTAAAAAGAGGAAATGCGCGTATATTCTTAATGGAAAAAGACCCCAAAGACGGCAAGCCTTATACTACAATGATTTTAGGAAAATCTTCCAGCTCAAGCAGTATATACGATTTGAAAACTCAGAGAATGTACTTTTCTCAAGGTGATACAAAAGATTGTGAAATTGAAATTGATGTTGAATGGAATGGGAATAGCACAGGTACTGTTTCTCTATATCAATCAAATCGTCTTATAGAAACTGCAGTAAATGGTAAAATCTCTTTCCAGCCGGGTAGCTTGAATCCGGATCAAAAAGTGTATTTGCATTTAAAATCCAACAATGGAACTACTTCTATTATTGAAATAGGTATTGTTATTAACAAAAAATCAGAGGTTGAAAAGAAAATTGATGATAATATTAACAATGATATACCTGTGTTCAATGATATATCGTTAGGTGATAATCAGAATGCTTCAATAAGTAATCCTGATATTGAAAAATTTTATCCTACTAACTTTACCATTGAGTTGCCAATGCTACCAATAAAAGTAACAGGAAAGAAAAATGAAAAAGACTCAACTTATACTTATAAAGGATTTATTGGACTCGCCAGTAAATCAGCAAATTCAATAGAAGATATATTTAGTAATGAAACTGAATGGACATCATTTAAAGACAATATAAAGAATTGCAAAGATATATTGCAACTAGAAACGAAATATGCTGAAAAGCTATATTCAATCGATAATAGCTTGAATCTTGTACCTACATTTAAAACAAGCGTTAAAGCATGGGGTTATATAGAATTAAAATACGATGCTTATGGCAATCTGCTTTCGCAATCCGGAGGTGTTATACTTCAAGCTAATGCGAAAAAAACATTTTCAAATCAACTTCTTATTGGTCCAGTTCCCGTATATTATGACATCGCTTTTGCTAGTGGATTCGAGGCAGCTTTAGGGATAAAAACCAATTTAGAAACAGGCTTAGTAATAGATGGCTCACTATCACTTTCACCTGCACTTGACATTACACTAGGAGCTGGTGCTGGAATAAATGGTGTTATAACTGTCGGATTAGAGGGAGGTGCTAAACTAACTATAAAATTACTTCCAGAATCCCAAGGAACTTTTTCACCTTATTTAAGATTTAAGGCTTACCTTTTATTTTTAATTGATTATAAGATTGATATAGCATCAACTGATATTAAATTATGGCCACAGGAAAATCAAGCTGCCAAAATACAAACACTCCAGGGAATGAATATTGAGGATATATCTAATGATATTACCTTAATGTCTATGGATTATTTGCAAAACGTATCTCAATGGAATGATAGTTCTAAATTATTCAGCGATTCTAAAGTGGATATTAGTCCGCTTCAAGAATACATTCTACCGAGTACAGTACCGCAGATTGAGAAATACAACGGTAAATATATAATCGTGTTTCAATCAAATATTGAAGGTAGAGAAGCGGTTGACAGCGTAGGATTGATGTATTCTATATACGAAAACGGTGAATGGTCTAATCCACAGCCTGTTTGGGATACCGGCACAAATGATTTGTATTTTAACATGGTTGAAAGCGACAATGAAGTATATTTAATATGGCAAAAAGTTAAGTGCAATGTAGATTCTGATGATATTTCAGAAATTCTAACTACAATGCTTGAAAATTCTGAAATTTGCTATGCAAAGCTTGACAAAAATACAAATACTTTTACTCACCAGGGATTTATAACCGATAATGAAACAACCGATATGCAGCCTGTTCTGGTGGTGGATGGAGATAATATTACAGCCGTTTGGATAAGCAACAAAGAAAATGACGTATTCGGATTTTCCAATAATGACATAATGTTCTCAGATTTGTCAGATGGTATATGGTCTGAACCTGAAAGTGTAGCAACCATAAACGGTTATGTATCAGAAGTAACGGCTTCATATGTTAACGGTTCATTAGAAATTGCTGCCGTTTCTATAGATGAAAACGGAAGTAATAGTATTTCAATCATTAAAGACGGTTCTTTATCACAAATAATAAGTGATGAAAATGTTAAAAGCGGAATAAAATATAATAACAGCAATTTATATTGGGTTTCCAACGGAGTTTTATATGAAAATTCCAGTGATGGGTCAGTAGCTATTGGCGATGATGATGTTATCAGTGCTTCGTATAAATTTGTTGAAAATGATAATTTTTTCTCAATCGTTTGGCTGTCATCGAATGACATTTATGCTTCAATTAATTATGACGGAAATTGGAGTTCCCCGATTAAGTTGTTGGAAGGTTCTAAATATTTCGCTGAAACTATATCTATCTATGATTACGACATTAGGCTGTCTGATAACGCAGAATGGAGTGTTATTCTTAAAAATTACGACAACGAAAAAGATATGACAAGTTTAGTTCATGTATTGATAAAACCCATTGACGACCTTGCTTTGATTTATGTTAATGCGGAAGATTCTGATAGGGTTGACGGCATCCAGCCTGTAGATTTATATATTACCAACAACAGTCAGAATTGCATTAAAAAATTCAATTTAAAAGTAGAGGATTCAAACGGTAAAGTATATTTCGATAATGAGATATACTGCACTGTAAATCCGGGCGAAACAATAAAACTTACTCAAAATATAGAAATAGGAAAGTTAGTAAAACAGACGGATTTTAAAGTTACAATACAAGCTGAAAATGAAGTCGATTTATCCGACAACTGCTTTACTATTGCACTTGGTTATATAAACGTGGGAATGGTTGCAGACCGATACGAGAATTCTAAAACACTTACTATGTCTGTAAATGTTTATAACAAATCATATACGCCTGCTAATATAACTATAAACCTTATTGAAGATAAGCCGGACGGAATTACTATCGACATGAAGAATATCGGATTTTTAGACTATGATAAATCCTATTTGTATAATTTCACAATTGATAAGTCTAAAATTGATTTTGGCGATTCTGATGTAAAATACTATTACTTGCGTTTAGATACATCGGAATATAATCCAAACGAGGAAGATAGCACATTTATCATTGTAGTCTATAAAGAAGATTATGAAAATCAAAATGATAATGGTAAGCAACCTTTAAAAGATTGCGAAATATCATATAAGATTACCGGCAGTTGGGATAATTACAGTAATGTCGAGGTTACAATTAAAAATAATGGTAGTCAGCCTGTTGACGGATGGTTTGTTGACTTAAAAACAAATGGAGAAATACAAAACATCTGGAATTCGCAAATCATTGATAATATTGACGGGCTATATACTCTCAAAGCCTTAGACTATAATTCGATTATAAATCCCGGATTAAGCATAACCTTTGGGTTTACGTTTAAGGGAGATATTAATGACTTGGATAGTATGCTGTTGTATCAGAACCGGGTCGTTGAGGCATATAAGGTTAATGTCGAGGTCGAGGTTGTAAATGATTGGGGCTATGGATTTACTGGTCAAATTGTAATAAGCAACCTTGAGGATTATCCTTTAGAAAACTGGATATTGACCTTTAACGCAGACTTTGATATTACAAACCTGTGGCCGTGCGACTTTATTAAAAATAATGATGGAAGTTGTTCTATAAGAGGTATTGATAATAATATTATTATTCAAAGCAATTCAGACATAATCATAGGATTTAATGGTTTAAAATCAAATGAGAGCTGCACAATAACTGATGTTAAAGTTGAGATAAATCGCTATTAAATTTTTGCAGGTAAGCGTATGCAAATTGCACGCTTACCATCTTGTTTTATTATTTATGGGAAGGTTGAATGTTTATGAAAGATTTTGAACATCTTTATTCCAAGTTTGAAGATACACAAAAAAATGATTTGTTAGTATTAAAAAGGAAAGCAAAGTTAATAGGCTATTTCAGCATCTTAATCACACTTGTTATTCTAATGTCTTTATCAGTTTTTTTATTTAACAAACACGGTGATATAGTATTGCCAGCAATTATGATATGTGCTGTAATGTCAATTCCTATTCATCTTATTTTAAAATCACTTATAAATCATTTTATAAAAAAAAGAAAACCTCATTATCAGTCTTATGAGGAATTATATTTAGCATTTTATTTCAATAATATAGTGAAGCCTTTTATCAAAGAGAAGTATGGTTTTAATATTTCACATGATGGTTATTTTGATAAATCATTATTATCTATCAGTAATATTGAATTACATTCAGATTTTATTACTAGTGATTATGAATTAAATGGATTCTGCTCTTCATCAAATGAGCAAAATGCAATTGATATATCTGTACTTACCACAAGGAAATATACAGGTCCCAATACTGATACAGATGCAGGGACTCAAGATTTTAAACACGTCATTTTTGCAGCAATAGGATGTAATGAGTTTAATGATTTAACATTAGAAATAACTAATAATCAAATGGGACTATTCAATAGCAGAAGCAAATTCGAAATTAAAAATCCAGACAATATATTTTTATCGTATAAAATAGATGATTATTTACAAAAGCTTCAAAGAAGAATATCTATTACTATAAGGGATTCATATTTTTATTTATGCCTACATATGTGCCGTGACATGAGGTTCAATGGATACGATGGAAAGAAAAGTCTAAGAAATCTTTGTAACAATATTGATTTAATAGAAGAAATTTTTAATTTACTAAAAGACAATATTAAAATATAATGATTAATCGTTCCTTTTAAAAGACTTATCAGTTTTGTTTTGCACAATATATTTACCTCTATAAGGAAGATTATGACCCTCCCATTCCAGTCGAGCCAGACCCAGATGACGGAAAGCAAATTTTAAAAGATTGCGAAATATCATATAGGATTACTGGCAGTTGGGACGACTACAGCAATGTTGAGGTTCTATTAAGAACAATGGTAATCAACCCGTTGACGGATGGTTTGTTGATTTGAAATCTGAGGGAATAATACAGAAGATGTTCAGATTAATGCAGAAGTAGAAGTCTTAAATGATTGGGGCGATGGATTTACTGGTCAAATTAAAATTAGCAACCTTGAGAATTATCCTTTAGAAAATTGGATATTTACTTTTAACGCAGACTTTGATATATTAAATCTGTGGCCTTTTTAATTAATTAAAAACGAGGACGGGAGTTACTCCATAAGGGGAATTGACAATAGTAATATTATTCAAAGCAATTCAAGTATAATCATAGGATTTAATGGTGTAAAATCAACTGAGAATTGCACAATAACTGATGTTAAATTTGAGATAAACCGCTATTAATTTTTTTGCAGGTAAGCGTATGTAATTTGCATACGCTTACCAACTTGTTTTATCGTTTATTGAAAGGTTGAATGACTATGAAAGATTTTGAACATCTTTATTCTGAAATCGAAAGTGAATACAAGGATGAACTTAGGCGCTTAAAAAGAAAAGCCTTAATGATTAGGTATGTGTGCCTTTTTACCATAGCAATAATATTGATTATAATATCTGCAATTTTATTGAAGATAAAAGGGTCGCTGGCATATCCAGCAATAATGATTTGTGTGTTTTTTTCTATACCGCTATATTATATAATTGATTATGTTACAGTTTCGTTAAAAAAAGAAAAAATCCGTATTATAAACAGGCGAAAGATTTATATAGAGAATTTTATTGTAAAAACGTAGCTAATGATTTTGTTGGGGAAAAATATAATCTCAAATTTGAATTTGACGAATATTTTAATAAAGATATTTTAAATCAGAGTAAAATTGTTATAAACAATGTCAATTCGATAGACCAAAGATATAAATTAAATGGTAGTATAAAATTATTGAATGATTTTAACGATTTAGAAATATTCATTTTGTCTACCTTAAAATACACAGGTACAAATACAGATACAGATGCAGGTTCATATACTTTAAAAGATTCGATTTTTGCTATCTGTAAAATCCCTAATTTTCATAATATAGACCTTGAAATCAATAATGTTAAAAAGCCTTCTGATTTTGTTAAGAATTCCAATATTACATTATCGTATAATATCGAGAGTTACCTTATAAATTTAAAAAGGACAATATCTTTAACAATAAAAGATTCATATTTTTACTTATGCTTACACAATTGCCATAATCTAGAGTTCTTTATTGAAAGCGAAAAAAAGCTTGAAAGAACTCTGTAATTATATTGATTTAATAAAAGATATAATACTGGTTTTTAAAGAGAATATTATTCAGTAAGTATCACCGCACTCCGTGCGGGAAAACTCTTGAAAAAGCAGCTTCCGCACATGGTGCGGGGAGGAATAGCAAGCATAGCATTTTAGGACTACCGCCCAAAACGCCGCCGTCAAAACGACGTTGCTTGTTAGGGGAGAAAATCCCCTAAGACCCCTTTGACGTACCGCCGATAAATCGGTGATGATGAAGAAGCCCGGATTGAAAAACGCTTATGCGTTTTTACAATCGTCGGCTTTAAAATATGCCGTCAAACGGCAGATGTAAACGCCCCAATGGGGCGTGATTCTTGAAAAAGTTTACTCCAAATCCTCGCTCCGCTTTCGGGAATTTTCACGGTCAAGCGAGCCGTTCTTGCCGAGTATCGTATCAACATTATCCTTGACTTTTTGAAGCTCTGCAAATTCGGTTTTACTCTGTTCAAAGTTAGCTTTTAAAGAATTTTTCTCCTCGTAAAGCTGATTGATTTCAGTGCGTAAAGTCTTAATAAAAGGCGGCTTGCCGTCTTTCATAAACGGTTTCAATGACTTCTCTGCCGCTTTGAAAAGTATAAACTCGCTCTCGTGTTCACGGCGGTATTTGTCCTTGAAAACAACCTTGGCACCCTTATCCACAACTGGCTTGGTTCTGCGGTAAATCTCAACATCTTTTATAAGCACGTCGAGTTCTTTTATCCGCTTTTCAATCGCCTTGATACGGTCGTGCGTACTGCTCTTTTTGTACTTCGCGCTCTCGAATTTTTCGGATAAGACAGCATAGTCGAGTATGCCGTTTTCGGTCAGATAGTTCATAGTCTTTGCGGCATTTTTGAGGTTCTGAATCTTCATCCAATGCGTTAATCCCGCACTCTGACCCGCCTTGATGTTATTCTCAATATCAATGAGTAAATTGAAGCTTTGGGCGGATTTTTGAGCCTTTGAAACGGTCTGCGTAACGCCCTGCGACCGCTCCTTAATTCGTTCCCTCGTATACTCCGCTCCGAGGGTTTTGGAACGGGTGAACCGCTCTTGACCATCGGCGCGAAAGGCGATGTGCTTGCCCTCTTTAATCTCATAATTCTCACGCATAAGTGAAAGAAAACTGTCCCAATCAGATGAGCGTAAAATGCACTCGTCAATGCGTTTTCTAAGCAGGGATTTCCAACTCGTACCCTCTTTATCGGCGGTGTATTCGGTGATGTTTTCCAATTGTTGGACAGGGATGAACACTTTGTGAGTAGATACCCTATTGATAATAAAAATATCGCGGATAAAATTATCACTCTTACCTCTAATAAAATTGCTTTACCATCTAATCTAAATATTTTATGTACTGTTAACATGAATGATCAGAACGTTTTCCCTATGGATACAGCATTTAAAAGAAGGTTTGAGTGGGAATATGTCACCACAAAACCAGCCATAGATCCTACTACAGGATCTAGAAATAATAAATTAAACAATCCAAAAATAGCTATTTCTATGGATCCAACACCAGCAAATAACATAGAAGTTACATGGCAAACNTTTTATACTGTTTTAAACCTGTTTATCACTAATAAAGAAAATGGGTTAGGAAGAAATGAAGATAAGCAGGTTGGACAGTTTTTTATTAACTTTGGAGATAAGCTTACCGCAGATTCTCATTCTTCAAACCCGAGCATTAGTGGTGCCGCTGCAGATACTATCAACAACCTAATTAAAAATAAATTATTAATTTATTTATGGCAAGACGTTCAGGGAACTGGCATGATGCGTGGAAAATCGACTTTATTTGATAGTAGTATTAATAGCTATGAAGATTTGTATGAGCAATATGGCAAAGATAAAATCTTCAGTGATACTTTTATCAACGATTTTTTAATTCCTAATCAATCAAAATATCCTTATTAAAGAGGTAGAAAAATGATTACTAAATATTCTCATGAAGGTCAAGAATTTAAAAAACATGACTTACTAAATTTAGGTTTCGAGATAAATGAGGAAAAAGATATTCGAAAGGAAACCCTCTATAATGAGTTAACTGGAGAGCCATTAGATGAATATAAATATACATTTAACTTTGTAGGTTTTTTAATAAATGAAGCAAACGATATATTTTCTGTATTTCCAAAACATTTTAGAGTGGATAATCCTATAATAGATTCAGGTTTGATTTTTGACCTGATTTCAAATCATATGCAAAAAAGACCTGATTTATATATGGGCGAGGAGTTTGGAGGACATTTTGAAAGTAATTATCCATTTGCCGCCTTTTTTGGAGTCTACAATTATTATCAAAGGTATGGATTATATATTGAAAATAGAAAATTTGTAAAGCCTCATGTAGGGGGTAAAATAAATTGGAAAGAAACAATTAGAAAATCTAATTTATATATTAATAATAATAATAAAATTACCCTTTTCCCCTATTATTATAATGAGACACATTTTTATAACACATTTATAACTGAGTGTATGGTTTTTGTTATTGACTATACAATTAAAAAATTTAATGCGTTTATTTCTCTATTTCCAACAGATGTTAATTTCCCTGAATATGACTTTTTATCCCATAAAGAAGAAGTCATAGAGTCTCTTTTACATTTTAGACAGCAGGTTTTTAGAGATAACATCATTGAACTTATAGATAATCTAATTAATTTTTTTGCACAACTTGAAGAAGGTGGACGCTACTATTTAAAACATTATACATTTTCATCAATTTGGGAAGATATCGTAATGTCTTATTTAAATACTAACTTAAAGGAAGTTGTAGGCGATTCACTAGTATTTAGTAAAAACGCACGTAAAGGTTTCAATTTTAAGAAAGCTAGTTTTTATCCCAATTTAGCTAATAAAAAACATTACATATCCCCTGACTATTATTTTGCTAGTGGGTCAACACAATATATTTTAGATGCAAAATATAAAGAAACTATAAGAGGAATTGATTACAAACAAATATCATATTTTATGTTTTTAAAAGATTTACTTGACGAATCTAAACCTACACCAGCACC
>JGI24709J26583_10003442_pt1 | contig 12439 bp, 10 predicted proteins | sample BioPla2DNA1_FD_26583 | JGI IMG/M metagenome (IMG submission 26583) | reverse complement strand
CAAACGGAAACGAAATTCGCCGGCTTTGTCCGTATAAATCTCGAATTTCGGATTTACTTCCACTTTGAAACCGGGAACCGTCTGATCTTCAAGATTGGCTACCGGAGCATTGACGCTGACNCTGTTAATGCCCTTTTTGCANGATTCCANAGTGTTATAAACCTCGGATGTAGCGATTACTTGGCCGTTTGTCGCTTTGAGATTAAAGACGAANCCGGAGCCATCCCTTGTGGTTTTAACCTGATANTTTCCCATAAAAACATACCTCCTTAAAGTNTATATATAATTTTTACATTATGTTTTAGATGATACAGGCGAATGCAATAATTAAACAGTACTCTAGCAGTGCTCTAGAATGTTAAGTTGCAATCGGGATTTATAAAAAACTGATTTCCCGCTCCGTCTTGTGTCACTTTTTTGTTCTTGTTCACAGAATACAGTATCATTTTCATTAAGTCAATAGTATTTTTATCGTTTTTAGTATTTTTAGTGTTTTTTAGTATTCTTTTGTAAGAACTTTTGCACAAAATGTTCAAATACTTGCAAACAAAACTTATTTTTTGATAATCACAACCATAAGGAAACAGCAGGATTGCAAATTATGCTTTAAATCTTATAAACTGAAAAACCATGAGCGCTGCAAATTTGCAATACCCATGGTTTGTGTTCTATCTGTCTGTTTTCGCTTGGGCTTCCGAAATTACCTTTTATTTTTTCTCTTTTCGGCTATGCCTCTGTCTATCTCCCGAATGACATCGCTTAAAGACTGATTGTTTTTAAGGCAGTAGGCATAGAGCCTCTCGCCTCTTACCTGCAAAAAGGGGCTGAAATCTAAAAGTGGCAAAACAAAATCATATCCGAATTTTTCGATATAGTCGGCGGTGCTGCCCAGCCCTGCCGCCCTGAATTCCTCGGGGCCGGCTGTTACATTGAAGGGATTTTTCATAGTTTTATCTGTACTCCACATTCTGCAAGATATTGCGGCTTAAAAAGATATATAAAAGAGAAATTGAAAAGTTCCAAACGCTTATAACTATAAAAGAAACCGCAGCGGCGCTTGAGTTTATAGCTGCCGCGGCAAAAACACCCAGAGCAACGCCCGGCGCAACGGAAATCCCCGCCGCAAGTAAATAGAAGATAACGAGTATTCCCTTGGCATTGGAGAAGGCGCTACCAATAATTCTCTCGAAGAGGAGATTTAAAGAGAGTGTCAGGAGGCTGAAGCTTATTGTGGCAAACGCAAATGAGACTGCCTCCAAGACAGAGAGCTTCAGTATAATGCTCACCGGAACTGTAATCAAAATTGCCGTAATCGGATATTTCTCCATTGTTTCCATCATGCCCCAAAGCAGCTTTTTAAACGGCTTTTCGGGTATNAGGTAGATATAGTGCGACTGAAGTTCGACCAGAAGCCTGCCCATGGCAACAGTGAATATCTGTATATAGAAAACTACTGACGCCACAGCGATTATCCCGCCTTCTCTCCTCATGAAATATGAAAATACAGCCGCAAAGGCGGCAAAGAACAAGTCGGCCCAGCCCAATATAAGGGGGTTTTTTCTGCGGTTTTCCAATCTGTGCTTATAGTAAAGGGCGGAGGCTCCGCTGCCTTTGTTTAGACCCGTTTTCCCGGAAAGAAGCTTTCTTCCGAACTTGCTTTCTCCGGCAGTGTCTTTTAATTTTCCGCGCCTGGCATCCTCCATGCGGTTAAAATTAACTTCGGTGGAGACGAGGACATCTTCATAGTAGTCGTTTCGGCCTGTTTTTATAAGTCTAAGTCCGAGCAGGAAGAAAAGCAGCCAGAGGGCAAAGAAGCCGAGCGCCAAAATATAATTCTTTGCGACTATGCCATAGACAAATGCTGTGAGCCAGCCGCTTATGGGAAAGAGAAAGACCGGCGCTGATGTTGAAATCCGAGAGGCCAGTTCCAACAGGCTTTCCCTGCTGCCCAGCCAGCTTATAAATAAATAAGCGGCAAGCGCCAGACAGGTTCCGATGAATATGCCCTTAAAGAGTTTTTTGCGCTTATCGTTCCCCGCGGAAAAAATATAGACAAGCATACTGCAGAGCTGAGAGCTTAAAAGCAGAATCGCAAAAACCAAAATCATTATAATAAGATCTGTCAAGCTGATACCGAAGCTCTCATTCATCCAGCTGTACTGGTAGAGAAGAAAGATATTGAAAACAATATAGCTTGCAAGCTGCTGAATCATCCCATAGAAAAGTATGTTTATTGAATTTATCGGGGATGCAAAAAGCAGGTTCACATCCGGCATCTTAAAGAGAGTGCTCCCCTGCTTAAAGCCCTGATATATCACCAAAAGAGCATTGAGCGAATAGAAGAGAAAAATTATTCCCGAAAGAAGGCCTTTGTTTTGAAGAGCTGTGGGGGCAGCTCCCTCCTTTCCGCCTATAACTATTGTGAAAACCAAGAGGGCGACCATAAAAACAGTGAATATGAGCTGCCCGGGTTTTCTCAGCATAGTTATAAAGCCGTTTTTTAATTTTTTGAAGCTGAGGTATACAAGCGGACTCATGCTCATACACCGCCCTCCGTAATCTCGAAGAAGAGCTGCTCCAAGCCCTCTTGGGCCGCTTCTTCCGAGCTCAGCTTGGAGGCAAGAATCCTGCCCTCTTTCATTATGTGCGCCACATCCCAGTACTCGCCGATTGTATCGAGCATGTGGGTTGATATGAGCAAGGCCTTGCCGCGCTCTTTAAGCTCTGAGAAAATCAGCTTCATTTCTTTAATCGCGTGCGGGTCGAGGCCGACAAAGGGCTCATCGAAAACTATGACATCGGGTTTGGGAAGCAGGGCGCAGGCTATTGAGAGCTTTTGCTGCATGCCTTTGGAGAGTTCACTTCCCAGCTTTCCCTCTTTATCTTTCAGCTCGAAGCGCTCTAAAAGCTCATCGCCGTAGCCGTCGTCTTTAACCTTATAGGCTCTTCTTATAAACTCCAAGTGCTCTTTAACCGTGAGCAGATCGTAGGCTGCCGGTATCTCCGGCACATAGCCGAGGCGCTTTTTTGCCTCTACGCTCTTATTGTCGAAAGAGCAGAGCTCTATTTTGCCCTCGAACCTTAAAAGTCCCGCTATACACTTGATTATTGTTGACTTTCCGGCGCCGTTAGGCCCCAAAAGCGCTGCAATTTCGCCCTCGTGAACCGAAAAGCTTATATCATCCACGGCCCTTGTTCTGCCGTAGTTTTTGCTGACATTCTGAATTTTAAGAAGCTCTTTTGACATGTTCCGCCTGCTTTCTTGGCTTTTTATTAACGCCGAAGCGCGCCTTGATTATAGCACAGGCGCGCCCCTCTTATTTGTAAAAGTTTTTTGACATTAGCATCGACTCAATATATCTTGCTGCTGTCTGTGAGTTTGACTGTATATTCTTTTGTCTTTCCGTCTCTGTAGATGCCCAGTTTGAGCTCGTCGCCGACTTTTTTGCCCTCGATATGCTTTAAGACATCGTTTGTCCCGGTCACCTTTTCTCCGTTTACCGTTACCAAAACATCGCCGGTTTTTATCCCCTGCTTTTCGGCATCGGAGCCCCCGGAGACCTTGGTGATATAGAGCCCTTCGGGAAGCTTGTACTGCTTTGCGGCCTCTTCGGGTATCTCTCCGACCGTTATGCCGATTACAGGCCTGCCGACAACCATGCCGTTTTCTAAGATTGAGTTCACCATAGGCTCGATAATCTTTACGGGTATGGCAAAACCTATGCCCTCAACTCCGGTTGCGGATATCATCTTCATATTTGTGACTCCAATGACCTGACCGTACATATTTATAAGGGCGCCGCCGGAATTGCCCTCATTTATTGCGGCATTCGTCTGCAAAAGAGTCATCCTGTGTCCGTTGTGGCTGATGTCTCTTGAGATGGCGGAGACTATGCCGTCGGTCATTGTGAGCTTTAGTTCCTGACCCAGGGGGTTTCCTATGGCAACAACTTTGTCGCCCTCCACGGGACTCTCGGCCGCAAACTCCGCAGCAGTCAGGCCGCTCGCCTCTATCTTCAAAACCGCAAGATCGCTGATGTTGTCGGTTCCGACGAGAGAGGCTTTGAAGCTCTTATCGTCATAGGTGCTCACCGAAATCGATTCCGCTCCGGCTATGACGTGGGCGTTTGTGATCACATAGCCGTCGGAACTCATGATTATTCCGCTGCCCCAGCTCATACCCGTGGCGGTCTTCGTACTTACAGAAACAATGAACTTCACACATTTTTTGTAAATTTCCTGAAGGCTGAGCTCTGCGCCTTCGGGTGTGGGAACCGTTTTAAGGCTGACATCGGCTTCGGGCTTGAATCTCTTTACGCTGTCCTTGGGAGGCGCGAAAGCCGACTCGTCTATTTCCGTGTAGAAGCGCTCAAAGAAGTCTTTAAAGTCGTCCTCGAACTGCTCTCCCGGGTTTTCCGGTATTTTTGGGACTACCGGTTCTCTCGGCAAAACTTCCTCCGCTTTAGACTGCGGCAGAGGCTTTTCTTCCCTTTTTACAATCGCATAAACAAACGAGCTGAGTATTATGGAGAGAGAGAGCAAAATTGCTATTATTCTCCTATGTTTGCGTTCGCTCCTCTTCAGCGCATTTTCCGATGCGGCTCTGCTTCTTTCNTATTCCGTTTCAAATGAAGTGTTGTACCAAGAGTCTTCATTTTTGTCTTGAAAATCCATTTTTCACCTGCTTTTACGAGTTTGAGCCCATAGCGGAGAGCTCGAATTTATACCCCACGCCCCAAACCGTAGCCAAATCCCAGTCGGCCGAGGCGCCGCTCAGTTTTTCTCTGAGCCTTTTTATATGTACATCAACCGTTCTGGAGTCGCCGTAGAAGTTAAAACCCCATACCTCATCTAAAATCTGAGTTCTTGTGAAAACCTTATTCGGATGGGAGGCCAGATAGTAGAGCAGTTCAATCTCTTTGGGCGGCGCGGGAACAAGCTGTCCCCCAACTTTAAGCGTATAGGAATCGAGATCTATGCTCAGATTCTCGAAGCGGAGGATTTTTTTCTCCTTTTCATAGGAGCTTCCGACTCTTCTGAGCACCGCGCGCATTCTGGCCATGAGTTCTTCCGGCTCGAAGGGTTTGGTGAGATAGTCATCTGCGCCCAGATTGAGTCCCATAAGTTTTTCTTTGAGCTCTTTTTTCTCGCCCAGCATTATTATGGGCACATCCGATTCTTTTCGTATCCTTCTGCAAAGCTCGAAACCGCTTATGTCGGGCAAGGAGCTGCTTAGGAAAACTATCGCGGGATTCTCTTCCTTAAGAAGCTTAAAACCCTCTTCGCCGTTTTCGGCCGCGATAAACCTGAAGCCCTCTATGGCAAGATACCTCTTTATAAGATCTAAACTTGCCCTGCTCTCTTCGATAACAAGAGCCGAGTTCAACTTTGCTTCCCCCTAAAGTTTAATTAATCTCCGGGCTCGGGAACCTCGCGGATGAGCCAAGTTCCCTCGGAATTTATCCAGCCCACGGAAAAGCCGTCGTGGCAGAAAACACAGCCGTTTGTGGGTTTAAACAGCGGCCTGCCCTCCAACGACATGGCCATATTTTCGGTCATCACTATGCCGTCGGAGCGAGTGAGCTTTTTGGCGTTTCTTACATAGTGGTCTTCCGTCACCTCGTCCCTCATAAGTTCGAGGTCCTCTCCTATGCTTATAACCTGACTTTCGGAGTTCATGGCTGCCATTCTGCCGTCGGCAAGTCTGACAAGCCAGATGCCGGGAGCTGTATCTACCAANGATGAGGCTCCCGATAGGAAAACTACATCGCCCGACTGATTCTTTGCCCAGATGCCTCCGCTTCCTGCGCTGTAAACGCCTGTCCTGCTCTCGGAGAAGGCAGCTTCCGCGCCTTTGAATATATAGGGTTTAAAGTCTTCCTTGCTGAAGCATCTGCCGTCTACGGAAATATAGTCCTTATATATTATAAGTTCCGAGGCTCCGGCATAGGTCGCCACAATCTTACACTCCCTGTTCAAAATACAGAGGTTGCCCTCGTAGCGCACAACGGAAATATCTCCGACATAGGGATAGGCCTCGGCAAAGGGCTCTGCGAAGGCATATTCTCCGTTTGGCTCCATATAGCGCCAATCGCCGCCTATGGCAACCACACCCAGCCCGTCTCTGAAAGGCTTGTTTTCGGTGTGGAAGGACGGGTAATTGGCTCCCATGTTCAGAATTCTGCCATCCATATCGATATAGCCTTTTCTCCCGTCTCGGAACACTATCTGCATATAGCCGCCGCCGTAATTGGCTATGCTCGCAATGGAACCCGGAAGCAGCATGCTTTTGGGCGGGAAATCCTTTGTGTCGACTATTTCATTGCCGTCGGAATCTATNATACGAGCCAANTTTTTTTCTTTATCGTAAATTCCGAGAACGCCTATGGACATGGGTACAACTTCCTCATACTCAAATTCGCTGACCCAGCTTCCGTCCTCTGCCAAGAGCGCATAGCTGAGCGTTTCATTTTCACTGTCGAAATGAGAGATGAGGTAGATTCCAAGATCTATATATTGCAGCTCATCTTTATAATAGAGTTTTTCTATCCCCGTAAGCACCTCGTCGAGGACCACTTCGCCTCCGGCAGACAGCAGGCCGTATTTTGAGCCGACGCTCGACCCGTCTGCCGCAAAGAGCCTTTTTGAGACATAAGGCAAAAGCGCGCCATATTTCTCGGAGGGCTCGAACTTATCNCGNTANGCATCTGTCAAGCGCCTGACTGTCACATCGGGAGCCTGATAGCCGCGGAGTTTTGTTCTGTCGGTTAAAACATTGTATTTGAGGGGGGATTCTTTGATTATTTGCCCTGTATCGTCGCTGTGCCGAGCTTCCTCAATGGCGGGCTTTATATANAGCTCTTTTATCTCTTCTATGTCTTTGCTGAAGCTGCAGCCGGAAAGCAGGAGCGCGAGGATTAAAACTAAAAATATTGCGGTTTTTTTCATCTTCGTCACCTCGCCGGCAGATATGACTGCGAGGAGACGAAGGCTATGCCGGCGCCGTCTTGCAGCCATGTAAAGAGGATGTACTCGGGACTGTCGTGGGCGGAATCCGCTCTGATGTACGCGCAGTAGTCAAAGCATAACGGATATTCCCCGCTTTTCACCGTTTCCTCGTTTGCCGAAACCCCGTCTACTTTTATTATATTCGCATCCTTCATAATTCCCATTTTCTCCATCATGAAGAGCGAAGTGAAGCCGAGCGCGCCCTCGCTGTCGTCGAAGGATGAGAGGGCATCCACCACCGAACCGTCCTCAAGTCTGAACTGCTCGCTTAGGGCCGGGGCTGCCTTCTTGCTGCCCAGCAGAGTGTTTTGCATAGCCATCTGTGTGCCCGACCAAGGATTCTTTTGGAAGGCTTTAACATCGACGCTCTTGCCGCCCAAGTCTCTCCAGCTTGTTGTTCTGCCGCTAAAGACATCTCGCAGCTGATTTGCAGAGAGGTTCTTGACCGTGTTGAGCCGACTAACAAAAAACACCAAGGCGTCAGAGGCTATTTTTACCTCTAAAAGACCCTCTGTGCTCTCGGAGCTTTGCACCGAAAGGACTATATCGAGTTCTCCGTCTCTCAGCTTTTGAAGCGAAAAGCCCGAGTTTCCGAAATCCAGAAGATTGGAGACTTCCTCACGGTTCTCGCCAAGCATGATGGAGGCAATTGCCTCGCCCAAGGGGCGCATGGCAAAGCTCCCGCCCATGGCCGGGAAATTTTCTCTTGTAAATCGAAAATCTTCGATTACAAGAGTCTCGTTGCTCTTGGTCTTTTCAAAACCTCCCGCTCCGCAGGCAGAGCAGAGGATGAGTGAAAATATTATTAATGTTGAAATAAGCGTTCTTGCAGTTCTCAAAATCTTCTCCTTTTCAAAATTTTTAAGAAGTGATTTTACGGATAGTTATTATACTACATTATTGCAAATTCGTCACTTTTTTTATAAATTTACCTTCTTGAAAGGCTCGTTTTAAAGGCGCTTTGCCCGATGATTAATTTATTCCTCCAAATAAAAAGAATTTTCGGAAAACTAAGGCCGAATTGCTTGACTTTAGGCCCTTAGAATGGTATATTAGCACTCAGAGGCATAGAGTGCTAATAAACTAGGTTGGTGATGATTTGAAACTCAGTGAAAGAAAAAAGAAAATACTCACAGCCGTTGTTGAAGAGCACATTCGCACCGCAGAGCCGGTCAGCTCGAAGGCCATACAGAAGGCCGCCGACTTGGACTGCTCCTCGGCCACCATCAGAAACGAGCTTTCGGAGCTTGGAAAGATGGGCTATCTCGAACAGCCTCACACCTCCGCAGGTCGCGTGCCCACTCCGCTCGGCTACAGAACCTATGTGAACGAGCTCATGGTGAGGCAGAAACTCAGCATTGAGGAAACCGAGAGACTCAATCGCGACCTCGATGAGAAACTCAATGTCCTCGAGCCTATGGTAAGCGACATCGGGCAGTTTGCTTCTTCGGTTGTGAACTATCCCATTCTCACTTTGGAAGCGCAGCCTCCCTGCACTATTTCGAGGTTTGACCTCATTTATCTGAGCGCCCACAGCTTTATCATTGTTTTGCTGCTCTCGAACAGCCAAGTAAAGACAAAGCTCGTAAAGCTTCCGGTATCTGTAGGTCAGGAGATGATAACAAAGCTCTCTTCGGTTTTTAACGCCAACTTTACCGACATCGACGAATCTGAAATTACACCTCTCAAGATCAGTTCGATGGAGAGAGCCGTCGGGGACACTATGGGCATTTTGAGTGTTGTAGCCTCGTATGCCATAGAGGTGCTCAGTGAGGAAAAGCACATGAAGGCCTGCGTGAGCGGCGCCAACAAGCTCTTGAGCCAGCCTGAGTACCAAGACCCCGAGAAGGCGAGAGAGCTGATTTCTTTCCTTTCGGAAAATGCCTGCGGAGACCTTCTGCCGCAGCAGCAAATGGCCCCCGGCGAGAACATCAAAGTTCTGATCGGTCCGGAGAATGTGGCAAAGGAGCTTAAAGATTCCTCGGTAATTCTGGCAAGCTACGATGCGGGCCAAAACATGAAGGGTCTTATAGGAGTGGTTGGCCCCACCAGAATGGACTACTCCGGCATCACCGCCAAGCTCAGACTCATAGCGAGCGAGCTTTCAAGAAGACTGGGAGGCCCGGCTTCCCTGCCCTCGGGGCTAGACAACAAATTAATTCTTAAAGGAGATATAGATGGGCAAAAAACATAATTCCGGCAATGAACACAGCGATAAGTTTGAAAATGAAGAAATGCTGAAAAAGCAAGAAGAAGACGCGAAAACGGATTCCGCTGAGAAGGAATCTGAAAAGGCTGCCGACACGGCGGCGGAAGAGACGGCCGAAATTAAGCCCGAAGCTAAGGCCGAAGAGCAAAAAAGCGAGAGCTTGGAAGAGCTCTTGGCGGCTGAAAGAGATAAATATTTAAGGCTTTTAGCGGAGTATGACAACTACCGCAAGCGTTCGGCAAAGGAGCGCGAGTGCATATATTCCGATGTGAGAGCTGATACCGCCCTCAAGTTTCTGCCGGTTTATGACAATTTGGAGCGAGCGCTTCAAAACGAAACCGAAGANGAGGCATATAAGCGCGGAGTCGAAATGATAATGGCTCAGTTTTTGGAAACTCTTAAGTGCTTCGGAATAACGCCTATTGAAGCTTTGAATCAGAAGTTCGACCCGGAGCTCCATGAGGCGGTAATGCACGAAGTTGACGAGGAAAAGGGCGAAAATGAAGTCGTCTTTGAGTTTAAAAAAGGCTTTAAGCTGGGAGATAAGGTGATTCGTTTCTCGGTAGTTAAAGTGGCAAATTAGTTAATATTTAATATTTATATAAAAATTTAGGAGGAAAAATATATGGGAAAAATAATCGGTATAGACTTAGGAACAACAAACTCCTGCGTGGCAGTTATTGAGGGCGGCGAAGCCGTCATCATCCCCAACGCCGAGGGCGCGCGCACTACCCCCTCTGTCGTTGCTTTTTCGAAGGACGGAGAGCGCATGGTCGGCCAGGTCGCAAAGCGTCAGGCCATAACCAACCCCGACAGGACGATAAGTTCCATTAAAAGAGAAATGGGCAGCAACCACAAGGTGACAATAGGCGACAAGACCTATACGCCTCCCGAAATTTCCGCAATGGTCCTGCAGAAGCTGAAGACGGACGCGGAAGCCTATTTGGGTGAAAAGGTCACAGAGGCGGTCATCACGGTTCCCGCATACTTCACAGACAGCCAGAGACAGGCCACAAAGGACGCCGGTATGATTGCCGGTTTAAATGTAAAGCGCATTATAAATGAGCCGACGGCGGCGGCCCTTGCCTATGGACTTGACAAAGAGCTCGACCAGAAGATTCTGGTTTATGACCTTGGCGGCGGCACTTTCGATGTTTCGATTCTCGAGATAGGCGACGGTGTTATCGAGGTTCTCGCCACAGCCGGCAACAACAAGCTCGGCGGCGACGACTTTGACGAGTGCGTCACCAAATACTTTGTCGATGAGTTTAAGAAAGATCAGGGCATAGACCTCTCAACAGATAAGGTTGCAATGCAGCGCCTTAGAGAAGCGGCCGAAAAGGCCAAGTGCGACCTCTCGGGTCTCAGCTCTGTAAATATAAATCTTCCCTACATCACCGCGGATGCCAACGGCCCCAAGCACCTTGACTTGGACCTTACGAGGGCAAAGTTCAACGAGCTTACACACCACTTGGTCGAAAGGACCTTGGGCCCTGTGAATCAGGCTCTCTCGGACTCCGGCTTAAGCGTCTCCGAGCTCGACAAGATTCTTCTCGTCGGCGGCTCGACACGCATCCCCGCAGTTCAGGAAGCTGTAAAGGGCATAACCAAGAAGGACGGCTTTAAGGGCATTAACCCCGACGAGTGTGTGGCTTTGGGCGCCGCGATTCAGGGCGGTGTTCTGGGCGGCGACGTTGAGGGAATACTTCTCCTCGACGTAACTCCCCTCTCTCTCGGCATTGAGACTCTGGGCGGCGTATGCACCAGACTTATAGAGAGAAACACAACCATCCCCACTAAGAAGAGCCAAGTCTTCTCCACAGCGGCCGACAACCAGACCTCGGTTGAGGTAAACGTTTTGCAGGGTGAGCGTGAGATTGCCATGCACAACAAGAGTCTGGGCCGCTTCCACCTCGACGGCATAGCCCCTGCCCGCAGAGGCGTGCCTCAGATAGAGGTCACCTTTGACATAGATGCAAACGGCATAGTCAACGTTTCTGCCAAGGACCTCGGCACAGGCAAGGAGCAGCACATAACAATAACCGCTTCCTCCAACCTTTCTAAGGAGGATATCGACAAGGCGGTTCGCGAGGCCGAGCAGTTTGCGGAAGAGGACCGCAAGCGCAAGGAAGAGGTCGACACACGCAACGCCGGCGACCAGATGGTCTATCAGGCCGAAAAGGCTCTTGAGGAGCTGGGCGACAAGCTTGATCCCAATGAGAAGGGCCAGATCGAGGAGAGACTTAAGGAGCTTAAAACAGCTCTTGAGGGCAGCGATACCGAGCAGATAAAGAAGGCTACGGAAGAGCTCACCAAGGTTTTCCAGACGGCATCCGAGAAGATGTATCAGGCGGCGGCGCAGGCCCAACAGCAGGCCGGAGGCGCAGACCCCGCTTATGGCGGAGATTCCGGCACCGACGGNCCCGAGGTCTTTGATGCGGACTATGAAGTGGTTGACGAGTAAGAATAAATTTTGTAGTATATGAAAAACACAGCGGGTAAGGCACGGCCTTACCCGCAATTTGAGAGAATAGCGCTTCTCTCGAGAGAGGAACATTGATGGCCGAAGAAAAAAGAGATTATTATGAGATTCTCGGAGTGAGCAGAGATGCCAGCGAGGACGACATTAAAAAAGCATATCGAACGCTTGCCAAAAAATATCACCCCGACTTAAACCCCGGCGATAAAGAGGCCGAGGCCAAATTTAAGGAATTAAACGAGGCTGCGCAGGTTTTGGGCGATGCCGAAAACCGCAAGAAGTATGACCAGTTCGGTCACTCTGCCTTTGACCCCTCTCAGGGCTTTGGCGGCTTTGATTTCAGCGGCTTCGGGGGTTTCGGAGATATTTTCGAAGACCTCTTCGGCGGCGGTTTCGGCGGTTTTGGCGGCTTCGGCTTTGGCGGAGGCGCGCAAAATCCCAACGCGCCCAGACGCGGCGAGTCATTGCGCACCGCTGTTTCCCTGACTTTTGAAGAGGCGGCCTTCGGAACAAAGAAGGACGTTTCGATAAGGCGAGTGGAAGAGTGCGAGAGCTGCAAGGGCTCGGGCTGCGCTCCCGGCATGACTGCCGAGATCTGCCCCGAATGCAACGGCAAGGGCGTTGTTATGCAGCAGAAGCGCACAGCCTTCGGCATTATGCAGACTCAGGGGCCATGCCCCAAGTGCAGAGGCAAGGGCAAGATAATTCATCACCCCTGCACAAGCTGTCACGGCGAAGGCCTT
>JGI24709J26583_10003438_pt1 | contig 12452 bp, 12 predicted proteins | sample BioPla2DNA1_FD_26583 | JGI IMG/M metagenome (IMG submission 26583) | reverse complement strand
TTAGCGCTCCATCTCCAACATCCAGTTTCTAGTCGCGCTCGCTACGCAATCCATGCTCCGCTTTAAATCGCAGCAGCCACGCCGCTTAATTACGTTCGTACAAGCTATCATCCTAAGCGGAGCGTATCGGAGTCAAAGTATCTTAAACGTCAACGCATAAGATTCTTCATTACGCTTCGCTCCATTCAGAATGACACGAGGGGCCCAGAATGACATCTTTGTTACGCATTATTTTATTAAGGCGGTAAGATAATCTGGGGACTATTGTATTAATTCTCACTGCCCAGCATGTTCTCAACACCGCTCATAAACTTGTGCCAGTTTACATCCTCCATGTATATACAGAATACCACTTCATTGATTCCGTTGTCTTTTACAAATTCCACAATATTCTTTTCCGTTAAGTTCATATTGTAAAATCTTGAGTCAACAACATAAATCTCCTCATAGTGGGGCACTAAAAAAGGTACCAGCATGTTACCAAAAGAGTCCTTTATAACCAAGACTTTTTTGCCGTTATTAATATCTGTCTTTACTTTACTCCAGGTTGCCCCGCCTGAGCTAATGAATACCAGATATTTTTTACTGATATCGTCAGCATATTTCAGGTCGATTATATCGGCTTTAGTCCCCTCATTGCCTTTATATATAGTGAATTTGTGGTTGGTTAACGGCTTATATGCAACAATATTATCCGGGTTTTTCTCAAGACTCTTGTCCAATGTTTTGGTGTAGGAACTGCCCAGGAAATCCCCCAAATCAATTTTTTCAAATCGATCAAGAGAAAGAGGCGTATCTCCTTTGGTTCTCATAAATTCGCAATACCCGTAATAGGCACCAAGCGCTGTCCAGTGATGATCGGTCCTGAAGTAAATATATTCATCCTTGTGTTTGTTCAAAGCATCATAGACATCAACAGATATAATACTGTCATTTAGCTTGGTTTTTAAAAACCCAAGTGCATCATTTTGAGAATCAGTTATGCTCTTGTACTTCTTTAGCTGCATAAACTCCCCGTTTGTCGGAGGTATCATAGAATATATTTTTACTCCATCCCCCAGCTTTTCATTGTATTTATTTATGACTTGTGCATAGTATTCAATACTTTCCTTATTGAATTTAAACAGCTGAACAGCCTTACCATCCACAACCATCCAATATCCTACATTAGGGTCATCTCCATAGTCTTTTTCCGGTTCGGGAGTGGGTGTGGGAGTTGCCGTTTGGGTATTCTCATTAGATGGAGAGAAGTTTTCGTTGGTTTCATTAGCCTTGCTTCCTGTCGGCGCCGGGAATACAGTTTCTTTTTCTCCCTCGGGTATAACCGGAGGTAATTGTACATCCTCAACTGATGTAACAATACTGATGTCAGGCCCCAGGAAAGCCATAATCTTGTTTACATCCCTGCTTATTTTCACCAGATTATCTCTGAAAATAAAGGTGTCGCTGTAATATTCCTCAAAATCCCTCTGAAAGCTGCCTCTGACTACACTGGCCAACGAAAACTGAGGCATGGTTTTAAGGGCCCTGTTCTCAAGATTAGATACTGTTGGCTTATTGGTATTGATTAAATTTACTAAGCCCAGCAAAGTAATAAGTATAATGAAAAATATCGTATCAATTTTTAGTTTCTTCAAAACTATGCCTCCCTATATTCCGAATGAATGTATCTAAAATCAGCTGCCTGTATAAACGACTCATGTTCTTTTAAAGTCTAAAACTTAAAATACATAAATGGGCTGAAGGATTGTCCCACCAGGAAAATAACCGACAGTACCAGTACTGCTATATTGAAAGCCGGCTTACCATATGTTTCAATAAACCAAATAAGTTTTCCTTTGGATCCTTCTTCTTTTAGCCTCTTGAAGATCCTGCTGAAAACAGGTGTGCAGCCTATAAGCGCAATAATCAGAAACACAGCATTATTCCAAAAATGTATACTCAGTTCAGGGCTGGATATTCCATTGGCACCGGGTCCAAACATAATCCCTAAGAATCTGAACGCCTGTCCTATGTCGTTGTGATAGAAGAACACCCATCCAACAAGCACCGCAACCCATAGATATAATCTTGATATTATTGCAGGAAGTTTTTCAAAAAGCTTAAGTAAAAACGCTTTTTCTATCACCAGAAGCACAAAATAATACAGACCCCAAATGATAAAATTCCAGTCTGCACCATGCCACAAACCCGTGAGTCCCCAGACAATAAACAGATTTCTTATTCTAAACTTTCTGTTTCCCCCCAGTGGTATATATACATAATCTCTAAAAAAGCTGCCTAATGAAATATGCCACCTTCGCCAGAACTCACCTGCTGATTTCGAAATATAAGGATAATCAAAATTCTCCTTATACTTAAACCCGAACATGCTGCCAAGCCCTAAGGCCATATCTGAATAGCCTGAAAAATCAAAATATAATTGAAGAGCAAACATCAGTATACCGAACCAGGCACCCAGCAAAGGAAGCCTTGTATAATCGGTACCCATGAATATATCTGTGATTTTACCTGCTGTACCCGCAAGAATCACCTTTTTGCCAAGTCCTATTATGAAACGGCTGACACCGTAATTGAAATCCTGATATGTTTCCACCCTGTTGTCAATAGCTTCGGAAATATCCTTATAGCGCGTAATAGGCCCTGCCATCAGCTGGTGGAACAAAGAAACATAGAGAAGCAGTTTAAACGGTGATTTTTGTGCTTCTGTTTCTCCTTTATATACATCCACTATATAAGAAATAATCTTGAAGGTATAAAAAGAAATCCCTATGGGCAGACCGACCTCCGGCACCTTAATGCTTGTTCCTATCAAGCCATTTATATTGTCAATCAGAAATCCGGAATATTTGAAAAAACCAAGAATCAGAAGATTACCAGCAATTGAAGCTATAAGAGCTATCTTCCCTTTAACGTTTCCTCTGTACTTTTCGGCAAGAAGTGCACTAAAGTAGCTGAACCCGGTTGACAATAAAAGAATTGAAATCCAAACTGGCTCTCCCCACGCATAGAAAATAAGAGATGTTATTATAAGAAGCCAATTTCTATAGGTCCTGTTCTTATTGATATAATATAAGCCCAAACAAATCGGAAGAAAAATGCATAAAAAAAACAAGCTGGAAAAAACCAAAAAAATGCCCCCTCGAGTCTCCATATTAAGAAAGGTCCACACTAAGTTTAACGCTCCATGAACCCTAGCTATAAATTAGTATTACAGCTGCATTCTCTTTAACTTTTATTATATCACTTTGTTTCGGTAAAAAAAGACTTGTCACCTTAATTTGTGATTCAGCTTGCATACTTAAAGTTTATACTTATCCTAATATCATAATATATTGTATATATTACATCTTAATTTATTATAAAATGTGTCAATAGAACCGTCTCCATGACACGTATCGATAGAACCGTCCCCATGACACGTATCGATAGAACCGTCCCCATGACACGGTTTTCATTGTCTAAACTGCCTCATTTAAAGCGGGGAACTATTGAGTTTTTATGCGATTTTACAGGACTTTTTTCAACACTAAAATTCCTATTGACAAAAGTCCTGTAAAAGTATACACTATCTAAAAATATAGAAATTAGCAATGAAGGGGAAAACAGCACAAGAAGAGCTACAGAGAACTTATCATTTGCTGAGAGATAAGGTTTGTATTGTGTGAATACTCACCCCGGAGCTTTCAGGCTGAAAGCCAATTCTGAAATTGTACATAATAGCCTTTATAATACTATGATTAGTAGTTGGTTACTTGTAAGAATTGTTTATTAGGTCTGACCGGTTGATTACCGTTAGAAAATCTGCATATTAGTCTTACTATTATGCACGGAGGGGCTGTGTATTTACAGCAATAAAGGGTGGTACCGCAGAACTATAAAGTTTTGTCTCTTTCATAGTAAAGAGGCGAAGCTTTTTTTAATATAATGAATATAAAAAATAGTAAAAAAGATATTTCCGGTAACCGGAAATTCTATAAATAATTAAAAAGTGGAGGAGAGAAGCAAATGAAGAAGATTATAAGCGTTACACTGCTTATCGCACTTACTATGACACTAATCTCGGGCTGCGGAGGTTCAGCCAACGCCAACGAAATCAGAATAGGCATCAATTACGAGCTTAGCGGCGAAGTAGCTTCTTATGGGCAGGCTTCAGTTGAAGGTATAGAGCTTGCAATTGAAGAAATCAATGCGGCCGGCGGAATCGACGGAAAAGAGATTAAGGCAATTAAATATGACAATAAGTCTGATAAGTCGCAAGCTACCACCCTTGCAACAAAACTTATGACTCAGGACAAGGTTGTTGCTGTACTCGGTCCTGCTACTTCAGGTGCATTTAAAGCAACAATACCCGAAGCTATAAAGAATAAAGTTGTTGTTGCGTCTGGGTCAGCAACTGCAGATGATGTAACAGTAGATGCCAGTGGTGTTAAGGAATATGCTTTCCGTATCTGTTTTACAGACAGCTACCAGGGAACGGCTATGGCAAATTATGCTCTAAACAATATGTCCGCTACCAAAGCTGCTGTTATTATGGATAACTCCAGTGACTATGCCAAAGGTTTGGCAGCAAACTTTACACAAACCTTTGAGGCAGGCGGCGGTACAGTTGTTGCTACTGAGGCTTTTGTTGCAGGCGATACCGACTTTAACGCAATCCTGACAAAGATTAAAGGACAAGATTTTGACGTTATCTTCCTGCCTGGCTACTACGAAGAAGCAGGCCTTATCATCCGGCAAGCCCGTGATCAGGGAATTGACACTCCTATTCTCGGTGCTGACGGTTTCGGCGCCCCTGAACTTGTGGAACTTGCTGGTGCAGACGCTTTGAATGATGTCTTTTTCTCAAGCCATTTTTCATCCCTTGATAAAGATCCTTCGGTTATAGACTTTATCGAGAACTTCAAAGCTAAGTATGGTAAAGAACCCGACCAATTCGCAGCATTAGGCTATGACCTTGTTTATTTTATTGCAGATGGTATCAAACGTGCCGGAAACACCGATACTGTAGCTATTAAGGACGCACTGGCTGCTACCAAGGACTTTGCAGGTATTACCGGTTCCTTCAGTATGGATGAAAACCATAATCCTGTTAAGGCTGTTGTTGTTGTAGGTATTGAAAACGGAGTCCACGCTACCAGCGAAAGGGTTGCCCAATAGGATTAAATTATAGTACAATCTAATTAGCAGGAGACATCTTTGAACTTGTTATAAGTGGGGTCAACACTGCCCCCACTTATACATGTTTTTAACAGCTAAAACAACACAGTCGGAATGGTCTGATTCAAAAAAAATACTGACTTGTTAAAGGAAGGGAAAACAATTGGAACAGCTATTTCAGCAAATAATTAATGGAATATCCCTTGGAAGTATATATGCGCTGATCGCTCTTGGCTATACCATGGTATACGGTATAATTAAGCTAATTAACTTTGCCCATAGTGATATATATATGCTGGGAGCTTTTATAGGCTATTTTTCGATGACAACACTTAAACTTGGTTTTATACCATCTCTGTTTTTATCCATGCTTTTTTGCACCATTATTGGAGTTGTCATAGAAAAAGTGGCCTATAAACCTTTGAGAAATGCCACCAGAATTGCCGTACTTATTACCGCAATAGGTGTATCTCTCTTTATAGAATATACTACAATGGCTATTGCGGGAGCAGGTGTAAGAGCCTATCCCCAAATGACCGGTTTTTTGACAGGAGCCTACAGACTTGGAAGTGTTAATATCACCGTACATCAGATAGTTATTGTGAGTATAACAATAATTCTTATGGTTTCACTTCAGTTTATTGTCAAGAAAACCAGAATAGGTAAAGCAATGCGGGCAGTATCCCTTGATAGAGATGCTGCCGAGTTAATGGGCATAAATGTTGATACAACCATCTCCTTCACCTTCGCTTTAGGTTCAGCCTTAGCCGGAGCTGCGGGGATTTTGGTTGGACTATATTACAATTCAATAAACCCGCTTATGGGTATGCTACCGGGCATTAAAGCCTTTGTCGCAGCAGTTTTCGGCGGTATAGGAATAATTCCCGGTGCTATGATTGGTGGTTATTTTATTGGTATTGTAGAAGTTTTGGTATCAGGATACAGCAATTCATTGTACAGAGACGGTGTTGTATTTGCAATTCTTATTCTTGTTCTGATAATTAAACCTACCGGATTATTAGGCAAAAATTCAAGAGAGAAGGTGTAATTTAAGTTGAAAAAATTATTTAGAACCAATTGGATAAAAACGCTTGTTTCGCTTATATTAACCTTCGTTATTATTCAGTTGTTAATATCTCTTAATATTATTAATAGTTATTTACAAACAACCCTTGCAACCATTTGCATTAATATAATTCTGGCAGTAAGCCTTAACCTTATAACGGGTTTTACCGGACAATTCTCGTTGGGGCATGCCGGATTCATGTCAATAGGCGCATATGTGTGTGCCCTAATAACTTTAAAAACCCCAACCATTCCAGGCTTTATTTTAGGCGTCCTGGCCGGCGCCCTTACCGCAGCTGTCATAGGAATTCTTGTAGGCTTGCCTACGCTGCGACTCAGGGGTGATTACCTTGCAATAGCCACTTTGGGTATGGCAGAGATAATTCGTATTATATTTCTTAATATGGACAGCATTACAAACGGAGCTGCAGGTTTACAGGATATTCCCCAGTTTGTAAACTGGAGATGGTTATTCTTTTACACAGCAGGTACAATCCTTATTATTGCAAACTTCATCAAATCTTCTCACGGTCGGGCATGTATCTCCATTCGTGAGGATGAAATAGCTTCTGAAGCTATGGGTATCAATTCTACCAGATATAAGGTAATAGCCTTTACTATCGGTGCCTTCTTTGCCGGAATTGCAGGGGCATTGTATGCTTCTACCTTCAACTTTATAGATCCAAAGATTTTTGGTTTCTCTAAGTCTATTGATATCCTGGTCATTGTTGTTTTAGGCGGGCTGGGCAGTATATCCGGATCAATTATAGCTGCAATCTTATTAGGGATTATAACTACCTATTTGCAAGCATTTGCCAATATTCAGATGATACTTTACTCTCTGTTGCTGGTAATTATAATGATATTCCGGCCGCAGGGCTTAATGGGTTCCAAAGAACTGTCCCTTTCAGTTTTTAGCAAGTTCGGTAACAGTTTTAAATCAAAGAAAGGGAGGGTTTAGAATGTCAATTTTAAGTGTAAAAAAATTAACTAAATCCTTTGGCGGTTTAACTGCTGTTTCAAAAGTAAGTATGGAAATTAACGAAGGTGAATTGGTAGGCTTAATCGGCCCCAACGGTGCCGGAAAAACAACATTATTCAATTTGTTAACCGGAGTCTATGTGCCATCATCAGGTACTATTACTCTTAATATCAATGGAAAAGACAAATCACTTGGAGGATTAAAGCCCTACACCATCTGTAAAAATGGTGTAGCCAGAACATTTCAGAACATACGGTTGTTTAGGGATTTAACTGTACTTGACAATGTTCGTATTGCCATGCATAAAAATGTTAAATACGGCTTGATTTCAAGTTTCTTGCACCTGCCTTCCTACAAGAAAGAGGAAGCTGAGCTTATTAAACAAAGTATGGAATTACTTGAGATTCTTAAGCTTGATCATAAAAAAGATGAGCTTGCCAAGAATCTGCCCTACGGTGAACAACGCCACCTGGAAATAGCCCGTGCGCTTGCTACTAATCCCTCCCTCCTGTTGCTGGATGAGCCTGCAGCGGGAATGAACCCGGCCGAGACGGCTCAATTAACTGAATTAATCGGTTGGATCAGAGAAAAGTTTAATCTCACCATACTCCTTATTGAGCATGATATGTCATTGGTTATGGGAATTTGTGAGCGTATTTATGTTCTGGACTACGGAATGGTAATTGCAAGCGGCACTCCTGATNAAATCAAGACAAATGAACGTGTTATTAAAGCTTATTTGGGGGAGGGTTTAAACAATGCTGGAAATTAAGAATATAAACGTACATTTCGGCGTAATCCATGCCCTGAAAGGCGTTTCTCTAACTGTAAACGAAGGCGAGATCGTTACCCTTATAGGTGCAAACGGTGCGGGTAAGACCACAACATTACGCACTGTCTCTGGCCTTAAAAAGCCCACAGACGGACAAATCCTGCTTGAGGGAAAGGATATCATCAGCTCAAGTCCGCAAGACAGGGTATTGATGGGAATTTCTCAGGCTCCTGAAGGCCGCCGGGTATTTTCGGCAATGACTGTTCTGGAAAATCTGGAGTTAGGAGCATATCTTCGCCGTGACAAAAAAGAAATTGCAAAGGACTTAGAAAAAGTATATAACCATTTCCCCATTCTGGCTGACCGGAAAAAGCAGCTTGCCGGGACATTATCAGGAGGCGAGCAACAGATGCTTGCCATAGGTCGTGCAATGATGAGCCGCCCAAGAATACTGCTTCTTGATGAACCATCTATGGGACTTGCTCCATTGTTTGTTCAGGAAATTTTCAATATAATTAGAGATATAAATAAAGCTGGAACGACTATTCTTTTGGTGGAGCAAAACGCCAGCATGGCTCTGCAAATTGCCAATCGCGCTTATGTAATGGAGACAGGTTCTATAGTTCTTTCCGGTACAGGTTCCGAGCTAATGCAAAGTGACGATATCAAAAAAGCGTATTTAGGAGGTTAGCATTATGTTTGTAAGGAATAAGATGACTTCGAATCCTTTCACTATCTCTGCAGACCAGACTATTCCCGACGCACATGAGATTATGACCGAAAACGGTGTAAAGCGTCTGCCTGTTATGAAGAACGGAAAACTTGTGGGAGTAGTATCAAGGGAAGATATTGCTCAGGCTTCCCCCTCCAAGGCGACTTCTTTCAGTATGGGCGAAATCACTTATTTGCTTTCTAAAACTAAAATCAGCCATATAATGAATAAGAACCCTGTAACTATATCATCGAATGCGCTATTAGAAGAAGCTGCCATTTTAATGAGAGATAACGATGTCAGTTTTCTGCCTGTAGTAGATGATGGCAAACTGGTAGGAATTATTACCGAAAGTAATATCTTTGATGCGTTTATAGAGCTTTTGGCTTTCCGCGAGCCCGGCACAAGGCTAACAGTTGAAGCCTATGATAAACCTGGAATTATGGCAAACTTAACGGGTATTATTGGAGAATTTGGTGCCAACATAACTCATGTAGCCGTATACCGCGGTACCGGCGGCAAAAGTTCTGTTGTTATAGGAATAAATTCTTTGAATACAGCTGAAATGGAAAAATCCATTGAAGAGCATGGCTATAAAATATTGTACAAACTACAAAATAAATAAAATTTTATAAAGCGATTTTGTTTAAAGCTGCGGATCAGGCTCAACTCCCCATCCGCAGTTTTATTTTTTTATTCTGATATGCTTAAAGTTTTAATGCAATCTATTCATGGGAGCTTTCGAAAGTATATTTCAATGCAATATGATGTAAAAACATCTGATATTTTCATTTTGACTATTGACATATTAGCTACTATTGAATAATATATAATAGTAAACAGTAATTATTAGTGGGTGTTGAGGAGGCAAATTTGAATACACAATATAAAAAAGGTGTTTTAGAGCTGTGTGTAATGTCAATTCTAAAACGTCGCGATTGCTATGGATATGAAATATCGGAGTACCTTTCAAAACATATTGATATTGCGGATGGTACAGTTTATCCGATACTGAGAAAGCTGAAAAGTGATGGATTGGTTACCACATATCTTTCAGAGGATAGCGGTGGCCCTCCCAGAAAGTACTATTCCCTTACTGCCCTCGGATTTGAGACATATGAAGCCGACAAAAAAGAATACCTTAACTTCGCAAAAATTGTAGAAACTCTATTGGAGGATGAAGATTATGACAAAAAGTGAATTTCTGCTGCAGCTGAAGAATGAGCTGAAAAAAAATAATATTTCGGATTTAGATGATGTTTTGAATGAATATGAACAGCACTTTGCCTTCAAGTTAGCGGATGGTTTTTCGGAAGAAGAGATTGCTGCTAAACTAGGAAATCCCTCTGAACTGGCATCACAGTTTATACCTGATACTTCACAAAAGAAATATGGAGGCAGAAAGACTGTAACTATTATTGGAATGATATTTGCCAATATATTTACAGGGGCTTTCTTTTTGATGCTCTTTATCTTTGCAGCAGTCATGGGAGTTGTTACTGTTACATCAGGTGTTATTGGTATCTGTCTTATTGGTGGATACAATATTTATAATCTTATTCCCGGTATGCCTTATTTGTGCGCTATTATCTATGCAGTTTCCCTTCTTTCTTTTGCTATCCTCTCGGCAGCCGCATGTCTGTATTTTGTTGTTTTTACCAGACAGCTCATGCGGTCTTACAAGAGATTTCATATTAATGTTATGGCCGCTTCAGCAGGAAAGGCAACGCTTCCGTCTTTGCCTGTATATCCCCTTTTATCTGCTAAGTTCAAACGCCGTTTGAGGATGCTTGCTCTGTCCTCTCTTACAGTCTTTGCAGTCACCTTAGTTTTAGGCTATATAATTTCTGCAATCTTAGCGGGTAACCTTGAATTTTGGCATGTATGGGGATGGTTTGTAAAATGAAAGCAATTGTTATAACAGGGGCATCTTCCGGAATAGGATTTGAAATAGCCCGTCTTTTATCCAGAAACCACCTGGTTATGGGCATAGGGCGAAACAAAACAAATTGTGAAAAAGCTGAAGAATTGATACTTTCTGAAAATCCGGATGCAAGAATAGTTTATTTTGTAGCTGATCTTATTCAGCAACATGAAGTAAACCGTGTTGCAGATGAAATCATTGCCTATCTTGAGAGCAATAAAAACATCCAGCTCCATGGCCTTATAAATAACGCCGGTTGTGTCAGAAGCTGGTACACAACTTCAGATGAAGGGTACGAACAGCAGTTTGCTCTCAACCATCTTGCAGGTTTTTTACTTACATATAGACTTCTCCCCTTTATCATCAAGGCAAAAGGCCGGGTAATCATGACCGGCAGCCAATCCCATAAGGGCATTAAGATGCACTGGAGCGATGTTATGTTAAGAAAGAGATATAATCCTTTAACAGCATATAAACAGTCTAAGCTGTGTAACATCCTGTTTGCCAAAGGCCTGGATGACAGACTTGAAGATACAGGGGTCAAGTCATATGTTGTAGACCCCGGGCTGGTAAAAACCGATATTGGAAACAAACAGACCGGAGGCCTTGTAAACCTTATCTGGTCAATCCGTAAAAAACATGGCGTTTCACCGGAAGTTCCGGCAAGTACTTATGAATTCCTGCTTGAGAAACACCCGGCACCCCCAGGTTTATACTACTGTTTATTTAAGGAAAAAGCATACAGCCGGCAGGTTACAAGTGAAAATGCAGATAAACTGTTTTCGCTTAGCCAGAAGCTATGCGGAATTTCATATGACAGACGGGAGAAAAGGTTATGAATGTTATGATAACAGGGGCAAGCGGTGGCCTTGGCAGGGTGTTAGCCATTGAATGTGCCCTGCGGGGGTACAATTTATTTTTGACAGATATAAACCAGGCGGGGCTATTATCACTGAAACAGGGCTTAGAAAGACAGTTTAAAGTATGTATCGCCGTTAAAGCCTGTGATTTAACAAAGGCCGAAAGCGTTGACGAGCTGATGTCTTTTATTGATTTTCATGGTATCAGATTTGATATGCTCATTAATGTCGCAGGCATAGACTATGAAGGTGGTTTTCTAAGTCAGGAACGGGAAAAGATTACTAAAATAATTGCGCTTAACAACGAAGCTACCTTAAGGATTACTCATGACATTTTATTGCGCCGAAGACCAAAAAGACAATTTTCGCTTATTTTTGTGTCAAGCCTTGCATCAATGTATCCTATGCCGTTAAAGGCGACATATGCTGCTTCCAAGAGATTCTTATTAGACTTCGCTCTAGCTCTCAGACAGGAGCTAAAAAATCAGAATGTAACCGTTTTAACCCTGTGCCCCGGCGGATTGGTTACTACAAAAGAAGCAATGCGGGGTATCTCGGCTCAGGGTTTCTGGGGTAACGCCACAACAAACTCGCTGGAGATTGTTGCAAGGAAGACTATTAACTATGCCCTCCAGGGCAAGAGTATATATATTCCCGGTTTATTAAACAGAATTCTATCCTTTGTTGGAAAGATTCTTCCCCGCTCCTGGGTAGCCACTTTAATATATTTTAGGTGGGGTAAAGCTCAGGTTAAGTGGCAAAGATAAGAACTCTTATGGTTCCGGTACAGGCTTTCCTGCCTCTACCAGAACTTTATTGTTAGTGAGTATTAATGCCATAACAGACAGAAGTATTCCTGTCCCAATCAGCATCCATTCTATAGCCATTATATCTGCCAACGGTCCGAATACCAGTATGCTAAGAGGCATCACAGCACTTTGTATCATCCCAAATACTCCAAATACTCTGCCTTGATA
>JGI24709J26583_10003436_pt1 | contig 12455 bp, 12 predicted proteins | sample BioPla2DNA1_FD_26583 | JGI IMG/M metagenome (IMG submission 26583) | reverse complement strand
TATCGTGAAGTAATGCCGTGTTTGTTATTAAATCAATATTTAAGTTGAATCCTTTTTCAATTAAGCATAAAGCTATTCTCTTAGCTTCTTTTGCTACTGCCTTACTATGTTTTATTACATGTTCTGGTGTATTAGCTATATTAAGTAGTTGTAAACAAAGATTTTCTGTAAGTAAAGGATTATATATTTTTCCCATATATTCATCTGTAATAATATTATTTTTTAAATTAAGTTTTGATATTGAACAATAAGGTAAAAGTTTTCTGCCAGGTGGTAGCTCTTTTTTTAATGTTTTAGAAAGAAAGGCATGCATTATAGCAGAATGAGAAACTATGATAATATTTCCTTTTGTTTTTTTTAATATTTTTTTCAAAGCAAAATCAAATCTTATAAAAGCTTCTTCTTGATTTTCTGCACCTGGAGGTTGTAAAAAAGGATCTTTACCTCTGGCTTCATAAAGTTTAGGCCATTGAATTTAATTTCATCAAAAGAAAAACCATCCCATACACCAAAATTCATTTCTTCTAATCCATCAATTATTATTGGATTATTAAAGAATTCTGCTGTTTGGATGGCGCGTTTTAATCTACTACAAAATACATTTGAGATATCAATGTCATTAAAATATTTTTCAGCTAAAAATGCTTGCATTTTTCCTATAGTAGAAAGATGCAAATCGGTATGTCCAATACAAACCTTTTTGCCATCAGGAAATTCTGGTAAACCATGGCGTATAAGATAGATTTCTCGCATTTTATTGGTCTCCATTATTTAAGTATTTCAGATAGATATTTTTCATAAAGCTCTATAGAAGTTTCTTTCATTGCTTTTTCATATTTACGATATTGTTCTAATAGCAACTTACCTTCTGGAGTTAGACTAGTGCTACCTCCTTTAGATCCACCTTGTTTACGTAAAACTAAGTCAAAACCTGCTTGAGATTCTATTGAATTAAGAGTTTTCCAACCTTTACTATAAGAAACTTGCATTCTTTGACAGGCTGTTTTAACTGATTTTGTTTCATCTATAAGCTCGAGTAAAAGTGCAATATTTGAGTCAAAAAACCTACTTTCTTTTTCAAGAGAAAGTTTAATAACAGGGCGCATCAATTGATTATTATGATATTCCAAAAGTTTATCAAATTCTTCAGGAGTGTCAGCATCGTATAATATTCCTTCATCTTCTATATAAACAAAACCTTCAGAAATATCTAGTTTTTTAAGAGCTTTTGCAAGACCACCTTCTCCGTTGTAATCTAATATAAGATTAATTGCTTTTGAAGAAAGAAGTATAGGATGACCCTTAATACCACAACAGATTGGATACACTACATCACTTCGTTTTTTTAAAAGTTTTTTTACGTATCAGCTCTAAAAAGAGGGATGTCAACAGGTGTAAATAAAACACGATTACATTTATTTTTAAGGTAATTTAAACCTATACATGCTGAATCAAACATTTCAGTATTTTTATAATCTTCATTTCGAAGAAAAATCACACCACTTTTTGCAAGGTGCTTTTCAAGAACATCAGCATTATAACCAGTTACAACTACTATCTGAAAGACTCCAGCTTGTTGTAGTGTTGCAATAACACGCTGAGCTACAGAAATAGAACCTATGCTTAACATGGGTTTAAAATCTCCCATTCTAGATGACATACCAGCAGCTGTTATTACTGCTCCTACTTTCATGTATTCACCTTTCTTTCATATCAAGACAAATTTTGATTATTATTTGATGCTTAGTATTATAAAATTATCAATAAACATATAAAAATAGCCGTTATTATTATTTATATTATAACACTCACATTAGCGAGTTGTAAACGTATACAACTTGTAAAAACAAACAATTTGAAAAGGTTTTATACGCTTGTTATATTATAGATAGAGATAAACAGCTATTTTTAAAGCTTGTATATATAATTAATAAATATAAAACGATTTTAATCTTCATGATTGTCACAGCGATGGACATCAGGTCCACCACCTGTCATATCTCTAAGACCAAGGAGTCCTTGTTCAGTATAGAATATAAGCGAAGTAGGTTTTCCTTGAATGTCTTCAGCAGAAAGTCGAAGAAAATTAGATGTTTCCAGATAACTTACAGGAAGTTTTCTAACATAAGCTTTTCCTGTCTCTTTATCGACTACTTTTACTTCTATTTCATCTGCACTGATTTTATTAGGCATATCGGCATTGCTATTCATAAACTGTCTCCTTTCACATAATTATATGGTAACAGTTTATAACAAAAAATACACATAAGTATAATTTATTTTATACAAATATGGGCAATGTCTTAATGTAATATTCATAATTGAAAATTAGGAGAATTTAAGAATCAAAAAGAAAAGGAGGTTCAAGAATGAGTAAAGGATTAACCAAAAAGATTTTAAACATCAACGGAGCAAAGAGAAGTATTCTTGTAAAAGGTGATGAAAAACTCTCAACTATACTCCGTGAGCGTCTTTTGCTCACAGGATGTAAAATCGGTTGTGGGGAAGGTCACTGTGGAGCATGTAATGTAATTTTGGATGGCAAGGTTACAAGATCCTGTGTTGTACCTATTTCCAGAGTTCCAGATTTTGCGGAAATTACTACAATAGAAGGAATAGGTACGCTTGATAACTTACATCCACTTCAAGTTGCTTGGATGGCTTATGGATGTGCACAGTGTGGATTCTGCAGCCCTGGCTTTATTGTTAGTGCTAAGGTTTTATTAGATCAAAATCCTAGTCCTACAAGAGAAGAAGTTAGAGATTGGTTCCACAAATGTCGTAACCTTTGCAGATGTACTGGTTACAAGCCATTAATCGATGCTACTATGGCTGCAGCTGAGGTATTAAGAGGTGAAAAAACTAAAGAAGATCTTATGTTTACACCAACAGATAATCGTATACTTGGTACCGACTATGTACGTCCTTCAGCAGCAATGAAGGTAACTGGAACTTGGGATTTTGGTGCTGATGATGCACTTTATATGCCTCCAGATACTTTACGTTTAGCTCTTGTTCAAGCTGAAGTTTCACATGCTAATATTAAAGGTATCGATACTTCTGAAGCAGAGAAAATGCCTGGAGTTTACCAAATTATTACTGCAAAAGATGTTCCTGGTAAAAACCGTATTAACGGACTTGTTATGTTACCTTTAAATAACAAGTGTGATGGCTGGGATCGTCCAATACTTTGTGATGAAAAAGTATTCCAATTTGGAGATGCAATTGCAATAGTAGCTGCAGATACTGAAGAACATGCTAGAGCAGCCGCAAAAGCTGTAAAAGTTGATTTGGAAGTTCTTCCTGCATATATGAGTGTTCCTGAAGCACTAGCTCCTGATGCAATAGAAATTCATCCAGGAATTCCAAATGAATACTATGAAACAAATTGTATTAAAGGTCCAGATTTTGATTGGGACAGTGTTCCTGAAGAAAATCAAGTTGAAATTGAAAGTTATTGTTCACGCCAACCTCACCTATATCTAGAACCAGATAATGGTTATGCATATATTGATGAAGATGGTATGTTGACTATTCATTCAAAGAGTATAGGTATCCATTTACATATGCCTATGATTGCTGATGGTATTGGTGTAAGTATGGATAAACTAAGATTAGTTCAAAACAATGCTGGTGGAACATTTGGTTATAAGTTCTCTCCAACTAATGAGGCTTTATTAGGAGTTGCTGCATTTGTAACTAAGAGACCAGTTAGTTTGAACTTTAATATGTATCAATCAATCACATATACTGGAAAGAGAAGTCCAGGATTCATGAATATTAAGTTAGCAGCTGATGATGATGGAAAATTGCTTGCACTTTGGGGTCGCAATTACATTGACCATGGTCCATATTCAGAATTTGGTGACTTATTAACTCATAGACTTACTCAGTTTGTAGGTGCAGGTCTTGATATTCCAAGTATAAGAAATAAGAACTCAACAGTATTTACTAACCATGCATGGGGTTCAGCATTTAGAGCTTATGGTTCACCTCAAGCATTTATGGGAAGTGATATTGCTATTGATTGTCTAGCAGCTAAGATGGGAATAGATCCATTTGAAATGAGGGCTATGAACTGTTATAAGGAAAGCGAAGATTCTCGCACACCAACAGGTTGTAGACCAGATGTTTATTGCTTAGAAGGTCTTTATGATTTAGCTCGTCCTAAGTATCAAGAAGGTAAAAAGCGTGTAGAAGAAAAGAATGCTGCTTCTGATGGAAAAATCAAATACGGTATTGGAGTATCTTTAGGTATTTATGGTTGTGGATTAGATAACTCAGATGTATCAGAGTGCTATGCTGACTTACTAGAAGACAATACTGTACTTGTTAGAAACTCTTGGGAAGATCATGGACAAGGTGCTGATATTGCAACATTAACTGCAGCACATGAAGCACTAAGAGAAGCAGGATTTAAGCCAGAAGATATTAAATTATTCCAATGCGATACTAAGCATACGCCTAACTCAGGTCCAGCTGGAGGAAGCCGTTCTACTGTTATGACAGGTAATGCTACTCGTATTGCGTGTGAAAATTTAGTTAAAGCAATGAGAAAAGAAGATGGAACATACAGAACTTATGCGGAAATGAAAGAAGAAGGAATAGATACTCATGCAAAAGGTGTTTACACTTACACTGCTTCAGTTTCACTTAACCAAGAAACTGGACAAGGAGAACCATTCCCAGCATATATGTATAGTATCTTCCTACCTGAAGTTGCAGTTGATACTGAAACAGGTAAAGTTAAGGTTGAAAAGTTCACTTGTGTTGCTGATGTAGGAACTATATTAAATAAGACAACAGTTGATGGTCAATTCTATGGTGGTCTAGTTCAAGGTATAGGTCTTGCATTAACAGAGGATTTTGAAGATCTTAATAAACACACATCACTTATAAGATGTGGAATTCCTTATCCATTAGATGCACCAGATGATATGGAAATTATCTATCAAGAAACATATCGTCCAAACAGCTTATTTGGAGCTGCAGGTTGTGGGGAAGCACCGCTTGATGCACCTCACCCAGCTATACTAAACGCTATATATAATGCTACTGGCGCACGTATAACTAGAGTTCCTGCAAAACCTGAGGTTGTTCTAGAAGCATTAAAAAATATATAATATAGTCAGAGATATACCTGGCTAAAAGTATAATTTTAAAAGAGGCAGGGTATACTGCCTCTTTGTTTATTTAATCCGTTTTCTAACAATGTATTGCAAAAGAATGGAGATAATTTATGGATCATTTTAAAGAAAGATCTACTAGAGATTACTTTCAAAAAAAGCTCTATACTATGGAGGAACTTTTTAAGCGTGAAAATCGTTGTATTTATGAAGAACCTGCATTTTGTCATGCGGCATGTCCTTTAGGTTTAGATGCAAAAAAACTTGCATTTTTCATTGAAAAAGGAGCTTTTTCTGATGCACGAGCAATGCTTGAACACATTACTCCTTTTCCTATGATACTTGCTTATGGTTGTGATGCACCTTGTGAAAAAGCTTGTAGGATGAATGAAGTAGGAGAAGGTATTAATATAAGAGGACTTGAACGTGCAGCAATGTATCATGGATCACCAAAGGGTGGAAAAGGATTGTTTAAATTTAAGAAAAAACAAAAGGCTGCGGTTTTTGGTTCTGATTTATTTTCACTTTTTTTAGCTGGTGAATTAGCTAGGAAAAGCTATCCTACAAGTTTCTATGTAAATCAAAAAGATGCAATTTCTCTATTAAAAGATTGTGCTCCTTTTTTATTAAAAGATGATTTAGTTAATGAAGCTAAAAAACTTGAAAATATGGATATAAAAATATTATATTCTTCTAATCTTACAAAAGAGTTTTTTGAAAGTGAGAAAGATAATTTTGATATAATTGCAACTTCGCGTAGTTTTTTAGATATGTGTTTTCCAAATGATATTCCTAACAAGGAAACTTTATTAGCGCCTATTTCTAATATTCTAAGTTCTCAAGATAGTAATCCAAGTGTTTTACAATCTATTTTTGATGCAAGAAGAGCGGGAGTTTCTGTAGATCGTATATCTCAAGGATTAGACCCTGCAAGCTCTCGTGGAGAAGAGGGTTCTAGAGAATCAAGGCTTTATACAAATATGAATGAAGCTATACCATCAAATCAAATTTATGAACCAGAAAATGGATATATTACTAAAGAAGCAATAGAAGAAGCTTCACGTTGTATACAATGTAAATGTGAAGAATGTATAAAACATTGTGTTTTCTTACAAGATACTGGTAAATATCCTAAAAAGTTAACACGTGAAATATTCAATAATGTAGATATTATAATGGGCGATCACATGATGAATAAAACAATAAATTCTTGTTCTTTGTGTGGACAGTGTACTGTTACATGTCCTAATGGTTATGACATGGCTGAAATTTGTTTAGATGCTAGAGAAAATATGGTTAGTACAACTAAGATGGCTTTGGCTTATCATGAATTTGCTCTTTTAGATATGCTTTTTTCAAACAATGAAGCTTTTCTTTCTAAACCTCAAGTAGGATATGAAAATTGTAAATATGTATTTTTTCCTGGTTGTCAAGCTGGGGCTATAGCTCCTGATGCTGTATTTAAAGCATATGTTGATTTGTCAAAAAGACTTGATGGAGGAGTGGGTCTTATAAATGGTTGTTGTGGTGCTATAGCTAAATGGGCTGGTAGAACTGCAATTTATGAAGAGTGTGAAGAACAATTAAAAAATGAAATTAATAAATTAGGAAATCCTTTAATAATAGCTGCTTGTCCTACATGTAAAAAAACACTAGAAGAAATGCTTAAAATAGAAGTTAAAGGGATATGGGATGTTCTTAATGAAATAGGTTTACCAAAAGGTGCCTTAGAATATGATAGACCTCTTATAATGCATGATTCTTGTAGTGCTAGAGGAGATAGTGATATGCAAGCTTCTATACGTAAACTTACAAATAGTTTAGGTTGTACATTAAAAGATGTTCCATACAATGGTGATATGAGTGAGTGTTGTGGTTATGGTGGTCTTGTAAGTTATGTGAATAAGGAACTTGCATCTAAGATGGCTCAAAGTTGTACTAAGGATGAAGATGTGCCTTTTATTAGTTATTGTATGGCTTGTCGTGATCGTTTTGCTAGAGAAAAAAGAGAGAGCATGCATGTACTAGAATTAGTTTATGCAGCACCTGCAGGTAATCCACCTGATATTTCTAAAAAGCGAAAAAACAGGTTAAGTTTAAAGAGAAAGTTATTAGAAGAAATATGGAAAGAGGAGGTCATAGTGATAAATCCTGAATATAAGATAGTAATATCAGAAGATGTAGCTAAAATTCTTGATGAGCGTATGATACTAGAAGAAGATGTATATTCTGTTATAGAAGCTTATCATGAAGATGGAAGTGCTGTTTATGATGAAATAGATGGTACACTTACAAGTTCTTTAAGAAAGGGTAATGTTACATTTTGGCTTAAATTTAAAAAGGATGAACCTGATGTGTATATTATTCTTGGAGCATATAGCCACCGTATGAAGGTGAGAGTGAGGTATGAATGACAGACAATAAAGTATATTACACTGTAGAAACTGGGGATAATCTTATTTGTCAAAAATGTGGTATTCCTTTGGTGAAGACTGAAGCAGTTTTTGAGTATTTAAATAATTCATTTCCTGTTGAACTTCCTGCTTGTCCTAAATGTGGTTTTGTATATGTTCCAGAGGATTTAGCATTAGGAAAAGTTCTTTCTGTAGAAAAGGTATTAGAGGATAAGTAATGGATGTATTAAAGTCTTCATGTTTAAATGAAAAAATTGAAAGACATCCTGGAGGATATGATACAACAATGTATTTAATTAAACTTTCAAGTATAGAACCATGTAAGATTTTAGATATGGGTGCTGGAAGTGGAACTACTGTAAAGCTTTTAAAAAAACTGGGATTTGATGCTNNNGGTATTGATTTAAATCCTGGAGAAGGTGTAGAAAAAGGANATATGTTAAATACGAATTTTTCTAATGAAAGTTTTGATGCAATTATTTCAGAATGTTCATTTTTTATTACAAAAGATTCTTGTAAAGTTCTTAAAGAAGCTAATAGGATTCTTAAAAAGGGTGGAAAACTTCTTCTATCAGACATATTTTATGGTGATGAAAAAGAACTTTGTAAATTCTTAATGGAAGGTGGATTTAAACCTTTACTGTATAAGGATATTACTGACAAGTGGAAACATTATTATATAGAAAGAATATGGGATGGAACTGCAGATGAATTTTGTAATTTAAAACATGATAGTTATAGTATTAAAAAATTTAGATATTTTTTAAGTGTCAGTGAAAGGATGTGAATTTTATGAGTGATATTTTCGAAAGGATATTAGAATATTCTCAAAAAGGTTATTCTTGTTCACAGGTTATGTTATTGATTGCTCTTGAAAGTGAGGGTAAGGAAAATCAGGAATTGGTTCGTGCTGTAGCTGGATTAAGAAGAGGGCTTGGTGGATCAGGAGAAGTCTGTGGAGTTCTTAGTGGTGGAATGTGTTTTTTAAGCTACTTTGGTGGAAGAGGTAGTGATGATGAAGTAGAAAATGAAAATTTAAAAATAATGTTTAAAGAGCTTTATGATTGGTTTGTTGAATATACTGCTGAATATGGTGGTATTAATTGTAAACAAATAATAGCTGATGATTCACGTAATTATGTACAGCGTTGTCCAATACTAATTAGAGATACATTAGAACAATGTATTTTAATCTTACAAAAATACGATTTAATATAATTTAATAAATTATTTATTTTAGGAGGTTTTTTAAATGTTTGAAATTATTTCAAAAACTAAAAGTGTTTGTCCTATATGTCTTAAACGCATAGATGCAAATAAGATAGTAGGAAAAGATGGATATATTTATATGCAAAAGTCTTGTTTTGAACATGGAGATTTTGAAACTCTTATTTGGGAAGGAGATTTAAAAAGTTATTTAGATTGGGCAAAATTATCTAAAGAAGGATTGCCACCTACCAACACAAAAAAATCTGAAAAGGGTTGCCCTTATGATTGTGGGCTTTGTGAAAATCATAAAAGTGAAAGTTGTTGTGTTCTTTTAGAATTAACAAATAGATGTAATCTTAAATGTCCTGTGTGTTTTGCGACAGCTGGAGAAGGTGAAGAAAAAGATTTGAGTTTAAAAGAAATAGAGGCTCAATTTGATATGTTACTTAAAAGAAAAACACGTAAAGGACTTTTTAATATACAACTTTCAGGTGGAGAACCAACTTTAAGAGATGATTTAGCTGATATAATAGCTCTTGGAAGAAAAAAAGGTTTTTCTTATTTTCAATTAAATACTAATGGTGTAAGAATAGCTAAAGAAATAGGTTACGCAAAATATTTAAAAGATGCGGGAGTATCTAGTGTATTTTTACAGTTTGATGGACTTAGGGATTCTACATATAAAATCTTACGTGGAATACCTCTTTTAGATATAAAATTAAAAGCAATAGAATATTGTGCAAAAGTTGGACTTGGTGTAGTTCTTGTCCCTACTATAGCTTTTAATGTAAATGAAGATGAAATAGGAGATATTATAGATTTTGCGCAAAGTAAGCATCCTGCAATAAGGGGCGTTCATTTTCAACCACTTAGCTATTTTGGTAGATGTGAGTTAGAAAGTAGAACTAAAATAACTATTCCACGTATGCTGAAACATATAGAAGAACAAAGTTTTAATAAAATAAAAGCTAGTGATTTTTCAGGTGGAGGAGCTGAGAGTCCATATTGTTCTTTTCATGCAAGTTATAGAAGGATGAGTGATGGAACATTTAAGTCATTACCTAAAAAACAAGATCAATCATGTTGTGATGTTTCAAATGCAAGAAATTTTGTTTCAAGACAATGGAGTGGTCCTAGTATTGTGGGTAATACAACTTCTTGTTGTTCTACTAAAGATCCATTTGATGAATTTATAGAAAATACAATTAGAGATACATTTACAATATCTGGGATGGTTTTTCAAGATGCATATGATTTAGATCTTGAAAGACTTAGACGTTGTAAAATTTGTGAGGTAGATAGTGAATATGGAATGGTTCCTTTTTGTTCATATAATCTTACAAATATAAAGGGAGAGGCTTTATATAGAAAATGAAAAAATCTGCTTTAGATAAATGGATATGTGAAAAAGAGAATATTAGTTATTTAACTAGAGATATATTAGATGAATTACAGTTGACTAAGTTAAATACACTTTTAGCAAGGGTGAAAAAGCGTAAGGGATTTTATTCTTGTTTACCAGAGTATCTAACTAGTTTAAAAGAATTAGAAAATTTACCTTTTACAACTACAAAGGAATTAGCTGAAAATGCATCTTCTTTACTTTTAAGTTCTCAATCAGAAGTAAGTAGAGTTATTTCAGGTTCTACAAGTGGAACCACAGGTCCTTCTAAAAGGATCTTTTATTCTGATAAAGATTTAGATAATACTTTAACTTTTTTTGCGGCTGGTATATCTGAGATGGTGTCAGAAGGTGAAAGTGTTTTGATTACCATGCCTTTTTCTGGAGGATTAGGAGAACTTATCGCAAAAGCGGTGGAATCTCTTGGTGCTAGGCCTATTAGAGCAGGTTCAAAATTAACTTATGGAGAGCTTTGTGAAATTATGAAACAAGAGTGTCCTAGTTCATATATAGGTATGCCTATACCTTTACTTTCTTTACTTAGATTTTGTAATGGAAAATCCACTTTAAAAAGTGCTTTAGTTTCTGCGGATGTATGTTCTTCTTTAGTTCAAAAAGAAATTGAAAACTTACTTGGTAGTAAGCTTTTTCCTCATTATGGACTTAGAGAATCTTGTCTTGGAGGTGCTATTACATGTAAAGCTCATAAAGGTATGCATGTAAGAGAAAATCATATAATTCCTGAAATAATAGGAAAAAATGGAAGACCTGTTGAAAATGGTGAGTATGGAGAGTTGGTTATAACAACTATTGGAATGGAGTTAATGCCACTTATTAGATATAAAACTGGTGATAGAGCTTGTATATTATCAAAACCATGTCCTTGTGGATCAGTGTGTGTAAGGATAGAAGTAGAAGGACGAATGGATGATAAATTACGAATGTCAGATATTGATGATGTATTATTTGATATAAAAGAATTGATAGATGTAAAAGCTAAATTTATAGGAAATACATTAGAGGTTAGTGCATATGTTTTAAAAGATAATGAAACACAAAAGAAGATTCAAAAACGTATTTCTTTGTTATGTCCTAATAATAAAATAAATATTGAAGTTTGTGATAATAATTGTAAATCTTTATATTTAGGAAAAAGAATAATTGAATAAATTGTATTTATTATTTGCTTATGTTTAGATTTTATATAAAATAAAAGCTAAAGAATATTGTGGAGATTAAAAGTGGCTTTTAAGATTGGTGAAGTTGAAATAAAAAATCCTGTAGTAATTGCTCCTATGGCTGGAGTTAGTAATAGTGCATTTAGAACTATTTGTTTTGAATTTGGGGCAGGACTTGTTTATTCTGAAATGATTAGTGATAAGGCTATTCATTATAGAAGTAAGAAAACATTAGAAATGATTAGGATGTTTGAAAATGAACATCCTTTAAGTATGCAAATATTTGGGTCTTCAAAATCTACTATGGTTGAAGCCGCAAAATATATTGAAGCTAATACGGATTGTGACATTATTGATATTAATATGGGATGTCCTGTCACAAAGATAATTAAATCAAATGCTGGTAGTGCTTTAATGAAGGATATTGATAAGGCAGTTGATATTGCAAAAAGTGTAGTAGAAGCTGTTAATTTACCAGTGACTGTAAAAATGAGGCTTGGTTGGACTAAGGAAACTATAAATTGTGTAGAATTATCTAAAAGACTTGAAGAAGTTGGTGTTAAGGCAATTGCGATACATGCTCGAACCAAGGGTCAAATGTATGAAGGAGAACCTGATTTTTCTTGGGTAAAAAAAGTAAAGGAATCAGTTAGTATTCCAGTACTTGCAAATGGGAATATTAATAGTGTTGAAAAAGCTAAAGAGGTTATGGAGTATACAGGGTGTGATGGAGTTATGATTGGTAGAGCCGCAATTGGTGATCCATTTTTTATAAAAGAATTAGTTTCTTATTATAATAATGAAGAAGTCAAAAAAGTTACTTATGATGAAAGAATAAATATGGCAATATCTCATGCAAAAAGGCTTAGTGATTTAATTGGTGAAAACTATGCGATGAAACAGATGAGAGGTTTAGCTAGTTGGTATATTACTGGTATGCCTTATAGTGCAAGGATAAAAAATCAAACTAGTCGTTTAAATACATTAGATGATTTAAAAAAATTATATTTTGGATACTTAAGTGATATTAAAAAATATGAAAGAGAATATTCAAAAGAAGTTTAATACTTCTTTTTAGGTGTTAAGAAATAAATACAAATATTTAAATAAGGTAGTTTATATGTTG
>JGI24709J26583_10003427_pt1 | contig 12475 bp, 12 predicted proteins | sample BioPla2DNA1_FD_26583 | JGI IMG/M metagenome (IMG submission 26583) | reverse complement strand
TTTTTTTATTTTATCCATACTTTATAATAAATAAAATTATTTTTTAATAGTTGGTCTTAGTTTTGAAATGATTGTCCAGATATTGGTTTGTCTTCAATGTAAATCATGAGCAGCTCTTCATGCAACAATATTAATTCATATTCATTCATGTTTAGCTATTTCTTCTAAATCTTTTAAAGTAATTGCAGATTTTAACATTAATTCATTATAACTATCTTGTGAAATTAGTCGATTTTGAGCATAAGTGTTGGCTATTTGTTCTTTATCATCTTGTATATTGTTGTCTCAATTGATAAAAATATTTTCTTTTTTAAGATCATCATTATAAATATGGGCAAGTTCATGGAACAATGTAAACCGAAGAATATCTAAACGCTTTTGTCTTTTACTAAGCTGAATTAATGGTTTATTTTTGTACAATCTTGAAATTCAATTGACAGGTACTTCTTTAAAGTGATCTAAGACAATAAAATTAATTCATACACTATTTAAGATCTCTTGAATTTTGTCTATTTCTAAAGTTTTTTGATTTTTGGTTAATTCTCTTAATTTGGGAATAATATCTAAAATAGCTTCTTGATTAAATTCATTATCAGTAAAATTTACTAATTTTTCTCAAGCTTTAATCCAACAAGCAAAATTTTCTGGAGATAATTTATTTATTGATGATTTTCTAAATGCTAATTTTTCAATCATAAAAGTTTTTTCTTGCTTTTCTGTAATAATATCAAGAGAAACAACATTTAGAAAATTGCATAAACTTTTTATTCTTGCTAAGGAATTTCTTGTGTTTTCAACTAAATTTAATTTTACTAAATCATTATAACAAGAAAATCTGCTTAAAAGATTCTTTTGTTTTAATAAACTGTTTTCACTTTCTAATCTTGCCTTATCTTCTTGATACTTTAACTCTAATTTATTCCAAAAAGACGCTGGAATATGTGTAATTTGTTCTAACTTTTGAGCGATTTCAAATGTTAATCATACTTTACCGTTTATTAATTGACTGAGATGTTTTTCGCTAATTCAAAGTCTTTCTGCAAACTCTCTTTGTGTCATTTCAAGATTGATAATTTCGTTTTGAATGGTTCGTCATGGTGCGATAGCAATGTTGGCAATAAAGCTCATTTTATATATTTTATATGTGATAAATTACTGATTTATTATTTGTATTACTGGTGATAATTTCAAATTGAAATTATCTTTATAGCTGTGACTGTCTTTCGTTTTTGTTTATTAAACATATCTTTTGTTATATCTTCTCAATTGTTGTTTATAAACACGATTCTAATGGGACAGGTTTTATTTACTGCATCAATAGCAATCTGTCATTTCATATGTCATTTTAAAGGGTGCATACGACAATTAGGTTGGTTGATTGTAAACTCTAAAAGATTATCAGAGATATCAAAGTGCCTTATCCTCGATAAAATTCATTGAACTATTTTTTTATCCTTAAATTTAACTAATAATTTATCATAAGATTCGGCAAGTTTTTTTAAGGAACTGTTAACATACTCAACCTTCATATTAAAAATATAAAATAAATTATGCCATGTCAGTATAGTATTATTTTTATTAAAATCAAGTGATTTTTACCAAATAGGTAAATTATATTTTTAGAAAAATTTATACCTCATAAAGTCATTTTTGTAGCTCATAATAAGCCTTTACTAGCTCTTCGCTTCCACCAAAGGATCATGCAATTTCACTAACACTCCCTCTTTTGAACAAAGAAACTAGACCGTTTAATTTATGTCTTCATATTTCCCAAACTCCGTGTTGTTCATATTGTTTTAATAGGAAAGTAAGGAAATCTTTTGCTTTTAGATCTTCATATTGTTCAAAAAGAATTGAAGTTCATCTTACATGTTCTACTCTTTCTACTCTCTTTTTCAAATCTGAGTTAAACGAAATATGAGCTAAAACATCAAAAATATCACAATCCTCTGCATCAAACATTTCTTTTAGTTTTTCTAGATGTTTTTCGCCTATTCCTATTTCAGCGAGTTTATAGAGCAATTCTTCCCTAGTGTCTGGGTTGGACCAAATAGTTCTAAGTTGTTCTTCACTTTCATAAAAATTGGGTAACTTCCCTATTAGTTTTTTCAAAAATTCTTCAGCTGTAATTGGTTTTCCACTTTCATCAATATATCTGATATCAATATTTGTTATTTTCAAAACTCTATCATCTCACAATTGGACATATATTTTTTTGAATGGCTCTTTTTGGTCTCAATCCTCCTGCTCGTTTCACTCGCTTTCCTCCTTTGTAGAAAGGGGGTTATTTTGTTCCTCTTTATCTAAAGGGGATACGGCGGAGCCTAAAGGATTTTTTTCTTCAATAGTTTCTGGTTCTCCATCTCGTTCATCATCATAAAATTTATTGGTTGCTCATGTGAAATCCAGTATTGTAAAAAAATCTTTTCAATCAAAAAGTCTGGTTCATCTTCATATTATTTGTGTAATATCATAATTCAAAATATCTTTCTTCACGAGTAGTTAGTTTTTGCCTAATATTTCTAGCATCTACTCAAGTTGTAAGCATTTGAGAAGAAGTCAAAATCGTTGGAATCGTTTTGTCATTATCTTGAAATCTTTCTAGATATGTTCTTCAAATTACTCATTCATCAGAAGTTACTCTAACACAATAATCTGGATCGTTGTTCGTTTTGTATTTGTTTATAGCATCTCTCATTCTCAGTGCGTGTGCTTGGTTTACACAAAAAATAATTGTTTTTTCATCTGGGTTGATGTTATTTAATGTGGCTTGAGCAACAAGATTTGTCCACTCTGGGAGAATGATTTCTCTTTCATATTGGTCCACACTATATATTTTTTTTGTTTGATCTACTGAAATTTCTTTTCATCATTTAGTGATTTTATCTCAATCATTTAAGACAATTTCATCAATGCTTGTATGAATTCTTTTGACTTTGTATGGTGTCAGATATCAGTCGTTGATTCACTCTTTGAGAGAATATTGGTAAACTGGATCTCCAAAATATCTATAAGTATCTATGTTATCTTCTCTTTTTGGAGTAGCTGTTAGTCAAATTTGGACAGCTGAACTAAAATATTTTAGAATTTCATGCCAGTTTCACGATTCATTAGCTCATCATCTATGACATTCATCTATAATAATTAAATCAAAAAAATCTGGATCGTATTGTTTGAAATAGTTTCTCAAATCGTTGTTTTCATAATCCTCTTCCGTTTCTGCTTTATCTCAAATGATTGCTTGATAAATTGCAAAAAAGACATTTGCATTGTAAGGCACCTTTCAATTTCTTTTTCTAACCTCTTTTCCAGTGACTTTGATAATATTTTTCTCCATAGGATTAAATGTATTCATAGCTTGATCTACCAAAATATTTCTGTCCGCCAAAAATAATATTTTGGGTCTTTGTTTTCATATCTCAAATCTTGATCGTTTTGCTTGAAAAAGTTTCCATACAATCTGAAAAGCAATAAAAGTTTTTCAAGTTCCTGTAGCTAAAGTTAAAAGAATCCTATCTTTTCAGTTAGCTATTGCTTCCATTGCATGGTTTATTGCTAACTCTTGGTAGTATCTAGGAACAAAACTTCATGTGATATTGAAAGGCTGTTTTAATAAGATATCTTTGATTTTATTTGAATGTTCAAAATTACGATTGTAAAGATTTTCTGGATTTGGATAATTTTGAATATAATCTCATTTTCATTCTTTCATATCAAATTCATAGATTTCTTGACCATTGGTGCTATAAACAAACCTAATATGTAATTTTTCAGCATATACTTTGGCTTGTTCCAATCATTCTGTGGGTTCTTTGTCGTAAGCTTTGGCTTCTATAAGTCCAATATTTTTTCAATTATATCTCAAGACATAATCTGCATACTTTGGATTGCTATTTTTTCATCAAAGAATTTTTCTTCCATCGCTGATTTTATATTCTCTAATGATAAAATCTTCAGATCGTCAATCTGACTTGAGTTTTGTATCTATAAACTTTGCTCTTGTATCCGACTCAGAGTAATTCATAAGAGTTTATTTTAATAAAATTATTTGACTTAGAGTTTATATATTTTGTCTTTGTTTTCAACTTCTATTGTATATAAAAACCTTTTTCATAAAAATAGGCTCGTTGAATTTTAGTTTAGATGTTTTTTTTATGGCTAAAAAAAATATAGATTTTATATTTCAGACTTTGGATAAATTATATCCAAATGCTGATACAGAACTGAAATATCAAAATGGTTTTCAATTACTTTTGGCGGTAATTATGTCTGCACAAGCTACAGATAAACAGGTAAATAAAGTTACAGACAAATTATTCAAAACTGTTTTTGAGCCGAGAGATGTTTTGGAAATGGGTTTAGATAAGTTTACAAAAGCTATATCTTCTATTAACTATTACAAAACGAAAGCAAAAAATATTTATGCTACTTGTGAGATTTTAGACAAAAATCCTGAAATATTATCTTCAGATTTAAAGTCTTTGACTACTCTACCTTGAGTTGGAATCAAGACTGCAAAGGTAATTTCCCATGTGCTATTTTGAACAAAAGTAATTGCAGTAGATACGCATGTACATAGGGTGTCAAATAGGTTGTGATTGGTAAATACAAAAGTACCAGAAAAAACTTCAGAATCACTTGAAAAAATAGTACCAGATAAATACAAGTCTATAGCACATCACGGATTGATATTATTTTGACGTTACCATTGCACAGCTAGAAATCCTAAATGTCAAAACTGCCCTTTCAAAGATTTTTGTAAATTTTTTAATTCATAATTTGTAATATGTTTACTATGCAAGAGCCTGTTTGGTGATATAATTTGTTATTGTTTTTGAACGAATATATGAAGTATCATAATTTTTTATTGATATCTATTCCTATTACTGCGGATGTTTTTGTGTTTTTTTATCCTGTTTTGTTAGTTATATTATATCTTGTTGGTCTTTTCAAAAATAAAGATTATTACAAAGAATCTGCTTTATGGATATTTTGGTCTTGAGTTTTATCGATGTTGTTCAATATTGTTGTACAATTTTTTTGTGATAAAGTTAGACCAAATATTTTATTATGATTAGAATATGAAAAAATAGAAACGATTTTACATAAGTTTTTGCCTCAAAGTTCTTTTCCTTCTGATCATGCTGCTATGTCTATGGGAATTGCAGTATGAATTATATTGTGGTGAACTAGAAATAAAGATAAAAAATTCATTTATATCTGAATAGTGTTTGTTTTGTTCTCGTTGATTACGTGAGTTTCTAGAGTAATGGTAGGTGTTCATCGACCAACAGATATTATTGCATGATCTATAATTTGAATATTGATACCTGTGATTCTATTTCAAAAAAATATTTATAAATTTTTCAAGAAAATTTTAATAATTCCGTTAATTAATTTACAGAAAACTATTTGGAAATTGTTTGGAGTTAAGTATTAGAATTATTGTTTTTTCTTTTCGGTTAATGTTTCTATTAGCTTTTTACGTTTATTAAATATTTCTTTTTGTTTTGTTATAAATTCCTCTTTTGACATTTTTCAAGCATTAAAGTTATCTAAAATGTTGATCAGTTGGTGTCGGAATGCATCAACTAAAACATCCATTCTAGTAGTTTTTCACATACTTACTCTAGATGTGTCTTTTTCTATCATGAGCAATTTTTAAGGAATAAAAATTATTTTAAAATAATTATTTTCCTAGCTACTTTTTGCTTTTCTCTACTATAAATGTCTTTTATTGATCAGAAATTTCGTCATTTTTTTTGACTGAAATCGCTTATTTCTTCTTCTAAAAAATTATTTTGATTGATGTAATATGGTATTGTAAAAATAGCTTTTACATTATTTTTTTCTTTTATTTCTGAGATAGTTGATATAAATTGTTTATATAATTCTAAAACTTTTTTTTGATATTTTATTATATCGTTTTTTGGTGTTTTATCTGTAACCATTGGTCATAGTCGTCATTCTGATACTATCAAAATATTTCAATTTATTTTTTCTTTTGGTAAACTTTCAGAAATATCGTGTTGAAATATTTCAAAGGATTTATTGTTTTTCTCTGATTGCATCTCTCGTCGTATTTTGTTTTTCCCCAAATGTGTAATATCAATATCTGATCAAATAAAATCGTATCATAAATAATTTGCTAGAAATCCGCTTGTTCCAGATCATGCGAAGGGGTCAAAGATGGTCAAAAGTTTGTAAAGATTATCAAGTTTATAAAGTTGATTGGATCCGTTGAATAAGTAGTTTTGTAGTCAGATGTTGAGCATAATGTGGGTAAGTTTTGCTGGCATCATTCACATTTTCATACTACGAGAAGGTTTGTCAAAATCAATTTTTTCATATAGTTTTATGTTTTGATATCATCTTACTATTCAAATTTTATCTTGAAACTTTATTACTTCTATTCATTTGTTTTTTACATCAAGGTCGGTTTTTATCCGGTCTACTAGCTTGAATCTTTTGATGTTAAATTGTCTTTTTAATTTAATTCAAAAGTCCTTATCTTTTGTTCAAATTATTTTTTTTCACTCTAATTCTTGTGCTAATTGCTCGTGTTCAATAACTTCTCATCGTTTAATAATCCCTCATAATTTATTTAATAGTTTTGGAAAATCTGTATCAAAGGTAAAAAGAACATTTGTTACTTCTTGTAGTTTAGTTGGCCTAATAAGCTCTAGTTCAGCTAAACTTATTTGTTTGTTTTTTCATATTATAGCAAAGAACATGATTTGTTTTGATAATAAATGTTGTGTTTAATGTATTTACAGTATATGAAAACAGTATATAAAAGCAATATTTCATGGTATATTTTTTGACAAAAAACTTTGTTTTGATTATAATATAAAGGAAATAGTTTATTTTGGATATAAATTATGAAAAAAGTTTTAAAAACTATTGTTTATTTCCTTTCTATACTTGCTTTTGGAACTGTATTTACAAATGCAAATAATTTTTCTGTTGATTTTAGCCTTTTTGTTGATGATATTGTTTTAGTTGCTAATTCTAATAAAAAAATATCATTTATTAAGTTTTTAAGTGATTTTAATAAAATAAAAGATAATAAATGTTCTATTAGTTATTCTAAATCTTTTGTTGAGCTTTCTCCTATTTGTTTTTTAGATTATAATAATTTTAAAGTTGATGTTAATAAATCTTTAGATTATTTGTTGGAATGATTAAATTGATTTTCACAATATTATGGAGAACATTTAGATCATTTCGTTTATAAACCAGCTGATGTTCTTTATAGTTTGTCAGATGTAGACAGATATAGACAATATAAATCTACTATGCATGAAAAAATTGTTGTTACCTACATGGAAAATAAGTGACAAACCATTAGAATAGACAAAGAGAGTTTTGCTAAATTACTTTTTGATAGGTTTTCGTTTTATGTTGTGCCTACTTATTTGGGGAATAGATGAAATTGTTCGATTACAAATTATAGATTAGCTATATCAAAATTAGATTGAATGGAGCTGAAAGCATGAGAAGAATTAAATTTAAATTCACTTATATCATATGATCCTCGTGCTTGTAAATGAACTTTATGAAATAATTATATGTTTTTTTGATGATCTTGTGGAGCTAGCACACAGCTTTTTAGATTATCTTTGATAATGCCAAATTTAGATGTTATTGAAAGATATCCTCATAGTAAATGGCGAGCTTATTATTACTGAGATAAGATTATGTGAGATGATGCAGCTATGTTTGAAAATTCAATGAAGTTTATTGTAAAAAATAATTTTAGTAGTTCTATATATTTTAGAGTTTATGAGCAATGAGATTGGAGTTATTTAGTTTGAGTGTTGCCATATAAAGAAAATAATTATAGTGAAATAAATAAATCTTCCAAAGGTTTGTCAGCATCTGTTTTCAAGAAAAACTATGATTCATTTGGAAATTTATTGGAAGTATATGAATTCAATTCTAGATATAGTTCTAATTATCGTGGGAGAAGCTAAGGGGTTATGAAAGTTTGTTGAGTTCGTAAAGCCTGCCCCGCAGTACTGCGGGGTTCGTAAAGTTTATAAAGTTGATTATTCTCCACCAACTGGTAGGCGCGATTCCGTAGTCCTATCCCGCAGTTTTATGGGACTTGGGATGGGATAATTGGGGGTTGTAAAATTGCTTAGTTGTGGGATTGTTGGGTTGACTATAAGTTAGAGTAAAAGATATAAAATTTAACTATTCTCTTTGTTATTTTTAAATCACCCCCTGTCCCCCTCTTTGAAAAAGAGGGGGAATTTATTGGATAATAAGCCCCTTTTCGCTTGTTACGGAGAACTCTGTAATCAAAGAGGGGTTTGGGGTGATTTAAAATATAAATTTGGGGACAGTATTGAATTTAGAATAAATAAAAAAACTTCGTAGATTGTTTCACGAAGTTTTTTGCTTATTTTTTTTACTAAAACTGTTTTTAATTTTTAAGATTTTTCAATCTTATATCTGCATTTATTTTATCCAACTGGATTAACGATCTTTCTATTTCTTCNAAACTTCCAGATTTTCTTAAGCTCTTTATTTTTTCTTCTATTTTAAGTTTTTTAGATTCTAATTCTTTTATTGATTCAGTTGGGATTGTTGTAGCACTAGAAATAACAACCTTTACTACTTTGCCATCNACAAAAGCCATGCCTTTTCAAATACTCAATGATACTGAATTATTTNTTCAAACAATAAAATCGTTACTAGATACTTTTTCGGTTGGAATTAAATTTATTATTCAAGGTTTCAAAACAGTTACCATTGGTGTATGTCATGGCAATATTTTAACTTCACCAATTTCAGTTGGTAAAATTATTTCTTTTATTTCTCATTCAAATATAGTTTTTGCTGGACTAGAGATTTTTAATTGCATCGTTTTTTTATTAAANATATAATACAATATTATATTACAGTCTTTATTCTAAAAAGTCAAAAAACACTATCTTTGTAATGATTTATTGATTGACATTTNTTAGTTTTCTGGATTTAATCTTTTTCTCATAAATGCAGGTGTTTCTAAATCTTCCCATTCGTTATTATTATCTTCTTCAACTTCTGTTTCCTCTTCATTTTCATTTTGACCGTTTGTTCTCACAATTCTTTCAATAAAGCTTTCTGTAACTTTTTTTGGTGCTGTAGGTCTTCAAAGCATGTCTCTATTTGGAGCTTTGATTATAGGATCTTTGCTTTGTTCTTCAAAACCTGTAGCTATTATTGTTACTTGAACTTCATCTTCCATAGACTCATCTAAGCTCATTCCCCAAATCATATTAACATCTGGATCTATTATATCTTCAATCACACTAGCTGCTTCTTGTACTTCTGTTGGTGTTAGGTCTGTACCTCATGCAACGGCAAATATAACATTTTTTGCTTTATCTATGTTTGTTTCTAGTAATGGGTTTTCTATTGCTTTTCTAGCTGCATCTACTGCTCTCTTTTCTCCTGCACCATAACCAATACCCAATAAAGCATTTCAAGAATTTTGCATTACAACTTTTATGTCTGCGAAGTCTATATTGATATCTCCTGGTTTTGTAATTAAGTCAGAGATTCATTTTATACCTGAATATAGTATTTTATCTATCATCAAAAATGCTTGTTTGAAAGTTGTTTTTTTATCGATTACATTAAAGATTTTGTCGTTTGGTATAACAATTAATGTATCTACAGCGTTTTTAATTTTTGCTAATCATTCCTCTGCTTTTAATTCTCTTTGTTTACCCTCAAAACTAAAAGGTTTAGTTACCACTCATATTGTTAAAATACCCATTTCTTTTGCGATATTTGCTATTACAGGTCCTGCTCATGTTCATGTTCCTCATCACATTCATAATGTTATGAAAACCATATCTGTATCTTGTAGCATATTTTTTATATCAGTTTCGCTTTCCTCTGCTGCTTTTCTTCCTATTTCTGGATTAGCTCATGCTCATAAACCTTTTGTAAGATTTAATCATATATTGATTTTTTTTGGTGCTAAATTATTAGCCAAATCTTGTGCATCAGTATTTATTGCTACAAAATCTACTTTTTCTAGTCATTCGCTAATCATTCTATTTACGGCTTTGTTTCCACAACCACCAATTCATAGTACTTTAATCTTTGCTCCTGGGATAAAATCAGGTTTAATTTCATTTATAATCATTTTGATATAATAATATTATAAAAGTAAATGTTTTAATATTTAGAATAAATCTTTAAAGAATTTTATTATAGTTTCCCATATACCACTAAAATTAAATTTTATTCTAGATCATTTTCTTCAATCCATATATTTATTGGATCGAGCGAAAGTTCATAATGTATTTGTAAATTGAATATTGTTTGAGATGTCTCATAAATTTAATTGATTATCTTTTCAATAGAATGAAGCTAATTTGAAGCTTTCTTTTGCTAATAAATCTAAGTTTGGTAATTTTGCTCATCATCATATAAGTATAATTCATCATGCTAATTTTCAGTCTCTATCTATTTTCACTAAATGGTTGTTTATTTTATTAAATATTTCTTCATATCTTGAGCTGATAATTTCTGTTAAAAAATGTATATCTAATGGTGTGTCTTCTGTAACATGCTTATCAACAATAGCTGTTCAATGGGTCTTTTTTATGTCTTCAGCTTCTTTAATATCTATTTGCATTCATATAGAGATATCTTTAGTTACATCTTCTCATCAAATTGGTATAGTTCAGTATCATAATGGATATCATTCTTCAAATATAGCATAACTTGTGTGATTTTTTCAGATATCTATCAGTACTACTCACAAGTCTTTACGGTCGTAATCTAAGGCAATTTCGCTTGCAGATAGTATGTTTGGTATTACATCAGATACAGATAATCAAACTTTTTCAAATGCTTCCATAACTCCATTATATAAATTTTTTGGAATCATAAATGCATCTGCTACTAATTCTAATCTTTTTCATTTTAATCAAATAGGATCTTTTTCTTTTTTGTCTTCATCAATAACTCGGTAAACTGGAACGATTTTAATTGTTTCCATATTGTTTTTAACTGCAACATCTGCTATAACTCTTGATAAGTGCTCAACATCTCATTCTCCAATTTCAGGATCCATGATTCTTTTTTGTTCTACTATCCTTTTTACAACACTATCAGGATGTGATATAGAAACAAAAACTTCATCAATAAAATCTCATCATAATTTTTTTACAAAATTTTCTACAATATTATTGATTGATCTTGTGAATGCTTCTGAGTCTAAGATTTTTCCTTTACGCATTCATTGTGTTGGTTCCATGTGTTTTGCCAACATAGTTGTTTTTCATTCATCGTCTGCAAATATAACAGCCTTTATTGAATCGTTTCAAATGTCGAAAATAGCTTTTATGTCTCTCATTTTTAAGTAAAATAAAAATTAAAGTTTTAGCACCTACGCTTTTTTGGGAACATTCTACAAATTATTTTATTTACATTTTTGGTTGTAAAAAATATGAATGAAAATACAAACACATTTTTAATTTATGTGATATACTATGGTTATCGGTCTAGATTTACACTGATTCTGTGTAGATAACCTTTGGTTATCTTGCAGTTTTGCTTATGGAAAGATGTAGGTTAAAATAAGGAGAGTTGACTTAGTTTGAGGAATAACGGTGATATAAATCCCTCTACCCCGCACTATTGCGGGGCACAGCACTAGAACAACTCCCTTCATAGAAGGGAGGCGGTTTGTTGTGACAAAAGTTCCTCCCTTGGGGGAGGCTGAATGTCCCGAATTTATGAGGGACTAGGTGGGGGTTTTACCCCCAACAACCCCCATCTACCCCGTCCCGTAGTCCTACCCCGCCCCGTAGTACTACGGGGCGGGGCTTACAGGACTTAGCGGGGCGGGGAGCTACAACTTCCCCTGAGGGAAGGATTTCTTGTCTCTGTGTATTCACTTCGTTAATTTACTAGAAATGATCTTTAGTTTCTTGTAGATAACTTGTATAATAGATGAATTTCTTCTCTAATATCATCATGAAATTTTAACATTTTATCACTGATAACTATATGTTTTCACTTAGGTCAAAGTTGATTTATTTTTCTTGACAAAATTGGTTTTCGTATAATTTTTATTAAAAATTCTATTATATTTCAAAATATTCAGCCAAGTAGAAATTCTGTTATTTTTTTAAATTTTGTGTTTCATATAAAAAGTGTATTTCAAATATTTATATAATATTTTTGTGGATGGTTTGGTATCAGTGCTTCTAGTCGTTTATTTTTTTGGTAAAAAAGATCATTGTTTACGTCTTCTTGGTATAATGGTACTAAATGTGCTAATCGATATGCTAAATATATATCTGTTTTTTCTAACATTATTGAGTATAAATTTCTATGATCCTCTGTAACATAGAAACTAAGACAGAATTTCTGTTTTTTATTTTTCATAGATCTTTTGATCCCCAGTATCTTAAAAAATAGGGCTGAGAAGAATCTGGCTCTTCGTATACTATTGGATTTT
>JGI24709J26583_10003413_pt1 | contig 12503 bp, 9 predicted proteins | sample BioPla2DNA1_FD_26583 | JGI IMG/M metagenome (IMG submission 26583) | reverse complement strand
TCTTTTACCTCCCCGCCGTGATCAGTGGCGTGATCGTAATCTACCTCTGGAAACTGCTTTACCACCCCGGCGATGCAGGTGCGCTCAACCAGATCCTCATCGCCCTTGGCCTGCCAAAAAGCCAATGGATTCAAGACGAAAAGCTGGCCATGCTCTGCGTGGTCTTGCCCGGCATCTGGGCGGGTGTGGGCCCGGGCTCACTCATCTACCTGGCAGCGCTAAAGAACATCCCCAACGAACTTTACGAAGCGGCAGACATCGACGGCGCCGGCTTCTTTGCCAAGCTGCGCCACATCGTTTTCCCCAGCCTCAAAGCCCTGATCATCATCCAGCTCATCGCCGCCTTCATCATCGCCGCCCAATCCAGCGACTTCATCTTGGTAATGACCTTCGGCGGGCCCGGTGAGGCCACCCGCGTCGCAGACCTGCTCATCTTTGAGAAGGCCTATCTTTACCTCAAATTCGGCCTTGCCACCACCATGGCCTGGCTCCTCAGCCTCATGCTGATGGGCTTTACCGTCATGCAGATCAAACACATCTCCCGCATGGAGTTCCGTGTGGCCAGCGGAGACGAATCATGAGCATCATCGGCAAAGTAGCGCGCAAAGACCCCAAAACCCGCATCCTCAACCTCTGCATCCATCTGCTGCTCATCCTCGGCTCCATCACCATGATCTACCCCTTNGCGCTCATGCTCTCCTCCTCCATCAAAAGCGCCGTAGACAGCACCCGCATGGAGCTCATCCCGGCCTANCTCCACAGCGATGAAGCCCTCTACAAAAAGTATCTCGAAAGCCGTTACAACGAGGAAAGCAGCCGNCTGATGGACAACTACCCCGGCACCTGGATTTCCTTTGCCGAAGTCACCTTGCCCCGGGANGCCAACCCCGCCATCCACCNGGATTGGCAAGAGTTTATCNCCCAGGCCGAGTACGGAGTCTACCACTATTACGTGGCCGAACACTACGGCCGNGGCGTCTACCCCCTGGCCCAGCGCCAATACCGCAAAATCTTAAGAGAAGAAAACGACAACTCCTTAGTCGAATTCAACCGCAAATACGGCACCGGCGCAGTCAGCTGGGAAGAGATAAGCGTGGAAGAGAAGGAGATCATGGGCCGCATCTTCACCAGCTCCACCGAGGGCTATCTGGGACGCTTCCGCCAGTTCAAGGAATCCCGCCCCCTGCAGCAAAAGCTCTTCATCAACCCCGATGGCTTCTTCGTCAATAGCGAAGTCATCCCCATGGTGGGCGGAGACCTGGACAAGCTGAACCGGCTCTTGGGAAGCTCTTACAGCTCTTTTGACCAGCTCAAACTGCCCGAAAGCTGCCCGCCCGCTGGCCATCCGCTCCGCGAAGCCTGGCTCCACACCGCCAAAAACGCCATCAACGTGCATCACTTAGACATCTCCGAGGACGCACTCGCCCCCTTCCAAGCGATGCTGCAGCAAAAATATGAGACCATCGCCGCCCTCAACCAAACCTACGGCAGCTCCTACGCCTCCTTTAGCCAGGTGCAGATCCCGTCCCAACTGCCCGATAGCGGCGCCCTCGTGGAAGACCTGGTGCACTTCATCCAAAACGTGGCCCAACCTCATCAGATCAGGATCAAAAACCTGGCCCAGGACTTCCGCAACTTCCTCAGGCGCAAGTATGGCAGCATCGACTCACTCAACCTTGCCTGGGACATGAACCTGCCAGACTGGCAAGAGATCAGCTTTCCCAGCAAGGAGATAGACTACTACAGCTTCAAAGATAGAGAGGGCGCCATCAGAAAGGAATTTATCACCCGCAACTACAAAATGGCTCTGGAACAGATGCTCAGCGACGCCCACTCCCTGCGCAACACCGCCATCTATGTGCTGCTCTCCATCCTGCTCGCCGTCACGGTCAATCCCCTGGCCGCCTATGCGCTTTCCCGCTTCAAACCACGCTTCAGCTACCAGATCATCATGCTCTTCATGCTCACCATGGCCTTCCCTGCGATGGTGATGGCCATCCCAAACTTCCTCATGCTCAAGAAGCTCAACCTGCTCAACACCTTCTGGGCTCTGGTGCTGCCCGCCGCCGCGGATGGCTACTTCATCTTTTTGCTCAAAGGCTTCTTCGATAGCCTGCCCAAAGAAATCTACGAAAGCGCTATGTTGGACGGCGCCGGAGAATTCCGCCTCTTTTGGCAATTCACGCTCCAGCTCTCCAAACCCATCCTTGCCGTGATCGCCCTGAGCGCCTTCAATGCCGCCTATCGCAACTTCCTCTTTGCCTTCATCGTCTGCCAGGATCAATCCATGTGGACGCTGATGGTGCACATCTACAACCTGATGCAAAGAGCCAGCAGCAGCGTTGGCTATGCCGCTCTGGTGATCGCCGCCATCCCCACCTTAGTCGTGTTTGTCTTCTTCCAAAACATCATCATCAAAGGCATCGTGGTACCGATGGAGAAGTGAGCCCGCCCAAAACACTACAACTCCAAACTGCCCCACAACGCACAACTACAGCGTAGCAGGTAGCCCAGTATGGTCGCTTGCCATAGCGACCCTGTAGGGGCGGCGCCGACCCTACCTCACAACTGCTGCGAGGCTGCCTGCTCTCCCTCTCTCCCTCTCTCCCTCACTCCATCTTGCCAGCTTGCTGGCCACGTTCGTGCTAATTTTCCGTGCTGTCCGTGGTCTCTATCCATATTGCAGATATGTCCCAACCCTGCGACGACCACCCAAGATAATCCCATTATACTATTCGTGTAATTCGTGTAATTCGTGGAAAACCCAAAATTCACTTTCCCAAAACAAGCCTTCATAATCTACCCTGACGACCTCGCCCAGACGAAGAAAAGCCGAAAAACTCATTCTTGTAACTGCCTGGAAACAATACCGATACAGAGTAATGCAAATATTGTCTCTTTTTGTTCGAGAGTAAAATACCCTTGTACGGGCGCTCGCTGTAGCGCCGCATCCGTAGCCGGCGGTCGCCGAACCGCCGCATTTACCGTTGCTCAAATGAGCAACGGATGTTTACATCGGCACTCAAACGAGTGCCGTTAAGGGCGCTGTGGCAAGCGCCCCTACCTCGCCCCCATTCGTGTTCATCCGTGTTCAGGGGTGGCGAAATGAAAGCTCCCTGCAAGTATGCCTGTCCCAAGTTATACCCGCCACTTTGGATAAATTGATGCAACCTCATTATACCCCCGTTTTTACTCTTGACAATTTTTCATCCATAATAATACTTAGCGCCGCCTTGTGGATAGCCTATTATACCTATCACAAGGAGGCATCATGTTTTTCAAAACCATTACAGAGGAGATTATCAGATGACTATTGGACAACACACGATAACCAGCCTGCCCGGCGATTGCAGGGTGAGTGCGGCATATCTGGCTGAGACTGTGGAACATCGACGGCAAGCCGAGGCAGAAAGCCAGCCAGAACAGTCTCAACCCGCACTGCCACAATACAAATCCGAGAAGTATCTGGGATTGTTCTTCGGCATTCTCACGGCAGTTGTGCTGCTCATTCTTCTCTTCTTTGCCGTGATTAACATGATAATAAATCTTACCGGTGTGTATACCTGAAGGACATATGCGACCTGGCAAACAAGCTGAACAAAGGGTTAATAAGATGAGGCAAAACATTTGGTCGTCTGAGGGGAGAATCGGCCTGAAAGCATTCTGGATCCGCTGGCTGCTGTATATGGCAATCATATTTGTAATGGGAAGTACTGCGTTAGGTTTGACTTATGTGCTCATCTTGGCAGGAGGGTTGTCTTACATAGCGCCTTGGATTGGCGTTGGGGCCTTGGTTTTATCGGCTCTGGCAGTCAGTTGCCTGGTGCCCGTTCAAGCGGTGAAGAGAATGCATGATGTGGACAAGAGCGGCTGGTTTCTGCTCATTCCCATCTACAATCTGATACTTTTACTGACGCCCGGAACGGAGGGGCCCAACAGGTTTGGGCCTGAGGCCAGCCAGCGGAGCCGGTAGTTGTGAAGTATGGCCGCTTGCCCTTGGCGACCTGTACGGGCGCTCGCCCCATCCCCACCACAACTACCCGCATCCCAACCACTTGCGCAGCCGCTCACAACTCACAACTGGCTACTCACTACTGGCGAGCGCAGCTCGCCCCTCTCGCCCTCTTGCCAGCTTGCTGGCCCCATCCGTGTAAATCCGTGTTCATCCGTGGACTTTCTTATTAATAATTCGTGTATATTCGTGTAATTCGTGGAAAAAACAAAGAGCCCACCGCCGTTCGTATCCCCACCACAACTACCCGCATCCCAACCACTTGCGCAGCCGCTCACAACTCACAACTCGCTACTCACTACTGGCGAGCGCAGCTCGCCCCCAGGCCCCCCTTCCTCTGTGGAGATTGATTCAGAAGCGGCACAACAGCCCAAATAGTGCTTGACAATTATTATCGAATAAATATGATGCCACCATCCATTCTGTTTACATATATTTCGAGAAACAAGGAATCTTAAATGCCCTTTGCTAAACGTGAAATTGATACGTTGGCATTTGCGCCAACATCAGAGACGCAACAGTTGCCTTGGATGTATAGGTTGCATTTTTGCCTATACCCCTGTTTTGTCCATAGGGTGTATTATCATGCGAATTCAAATTACAGAACGATTTATCAAAGGAGCTCCCAATGAGTTTTTTAAAGACACTGAAAAAGATTGGAGATGCCGTCATCGAAGAAGGCAGAAGGCAGCAGAGCAAGCGCATGAGAGATGGCAGCAGAAATCCCACTACCGGCAGGAAGGAAGTCCCAACCGTTGGCGGCATGACCTATAGAGAATGGGAAAGCAGATGGCAGTATGCCGGCCGCTTGGACAGCATGGACCTCAGCCCCTATTCCTCTTATGTGGGCCTTTACAAAGCCGAACTGGGCGGAAGAGTGATGTACGTCGGCAGGGCCATCGAGTATTCCAATGGTGGCATCAGGAAAAGACTTTCTGACTACACCCGAGAATCAGACAGCGCCCGAAAGCACACCTCGGGGAGACTGATGCACGCCAATGCTGCGGATTTGGAGATCTATCTTTTGCTGGTTGGCCGGGATGAAGAAGCGGCGCAGGCAACCAGACAGCTGGAACGCTACTTTATCGGCAAATACTCCCCCCAGTGGAACAAGATGCTCAGATAGCCGAGCTAAAGGATGGCGAGGAATCAGTGAGAAATCAGGCATTATACCGGCAATGGCAGATGCTGCACCTGATCAGTCAGCATCGGCTCAGCGGAATCTCCAAAGGAGAGCTGGCCACTCACTTTGGGGTCTCCAAAAAGACTATCGCCCGAGACATCACCAACCTCTCCTCCTGCGGCTTTCCCATCTATGAAGACCAGGATATCGATAGAGGCAACCAGGTTTTCTACTATTTCACCGAGGGTTATCGCCTGCCGGATTACACGCTCAATTATGAGGATATCCTCAACCTCTCTTTGGCCAGCAAACTTTGGGAGGAAGCGGGTTTGGTGACCGCTCAGAGCATCAAAGGCATTCTCACCAAGATCGAAACCAAGCTGGACAAATCCATCCTGAAATTCTACCGTGATGTGCAAAAAGCGCTGATCAGTGACAGTACTGGAGTGCTCTCAGATTCGGACACAATGCCCGAGAAACTGAGCCTAATCCTGAAAGCCATCCTCAATTACAAAATGATCTCTTTTGGCTACTACAGCGTGCAAAACCAACGGCACAGCCACAAGGAAGTCTCGCCACTGGCCATCAAATACTTCAACCACAACTTCTACCTTGCCGGCTACTACAAAAAGATAGACCAGGTGATCGTCTTTGCCCTCAACCGCATGGATGAGATCACGCTGAGCGACAAACCGCAACACGAGGTGGAGTTTGATTCCGGCACCTATTTTGACAGCGGTTTTGGCATCTATGCCGGGGATGTGTTTCAGGTTAAGCTGCAGTTCTTGCCGCCCACTTCGGATTACATCGCCGAAAGAGTGTGGCATACAGAACAGAAAATCACCCGGCTGGAGGATAAGTCCATCATCCTGGAAATGCCGGCCAATTCACTCAGCGAGATGAAGAAGTTTGTGCTGAGCTATGGCGCCAAGGTGAAGGTGCTGGAGCCGGAGAAGCTGGTGGATTTGGTTAAGGACGAAACTAAACAGATGGCAGAGCTGTATGAATGACTTGAAGCTTGGCCTTGTCTTATCCGGTGGAGGTGCCAAAGGCGCCTATCAACTGGGAGTCTGGAAAGCGATGGAAGAATTTGACCTCAGCCGGAGGGTCAGAGCCGTGTCGGGCTCGAGCGTGGGGGCTTTGAATGATAACCACGAATCTGATGAATCGATGATTATCACAAATGACAGACAAGGCTGTCCTTCTTCACATTATCCGCTGACAGTCAATCAGAAACAATAATGTCAGCTTTACCCCGATCTACAACATATAAACTTAATAAATAGCATACAACACAAGGAGACAACATGAAAACCTTTAAAACACAGCAGGCTGAGTATCTAAAACTTTGCTCTATCCTTATTCCTATAAGCAAAAAGTATGATTATTCAAGCACTGACCTGGAAGCATGGGTGCCAGAGATTGAAAACTATCGTGCCTACGTGCCCTTGATTGGAGTTTACAGCTCCGGAAAGAGTTCTCTGTTAAATACTTTTTTAGAATCTAAGGTATTTAAAAAAGAGATTACCCCTTGCACTGACATTCCTTTTGAGATTTCTTGGGGAGAAAAAGAAAAGTACGAAATCAGGCATTCTGACTCTGTTCAACCTGTTTCCCTCAAAGAAATCCAAGAAGGCACCTACACTGCCCAGCCGGATAGTGTAATCAGTATGGTAATGAACAATGAGAATCTCAAGAAATACAAAAACATCGCTTTGGTTGACCTCCCTGGGCTTAATGCTGGCATAGACGCTCACTCCAAAGCCATAGATTTTTATATTCATAAGAGTGCAGCTTACTTGCTGGTAATCGACCCAAAGACAAACCTGAGAAAAGATCTGGTGGATTTTCTGCTTGAGCTGAGTGCCTTTTCCGTTCCCGTATACTGCATAATCACAAAGAAAGACAAGATCAGGCCGGCAACAATGAAGGAAATTATAGCTCAAATCAGCCAGCAGATCAGAGATTCTTTTGGCAGAGATGCTGATGGTATTGGCACTACGTCCGCAATGGAGTTTGGAAATGATGTATCAGACTTGCACAAGTCGCTTGCCAGCCTGGAGGAACGTTGCGGAGAAATGTTACACAATCAGTATCACAATCCGTTTATAAAAGTTATTTCTGACCTTGAGCAAGGGCTTAGATCGAGAATTGAAAACTCTCAACTTGATGATTCAGAGCTTGATAAACTGGAGCATGAACTCAAAATGAAAAATGAAGAAGCGATCAGAAAGCTGCAAAGCACTTCCGAGCATCAACAGAGCCTTATTCAGCAATCTGCCGGAAAGCTGCTGGATCACATCCAACAGGCTCTGGAATCAAACGTTTCCAGCTTAGCCAGCGCAAGGGTAAGCGGAAGCGATATAAGCAATCAGATTGGACAGATCTATCGCAGAGCTTTTATGGATGGATATCAAACCTATGTGAGCCCAATGCTGACCGAATACTCCAAAAAGCTTTCCATGTTAGTGCCTGACGTTCAAATCGGGCAGATTGAAAACGTTAAAGAAGCACCTGAAAGTGGGACAAGCGACAAGGGAGGGGACGCAGTGGGAAAAGTGGTTGCCACGAAGGCCCTGGCCAAGATCGCTATGGCTATCCCGGTAGTGGGCCCATACATCGCTATAGCAATAAAGGTCTTTGGCTATCTGAGTGCTTTGTTTGGGGGCAAAGGATCGACGTCCAACAAAGAAAACCAAATACAACAAATGGAGAACCAGATCAGACATGAAACGATTCCCCGCATCATCGCAGAGCTGCACAATCCAATAATCTCTCATCTCAATGATGTTACCACTGAAATGCAGCAATGTGTTGAAAAAGCCATAGCCGATCAAACCGAAAACTATCAAAAATCTCGGGATGATATCAAACAGAGCAGGATGAAGAAAGTGGAGGAGTTTGAAGCTGACAAGCTGATGTGGCAAAATGATCTTGCGGAATTGGGAAGGTGCCATGAACTCCTATCTTGAATCTCCGGAAAAATCACTCGAACTTCTTGTTAAGCTCCTTAACAACAAACAGGAAGGGGAATACTCCAAAGCTACAGATTTGTTAGCTGATTTACACAAACTCACCAAGGATGAGATATTCCCGCATCTAAACCAAGAAGCTCCCGCAAAAAGCTCGATTTTTATAGATGATTTTCGGCGTGAGCTTGATCGGTTTGAAGCTTTTATCTCAAACCCGGATTATGAAAAGAAGCATATCATCGGTTTAGGCGGAGGATTCAGCTCCGGTAAATCCAGCTTTCTGAACGCGGTATTGGGTGAAAAGGTACTGCCAACAGATATAGACCCAACAACAGCCGTACCAACCTATCTCATGCATTCAGCCGTTGAAAAAATCAGTGCTACCAACATATTCAATGTCTGCACAGAGCTGGATCTGGAAAGCTTCAAGGCAATTGGGTATGATTTTAAGGCACAACACAAGATAGAGCTTGGGCATTTGCTCAAATCCGCCTTTGTCTCTCTGCCCAAACTGCGCTATGAGCACATTGCTTTTTTGGATACGCCGGGATATAGTAAACCAGATTCCTCAAGCTATTCTGATCGAACAGATGAAATCATAGCCCGAGATCAGTTAAGGTCTGTTGATGCCATCATCTGGGTTTCTGATATCAAGAAAGGTTTAACTCAAAGTGACATTGACTTTATCAATTCACTTGAACGCGATGTGCCTATCCTGATTATAATCAATAAAGCCGATAAGAGTGGCTCCAGGGTGGAGGAGATCCATGAACACATGCTCCAACAAATCAAGACACTTGGTTTTGACATCCAGGGAGTGTATCCATTTAGCAGGAAAAACACTCATCCTTTTGAACCCATTGATGAATGGATCCAGAAGTGGAACAAGCCAAAAGACAAGGTCTCCTTTCCCAAGAGCTTTAAAAGACTGTTCAGTGCGTTCAAAGCCCATTATCAAATAGAGGCTGCAGAAGCAAAGAAAAGGATGAGCCATATTAACACTATTGACCTGTTCATCGAGTCCTCAGATGCCAGTGATGAAGTGTCGAGAGCAATTCAAGACACATCTGCAGAAGCAAAAAACGATATCCGCAAGTATGCAGACCTCGAGAGTAAGCTCGGGATACTGTGCAGTAAGTTCTTTATGATTTTAGGTCAAATAGGCGAACAGATTGGCATTGATTTCAGCGAGCCCAGTGAAGCTGATATGATAAGCGATGATGCAGTTTCCACAAACCAGATGTTGGAAGACTACAAGAAGAAACACAGAATCAAATCCTCTTCCCTCAACGATTTCATCTTGCACCAGTCTAACGCGTTACTGGGTGAATCTGTGCCCAGTCCCTTGTGGTATTCATCCCTGCAACCAGATTTTGAAGGTGCTTTGAAACCAACAGATGACTCTAAGCTTATGCAAGCCAAGAATGCCTTGCAGAAAGCAATCGACCAATTGAACGACACATCTGTGTATAGTCTCTCTTCTATCCTGCAAAATCTGGATAGTGAACTGAGCAAGCTGAGATAAGAGGAGTGAAGCCGTGAAAGATGACATGAAGAATCAACCCAGCCAATGGCAACATTACCTCGCCAGCTTCGATGCACATACCCAGGAATCCTACCTGATGTTTTTAGCTGCCATAGCTTTTGAAGACAAGGTATTATCCGATGTAGAAAGTAGATACTTGCAGGGCTTGGCGAATGCTATCTCAGATATCAGTGTTGACTCCTTGATCGTCCAGTTACATACCATAGATGCAGGATGGATTGATAAATTTATTCAGAACCTGAAGCTAAAGCAGTTGGGACTCTTGTTCTTTGTTGATGCACTACTAATGTTCATGTCCACGACCGGAATCGGTGAGAGCGAAAGTATCCTGCTTAGCAACTTGGCAAATGCACTCCAAATCTCTGATGATGTAGCCCATTTTGCTGTTAATGTGGCAATAGCTTTGATCAAAGACGACAAGTCACTTCTCAGGGAGTGTTTGAATAGTATTAATCCTGACTATGATCTTGATGCGGTTTATCTGTCCTATCTAGAAGCACGGATGGATGATAAGCTTAGCTTTGAGCAGGATGTATCCAATACCAATATCTTGACTGGCAACTACATCGTTTACAAACCCATACATCTCAACCACGAGCTTACGCTTAAAGATTGCAGACTTCAATTTGCCAAGTATGGATGCATTGTTATTGAATCTCAGGGCAAACTTGTAACGGAGAATTGCCAGATTACCGAGGGTGAACTGATCTGTGAATCTGAAGCATCATTGATTGTGGACAAACTTGACTTTTTGGGAGGGAAGGGAATATCCACCAGTAAAAAAACGGTATTAGAGATAAAACGCTCCAAGTTTTATGAAACAGGAATCGTGGCAAAACATGCCAAAGAACTGTCAATAACCAATACCGAGTTTCACAACAGTCATGCCAAACCTTTCTTAGATCTCAACGGATGCTTGGATGTTGAGCTTAACGGATGTACCTTTACTAATGACCCTCCGAGCGGACCGAAAGTCAGAGCCCCAATTGCCGGAGCAATTAAAGCACAAGATAGCAGCATCTATATCTGTAACTGCAGCTTTACTAATTGCCGGTCTTCTAAAGATGGTGGAGCGATCAATCTAAATAGCTGCTTGTTTGGAATCGATAACTGCGAATTCTCACACTGCCATAGTGACAAAAACGGTGGTGCAATTGCCATATCAGGTAGGCGTTTCGATGATGAAAACACCATAGAGATGAAGTCTGCCAGCCTGAAGACATTTCTAAACAGTCTAGAGCCAATTGCAGCAGACGGAAGCGAACCATCCAAATGGTTTAATGATGGGTACTCCTTGGGCTCAGAACCACAGCCATTAATCACCAAATCTCGCTTTGTTGAGTGCAGTTCTGCTATTTCCGGTGGAGCGATACTGGATGCTACGGACTCGCTCAGAGTAATAAACTCGGATTTCAAGGATAACGATGCAAAAGAGAAGCCGGGAGATCTTGCAATTATTGGCTTGTTTCATCTGACTAATTACGGAACCCATTTAACTCTTGGAGGGCCCAACTATTCTGATAAAACACTGATCAATGACTCACTCGATAATAACTCAGGTGTCAAGATAATCAAATGCAATTTCAGCAGTGAATCACCCAAAAACCTGCCTGGTGTTTTCCTAACCAGAGTTTACAACGTACTCTTTATGACCGGCTGCACATTCAATAATCGCAACATCAGCATCGAATATGGTAATGATATTACTTATGAAAAAACGGGCTTTCTCCACAGTGATAAAGAATGGCCTGAGATACTATATGAACTTGAGAAAAGGTTTTATGTAGATATACGAATGTACAATAAATTCGTTCTCTCTGGTGTCGTCCCCCTGAAGAAAGATAGCAAGTATCTATCGGACTCTTTTGTATTATCAATGGAGTTTATTGTGGGCGACCAAGTTGACAACTACGTGTCATTCAACAGGCAACGCCTGCCAAGTGCATTCAAAATAAAAAGCCAATAAAGGAGCTACGATGAAAGAAAATCACACTCTTAAAGAAAGGATTGCAGCCCTCGTCCCCAAGCTGCATCCCATACAAAACCACATCCTGCAGACCCGGGATGATCATATTAAAAACATCTATCTGGTTCTGCTTACCTCCATTGCCCGTGAGGACAATGTAATTGGAGACAAAGAACAAATTTACCTCAATGCCCTGTGTGATGGCATCACCGGTGTTGAGCTGGATAAGATCATACCACAACTGGATGCTTTGGACGATGTCAAACTGGCTGATACCTTAAAGACTCTGCAACAGGATCAGCTTGCAGTTTGGTTTTTTATAGATGCCATTATCCTGTGTCGCATTGACTCACCTCTGGATGAACGCAAGGCTTCACTTTTGGGCAACTTGGCTGATGCCTTGAAAATCTCACGCGACCAAGCAGAGCTTTGCCTCAAGTTTGCGGTTATCGTTCTATCTCAAGATCGGCAGTTGTTGATGGATTTGGTGCCTAAATTTAAGGAGCTGCTACCCTTTGAGCAACTGTATGATGCTTATCTCAGCCCCTGGATGGATCTGAAGTTCAGCTTTGAGGAAGAAATCCTAAGGAATGATGAGTTATCAGGGAAATACTTGATAGATTATCCGGTGACCATAACAGGTGAACGAGAGCTGCACCATATAGAATTAATCTTTAGCGGGCAGGGAATGATTAGAATACTCCCAAAAGCAAAGGTGAATTTTCACAACCTGTCCATCCAAAACGGGTATTTTGAATGTGATAAAGATTGTGAAGTCACCTTCAGCAATTTCAACATCATGGGCGGCAAAGGAATGATCTGCAATGATGCCTCTCTGATTGATCTCAATAAGGGCTTATTGGAAAACACTCCTATGATCTTTG
>JGI24709J26583_10003399_pt1 | contig 12542 bp, 10 predicted proteins | sample BioPla2DNA1_FD_26583 | JGI IMG/M metagenome (IMG submission 26583) | reverse complement strand
TAACTCCGGTTAAACAGCAAAAACAGCACCTGATAAAAGGCAAAAAAAAGGAGCAGGAACAAGGCCGTTTGAAGCAGATATTTTAAATATTTTATCATACAAAAGCTTTGCTGCAAAAATAACAAAACTTATCGGGGTATATAGGCTTTTAACTTCCTAGTGCACGATGAAACATTAAAACCAAAACTGCTCCTTTTTTACAACCATAAAGTTCAAAACTCCTGTTTTTTAAAAAATGATAAAAATAGAATCCTATCTTTGCAAGGCATCATGTACGCCTTACTAGTCTTTTATTTTTTATCTACAAAAACTTATGCGGGTCGTTCTGGAATCGAGTGTTTTAACATGGCAGAAAAAAGGAGGTGTTTCTCGCTATTTGATTAAATTATCAGAGAATCTGGAAACCAAAATTGATGTTAAACTATGTTCTTGGTTTTCAAATAATATATACTTTAAGCCCAAAAACAAACTAGTCCTGCCATTTCGAAGCAGTTTTGCGCTAAAAATAAACAACTATTTAACCAGAGTTGTAATTTCAAAAGGTGATTACGATATTTTGCATGTGCCAGCCATTAATGATTACTTTTTAGATGTGCTGCCATCAGACAAGAAACTGGTGATTACAGTACACGACCTTATAGCTGAATTATTTCCAAATGAATTTAATTTTGCAGTACGAAAGAAAAACAAGGCGCTAATAGAAAGAGCGGATAGAATAATTGCAATTTCAGAAAACACGAAAAACGACTTAATATCAATCTTTGGTATTTGTGAGGATAAAATAGATGTAATCTACCATGGTTCTCCTTTTACTCCCAAAGAAGTTGACAGATGTAATTCGGTTAACAAATATGGGGATTACCTTTTATTTGTGGGATACAGGAACGGTTACAAGAATTTCTCAAACTTCTGTCATGCCATACCCAATACCTTAAAGACTCATCCAAAAGTAAAAGTTGTTTTAGTTGGTGGCCGAAGTTTAAATCAGGAAGAAAAAGACTTAATCTCATCCCTTAGGTTAGAAAACAAAATAATTCATTTAAAAACAGTTAGCGATAATGAGCTTATTGGCCTCTACAAAAATGCCAGGGTCTTTGTCTTTCCATCAAAATATGAGGGTTTTGGTCTGCCTTTACTAGAAGCTTTCAGTTGTGGAACTCCGGTAGCGTGCAGTAATTCTTCCTCATTGCCAGAAATAGCCAAAGAAGCTGCCAGCTATTTTGATCCTAATGACCCCGGAAGTATTTCTGCCGCAATTTTGAAAATTCTTAACTCAAAAGAACAAGCTAAGAAACAAATCGCAAGTGGTTATTATCGGATTGAAAATTACAGCTGGGATAAGGCGGCACAAGCAACTCTTGCATGTTACACTACTGCATTAAACAACTCAAACCCATGAAAGAAAACAAACCTCTCTTTTCGATAGTTACAGTCGTTTTTAATGGTGATGCACTAATTGAGAAAACAATACAAAGCACTATTAGGCAGAGTCTTGATAACTTTGAATACATTGTAATCGACGGAAACTCTCAAGACAAAACACTTTCGATAGTAAAGAAATACCAAAAAAGAATTGACACATTAATATCAGAGAATGATCTCGGCATATATAATGCCATGAATAAAGGCGCAAAAATATCCCGTGGAGAATATACCATTTTTTTAAACTGCGGAGACACTTTTGCAAACAAAAACACCTTACAAAAAATAGCTGACAGCATTATCAACCGGGACGTTGATGTAGTATATGGTAACGTATTAAAATATTCGGAGAATGAGTTGGTTGAAAAAAAGGCCGAAAAACCAGGAAATAAACATAGAATGTATTTCTGTCACCAAAGTTGTGCCATTCGTACATCAGTTCTTCAAACAAATCTTTTTGACGAAAAATATAAAATGAGTTCTGATTTTAAACTCTTTAAAACCCTTTTTAAAAACAATGCCACTTTTTACCAGGTAGATTTTCCAATTGCCATTTTTGACAAAAGCGGAATTTCTAATTCAAATCGCTCCGAAGGCCTTTGGGAAAATATTAAGGTCATTAATGAATGCGACAAGGGAATAGAGTGGTTAAGACTGATGGTAAGAATTCTACCATCCTATTTAGTGGCAAAGCTTAAGTCACACTTTTAACAAGGATATCAACTGCTACCACTTACCGATAAAAAACGATACCACCCTGTTTCTTTTCTGATATTTAAGCGGTAAACTTTCTTTTTCTGAAATAAACACCTAATCGGTCTTCGGATTGAAAATTGAAAATACAATTTCAAATCGTTGAAACCGAAAAGGGTGTATAAAACTCTATGCTTCTGTGAATTACAGGGAGTCAAAAATTCTTTAACGGGACACTAGTGAAAATCGGTCTATTTGTAACCTCTCTTGAAAAGGATTACAATCACACCTCAGCTTCCTACTGGATTCGCATTCTCCAAATGATTGAGTATTATGAGCAACTTGGAGTGGCGATCCTTACAACGATAGTCATAGTAGTTTTAAGGCACTTGTTTTTGCTTCGATCGGAATTCCCATTATTGCCAGTAAGGTGCCTTCATATGGTGAACTTTCAAAATTTTACGATGGCATTGTTTTTCTCGAAGATTTCAAAAACAGTATCAATGATTGCATTACTGAGTTGAAAACAAGGAGCATGGATACAACAGATGTTCGCTCGCATTTCAGCTGCGAAAATCAGGCCGAAGGCTTGCTCCGCTATATTAAATCTCAGCAGTAAGTGCCCAAAATTTCCTGGGTTATTCTCACGCTCTATACCAGAAAGTGACTTAATTATTTTTCAGGACTTAGGACATATAAACGATGTTGTTGCATCAGTTGCGACAGCCTTGCTAAGCCATTAAATTATGACCATTTAGTTCATTACTGAGTAATTTTTGTATTCAAACAATCTATACTTAAAAACTTTCTCAAAGGCAAAAAGAACGCGCTCCTTCAAACTATATGTTGCTTTAGACGGATCAACATCCACATGCCAGTTTAAGCTTGAAATCAAAGTTTTCATTACTTCTGGATGTGAGCCCTCGAATTTACGGACAGCATTTATCTGGGAATAGTCAAAATTCTTTGATGAAGCTAATTCCTTTTCAAGACGCTCTCCATCGAAATATAATGAGTGAAAATTGCTGATTTTACGTTTAATAACTTCCGGAGGNCTGACGTACCCATAATGAAATACTGTGGCATCAATTTTTTTTACCTGCAACTTTCTACCATGTTTTCTGAACCCCTGTGCATCCTTGTAAGAACGTATGGCTTTGTCATTTTTCAAAATTCTTATTTCATGGCGATACCAGTTTCTGCTCACCCCAATATAATCGTAGGTCCCCCAGAAATGCAGATATTTGAAGAGAAGACCTTCAATCTTTGCATCATCTTTATAAGCCTTCATAGCTCTCAATATTTCTGGATAATCCTTTTCATGAAGCACTTCATCCGCTTGAATGTAAACGCACCAATCAAAATCGGCAGATACTGCATCAAAAGCTTTATTGGTTTCTAAAGCCAGAACCTTGCCCCCTTGCCGAAGGGAATCATCCCAAACCGTCTTTACAATCTCAATTCTCTTAGGATCTATTGATTTAATCAATGCCAAAGTATCATCCTCCGATTCACCAACTGCCACCACTACTTTCGCAAATAGGCAAAATTGATCGAATTGATTCTGCAACAGGATAACCATATTTTATGGCATTTCTTATAATCGTAAAACCACAAACTTTCATCAGTTAATACTTAAATAATAAGTGATTGTTTCGGATAAAAACACGAAACAAATACTAGATTGCTATCAGACCCTCATAAACTTCAGCAAAACTATTGGCAATATACTCTGGAGTGAACTTTCTCGCATAGAGGAAACCTTGTTGGATCATTTCAGTTCTTTGCGTCTCGTTGTTTAACACTAATTCTATAGCACCCTTTAGGTCTTCCGGGCTTCTGGGATCCACATAAATACTGGAAGGGCCTCCCGCCTCCGCGAAACATCCTCCTTTAGAACTAATAACAGGCGTTCCGGAAAAAAGTGCCTCCACAATCGGGATTCCGAAACCTTCAAAAAGAGAAGGATAAATAAACAAGGATGCAGACTGATAAAGCATCGCCAATTCTTTAGTGCTTACTCCCTNCAGAAAGGTGACCTTGGCGCATAAATTATGCTCGCTAATATAAGTCTTAACCTCTTTAAAATAGGCTGTTTTAGAACCAACAATTACAAGATGCGTATCCATGTCTTTAATGGCCTTTACGCCGGTCAAAATATTCTTTCGTGCTTCAATTGTGCCCACATTAAGGATATACTTTTCAGGTAAATTGAATTTCTGTCTTATGCGTTCTCTATCACTTAGCGAAAATGTTTGCTTAAATACATCGTGACATCCCTGATAAATGACTCTGATTTTTTCGGGATCGATGTTAAAGTAGGCGATTATATCATCCTTAGTTTGTTGACTCACAGCCACAACAATGTCGGCATTTTTAACGGCATAACTGGCCTTAAGTCTATGAATATTTCGATCAAAAAAGGAATAAAACCGGGGATACCGCATAAAAATTAAATCGTGAATGGTAACGACCGATCTAATACCGGCTTTTTTTAAGCCATAGGGTATTTCACCCGTTAAGCCATGAAAAATCTGAATCTTGTCCTTTTTTAAATCTTCGATAATAAAAAACTGCCGCCATAGATTATAGAAAAATCTGAAAATCGCTTTATAAGGACGCACTTCTTTCACATTCTTGCTTGGCAAAACAAANAAGTTCTCCTTGCCTTGCATGGGATTATAAAGAAAAAAATCGTTTTGTGGAAAAGATGATTCCAATATACGAACCAGATCACGACTATAGTTACCTAGTCCCGTTCGGTTATGAAAAATTCTTTTAGCATCAAATCCGATTTTCATTCGTATATCATTAAATATTAGGCAACAAAATCTCTGTTTTGAAATATTTGAGGTGCCAAGTTACAAAATATTTTAAGCCTGTTTCAATGGAGCACTTTGGATTATAACCAAAATCCCTCTGGGCGGCTGAAATGGCGGCACAGGTAAAAATCACATCCCCCGCCTGCATAGGCAAATATTCGATCTTGGCTTTTTGTCCGATGGCCGCCTCCAGCGCCCGAATGAAATCCATTATTTTGACTGGATGGTTGTTCCCCAGGTTATAAATCCTATAGCTGGAAAGGTGATCCAGACGGTCAATGAGCTGATGAACACCGGCCACGATATCATCAATATAGGTGAAATCACGCACCATTTCTCCCTTGTTGAAAACCGGGATGGTTTCCCCTTTTAGAATTTTCTTGGTAAACGAAAAGTAGGCCATGTCGGGACGGCCCCATGGACCATAGACCGAAAAAAAACGCAGCCCAATGGTCTGCATACCAAACTGTTTTGAATAGGAATGGGCGATGAGCTCATTGGCCTTCTTGGTGGCTGCATACAAGGACTCAGGGGCATCTGTAAAGCCGTCTTCAGAAAAAACACCACCTTCCTGATTGCCATAAACCGAACTGGAGGAAGCAAAGAGAAAGCGAGTAACGCCCTGTTGACGACAAGCTTCGATAACATTCACAAATCCCATGAGATTGCTTTCGGCATATTTGTGTGGCGCATCCAGACTATAGCGTACACCCGCTTGAGCTGCCAGGTGTATAACCAAATCAAATGGATTGGCGGCAAACAAACTCTCCAGATCATTACGTTGGCAAATGTTGATCGACGAAAAACTGAAATTGGCGAAACGCTTCAGCAGCTCAAGTCGGTCCTGTTTAATCTGTGTGGAATAATAACCATTCATAGAATCGATGCCAAAGACCTCAAGGCCCGATGCCAAGAGTCTTTTAGCCACATGAAAGCCTATAAATCCGGCCACACCGGTTATCAAAACCTTTCCTATTTTAGTAGATGAACTCAAGCTATTAAAGCATTTTAGATTGTAAAAAAGCTTCCAGGTCATTGACCATGCGGCTTTCTGAAAAAACTTCTCTCATACGAAGATAAGCATTCGCGCCCATGCTTTCGCGTAATTCGGCGGACTGGGCTACTTTTACGAGTCCCCGATACAAAGCATCGGCATCTCCGGCGGCAATAAGCAGCCCCTCCTTTTCATTCCTTATCAACTCGGTACTGCCATTGACGGCGGTGACGACGCAGCATTTGCCCAGGCCCATGGCTTCCATTACGGCGTTGGGCATGCCCTCGTAAAAGGAGGACAGCACAAATACGTCGGCGCCTTTCACATAGNGCAGTACATCCTCCACAAAACCNAGGAAAATAAAATGCTTTTCAAGCTGTTTTTTTAAATACTTTTACCGCCATAAACATACCTATATGGGAAAAACTGATTTCAGTTTTAAAGACGAAAAGACTGGCATTAAGGCAAAAAAGGTTTTGCTTTATATTACTACTGTACTTCAAAACCATAATATAGAGTACTTCTTAGAAGGAGGGACCTTACTTGGGATAGTGCGTGATGGGAGATTACTTGAATGGGATCACGATATAGATCTTTCTGTCAATCAAGGGGAGCTTGAAAAACTACTAAGACTAAAATGGTTCTTTGCCTTTAGGGGCTTTAAATTCACAATAAGAAAGAACCCAAAGCAAAAAGGACCTTTTAAAGCAGGGGATATTCTGGTAATCAAAATTAAACCCATAATTGACTACCTCCTTCAAATTATCAGAATGCACAATACACCTCACTATCCAGTTTGTGACATATTCATTAAGTATTATGATAATGGCCACTATTACTGGCATGCCAGGAACAAAATAATGAGGGTAAAAAGCCATTACTACGAAAGCCATGACCTGGTTGCCTATGGCGATGTAAAACTATATGCTCCAGCAAGTCATAAAGAATATCTGACCGAGAAATATGGTAACTGGGCGGTTCCTGTCAAAACATGGGATTGCGCAGTAGATGAGAAAACAATCTGGACTCCTGAATCAGGGGCTGTAAAATAGGCTGCCTTACAAAAATCCTTGCTGTTTATCAAAAAAAATATTAACCTTATGTAAAATTGTGCTCAGGGATTAAACCAATCAGTATATTTATAATCTTAGTGTTGAGGTTTATTTTGTTTGATTCAGGATGGAACAAAAATTTACATACCACTTTGATGTGGAAACTGGTATCTTATATAAAACATACTATGGGGCCATCACGATAGATGACATTAATTCCTCATGGGAATATGCGATACGTGAAGGTNTTATACCTCCGGAAACANGCGGTTTTGTACTTGACTACAGAGAGGCCCATTTTGATATTCCACTCGNAAGACACCATGAAATAGCAGATTTTTACAAGAATCATATCGATGTCTTCGGAGGCTTCAAAATTGCAATCATTACCGATAATTCTAAGGATATTGTTATACCCGTACTTGTTGAAATGCTTGATGAGGGTTATGTCTCCAGACCCTTCACTACTGTAGAGGCAGCTGTTGAATGGATTATGATTGACGCACCTAACATAAAAAAAAAAGACAATAATGAACTTACCAAAACAAACGACTTAATTGGCGAGAGCGCTTCTGAATAGTTTGTTGTTTATTCTCCCCTTTATTTGAATATCTTTGTCGCTACAGCTTATTATGTTATCAAAAAGAGCGACACAAAATGCCCCTTAATCTTGAATCCAAAATAAAAGAAAGTCTTGCTTCTCAAGGTGCAACCTTTGTCTGCTTTGTAGATCTATCTTCTTTACCGGAAGCAATGACATTGGGCTTTCCACGCGCTATCCTATTCGGGATTCCACTTACTCCAGATTATCTGAAAAAAGTAATCAATACTCCCGATTACGTTGATATAATCAAAAGAAACAAGACTATTGATTCCGATGAGTTTCATCTGACAGAAGAAAAAACTGATGCTATGGCAGATCTTCTTGCTGCAGACTTAAATGCGCAAGGATGGAGAGCATTCTCACAATCTGAGAAAAATCTGACAAATACAGGACTATACAACATTGAAAGTAAAAGGAGTCCACTCCCCCACAAGACTATAGCAAGGATAGCAGGACTTGGAAGAATAGGTAAAAATAATCTTTTGATAAATGACCGTTACGGATGTGCCCTAAGTATGTGCAGCGTATTAACAGATGCTCCGCTGGATACCAACATGCTGCTTTCGCTACCTGAATCAGCAAGTTGTGGCTCCTGTACGATTTGTATAGATGCCTGCAAGACCGGTGCACTTCGTGGTAACACCTGGCTACCAGATAGGGACAGAGATGAAATAATCAATACCCAGGCATGCACAACATGTCTTCTATGTATGGTTCTATGCCCATGGAGCATTAAATACATGAAGCAAAAGCTATCCTGATATTAGTACTTCTTCAAAAATCTCCTCTAAACAAAATCTAAAATTTTGTTTACTATCAACTTGTGCAATTATGTAAAGTATTGATAATAACGTTTTTTCGAAACCTATACTGCTACTTTTCGTTAAAACAAACACAAAACACTAAACCACCATAATCAGCATTTGGATATGAAGAGTAATACTAATCGTCTAATGAGAGTTGTTTTCTTCCTTGCTGTTATGCTAGCATCAGTCTTACCTGTCTTTGGACAGACTGAAGATATAGTTTTTGACAAACTTACAATCAGAGATGGCTTGTCCCAATCAACGGTAACGTCAATCCTTCAGGATAGAAACGGATTCATGTGGTTTGCTACCTATGGAGGAGTAAACAAATTCGACGGGTATTCATTTACTGTTTTTCAGTACGATGAAAACAATGAAAATAGCATAGGCAACAACAACAATGAATTACTGTTTGAGGACAGCGAAGGGTATATCTGGGTAGTCAATAACGGAGACGGCATGGAACGCTATGATCCTGAAACAGACTCTTTTTTAAGGATAAGGCATGACCCTGCCGACCCCAACAGCATCTATTCAAGAACTGTTCATCATATAATTGAAGACAGCCGGGGTGACATTTGGGTATGTACTCAGGGAGCTCTTAATCGCCTTATCAGAGATGAAGACAAATCTAAGGTCCGCTTCGAACAATATCCAAACCCAAATGGAGATACATTCACCCGGATGCTTGAAGACTCCAAAGGCAATTTCATTCTTCTCGGTAGTCACCTGACTTATTTTGACCGTGATACTAAAAAATTCAGGGAGGATATCGCTGTACCTGCAACCAGAGCAATATCTGTGGCTGAAGACAGAAAAGGGGATATATATGTAGGTACATTTACCAGAGGTGTCTATAAACTTATCTGGAATAAGAGAACTTCTTCATATGTTTTGGCAGATAATCCGGGAATCAACCCTACCCCCAATAACAGAAGCTATATTACAATTGATGAATTTGAAAATATCTGGGTAGGAACTGAAACTCGGGGCTTGTTCAAGTATGATCCCAAAACCGGAGAAGTCCGCAACTTCCTTCCCGACAAATTTGACCCGGGAGCCCTTGGTGATGCCAATATCTATTCGGTTTTCATAGACAGGACAGGTGTCCTTTGGGCTGGGACCTTCAGCCAGGGAGTATCCAAAGCTGACCTCTACAGAAAGGATTTCGGTCACTTGGTCTATATCCCCGGGAATAAAAACACATTGAGTGGCAACGCAATTTCAGGCATCACTGGCATCAGAGCTGATGAGCTTTGGGTCAGCACCAGAGACGGTCAGGCTCTTGACAGGCTGGTATTTGACAGAAATGGCAAATACAAAGTCTANCACTACCTTGATAATCCCAAAGAAATCAATATTATAAATAATAGCTGCCTTTCTCTTGTTCAAAGAAAAAACGGAGAAGTGTGGGTCGGAACTCAGGGGTATATGATCAGAATAAAGCCTGAACCAGCAGGTTCAGGCCTCAAGCCGGATGTCAAGCGCTACGATATGCAAGGATGGACCTTCTCCTTGTATGAAGACAGCCGCGGAACACTCTGGGGTGGTACCTGGGGCTCCGGTCTATGGAGATTTAACGATGAAAGCGATTCTTTTGACTATTATGTAACTGATGGTTCAAATCCAAATAGCCTGGGTGATAACATAGTATGGTCTATGGGTGAGGATTCATATGGAAACCTCTGGATCGGCGGTCACTCAAATGGATTAAGTATTATCCCAAGGGAAGATGTTTACAAGAAAAACCCTCGTTTTTTCAGGTTTAACCAAAACAAAGAAGATGCAACCTCCATTAGTAACAATACTATTAACTCAATCTATGGTGATCCGGACGGAAATATGTGGTTGGGTACAGGTAGAGGTCTGAACAAATGGAACTACAATGCAGCTGTCATCGAAAGGATAACTGACAAGACAAAACTGGAGTTCGAGAAATTCTTTAAGGAGGACGGACTGCCTGCATATGGAGTTCTGGGTATTGTTAGAGATAAGTCAGGTAATCTGTGGCTAAGCTCAACAAACGGCTTATGCTGCTTTGATGTCACCAGGGGGACTTACAACAACTTTACCGAAAGCGATGGTCTGCAAAGCAATGAGTTCAGAGAAAACGCCTATTTCATCAACTCAGAAGGGAAAGTTTTCTTTGGGGGCACTAACGGACTCAACGCTTTCTTCCCTGAAGACATAAAGCCCAATCCCTTCCTGCCAAAGGTTGTGCTTACACGACTTGATATCTTCAATAAGGAAGTAAAGCCCGGTCAGAAGATTAACGGAGATCTTATCCTGTCTAACCCGATACACTCAACAGACAGGATCTCNATNTCCNANAAAAACAATATGGTTACCATTCACTTTGCAGCACTTCACTATGCAAAGCCCTCCAGTAACCAATATGCCTATTATCTTGAAAATTTCGAGGACGATTGGAACTACACATCCAACCGTCAGGCAACATATACAAACCTGGATCCTGGAACCTATACTTTCAGAGTAAAGGCAACTAACAACGACGGAGTGTGGAACGATGAGGGTATTAACCTGATAATAGAGGTTCGTCCACCATGGTGGCGTACCTGGTGGTTCAGAATACTGATTGTGGCTCTTATTGGTGGTGTTGTATATCAGTACATAACATACAAGACCAAACGCCTAAAGGAAAATCAGAGAATTCTTGAAGAAAAGATTCATGATGCGACACAAAAGGTTAATGTTCAGAACGACAAGCTGAAAGACGCACANGCAAAGCTTGCCGTTATTATTGATGATGTTAAGCAACAACTGGGGAAAGCCTCTGAAGAACTGCTGAACGCTAGTAATAGTCAGGCTTCATCTGCAGAGGAGATCTCGGCTTCAATGGAGGAGATTACAAGTGAGATGAATGAAAATGCAAGTAGCATGGTTGATATGATGAAGAAGGTTAAAGACGTAGAACAGGAAACTATTTCAAGCGTAAAGATCGTCTCCGAAACCTTAAACTCCATCAATCAGATATCTGAAAGCATTCGTTTCGTATCAGGATTTGCAAGGACGACCAATCTGTTGTCAATCAATGCTGCCATTGAAGCTGCAAGGGCAGGCGAACATGGACGCAGTTTTGCAGTTGTTGCAAACGAGGTCAAGAAATTAGCCGACCAGTCTTCCGAGATAGCTAAGCACATACTTAAGCTCTCAGAAGAGGGTCAAAAACTGTCGGAGAATGCTAATGAGAAGATTAACAGACTTAATAGTGTAATGACTCAGATGGTATCAGTAATTGCTAATGTGAACCAGTCAATTCAGGTTCAAACCTTAGAAGCAAATAATGTTAGTCTGGCCATAGCTCAAATGTCCAACTATATTGCAAATACATCTGAACTTGCTGAAAACCTTGATTCCGCAATACGCTCACTGTCGGTAGATACAACACATGAGTAACCAATCGACCAGGTATATCAGGAATCTGAGTCCCTTTTTTATATCCTACAAAGAATTGGTATTTATTGCTGGGGCTTATAATTTCCAACCCATAGCACAATATTCAATCTGGGTTACCCCTATCTGATCTGATAGTAAGATCTGTACCAGTCAACAAACTTGCCAACACCCTCTTTAATGCNTGTAACCGGCTTATAACCAAAGTCCTTGAAAGATTCTGCAATATCAGCGCAGGTGAACACTACATCCCCTGACTGCATGGGTTTTAGATCTATCAAAGCCTTCCTGCCCAGAGCTTCTTCAATAGCTTCAATCAGCTGCGATATCTTAAGAGGTTTGTTGTTGCCAAGATTGTAAACCTTGTATTGTGGGAGCTTATCGACTGTCTCAACCAGACTTACAACACCATTACATATATCGTCAATGTAAGTGAAGTCACGTACCATCTCGCCGTTGTTGAAAACTGGAACAAGCTCTCCTCTTAGTATTTTCTTGGTAAACGAAAAGTAGGCCATGTCGGGTCGCCCCCAGGGTCCATAAACTGAAAAAAAGCGTAAACCGATTGCCTGAATACCAAACTGGCGTGTATAACTATAGGCAATCAGTTCATTGCTCTTCTTGGTAGCTGCATATAAGGACTCTGGATGGTCTGTATCCCCAGCTTCAGAAAATGAACCACCAACACGATTGCCGTAAACCGAACTTGAAGAAGCATACAGGAAGTGGCTGACC
>JGI24709J26583_10003398_pt1 | contig 12554 bp, 13 predicted proteins | sample BioPla2DNA1_FD_26583 | JGI IMG/M metagenome (IMG submission 26583) | reverse complement strand
GATTTTCAGAAACTGCTTTCGCAGCAGAAAAAGCAAAATTATTATTTGCTCACACTACAAAATTTTCAAAATTATAAATCGGATCAAATAATATCCCAAAAAATTCATACAATTTGTTTTTTATTTTTGGTTCTATAGTGTGTTCCTTCTTGTTTTCCTTTAATTGTAAAAGTTTTTTCAAGTCAGCAGTCAATTCATTATCGTTTGAAAACGGAGTATAAATTACGAATTCCGTGTCAAATTGAGAGTTGTAAATTTCCTTTATTGTCTCCTTTATTTGTTTCCCCAAAAACTTTTTCACCTGACTCATAGCAAATTCATTTGCTAGTCATACATATACTTTTTGCTCTTTTTCATCAATACTGATTATCCCTGCTTTTTGTAAAAATGTGAAAATCTTTTTTGGGTCTATTTGTTTTGCTAGATGTAATACTACATCTTCCCAAATCCCTAAAAGAAATTCCTTTTTTTCTTTATCATATGAATTTACAACGTCTATTAACACTTTGATCTCGGTTAAAAGTTAAAAATAGTGAGTTTATAAAGTTACAAGTTATAAAGTTACAAGTTATAAGTTACAAGTTACAAGTTAAAAGTTTATAAAGTTACAAGTTATAAAGTTACAAGTTATAAAGTTACAAGTTATAAAGTTACAAGTTATAAAGTTATTAATACTTTACAAACTTTAAGAACTTTACAAACTCTCAACTCACAGTATAAAAATTTCATATCCAATAACAAACAATTTTATTACAATTCTTTGATAGCTTCTTTTAATATGTTTTTTGTATTTTCATGTGTCAAAACATTCAAGGAATTTTCAAAATTTGCCCATTTATATCAATTTAATTCAGATTTTTGTGTTTTTACTTCTTTCGTTTTTACAAAAGCTAACCAATATGTTACAGTTTTATATATTTTTTCTTTACCTTCTTGGAAAGTATAATTGGTGATAAAATTTTTATCCCCAATAATTTTCAGGTCATCTATTCCCACTTCTTCACTAAACTCTCTTTTTGCAGCGGTCAATCAATCCTCATTTTCTTCTGCATGTCACTTTGGGAATCACCAAAAACTACCTTTATTTGTGATTTGATTTATTAGTAGAAACTCAATATTCCCATCTAAATCCTTGTAAACAGGTATTATCCCATACGAAAAATCTTTTTTCATGTTTTTTTTAATCATTAAAAAATAGTAGTTTTAGTTAGAATTATTTCTAATATAATATCATATTTTGTAAAATTATAATTCATGAATAAGTTATATTTTTCATGTAACTAATCAATATCAAATTATTGTTTTAGAATAAGTGTAAAAATTTTATCTTGAATAGATCCTTAAATTCAATATTGTATTTGCAGTAGTAACAAGTTAAGAAGTTCTCCTTACCACCCGGGTGCTGTTCGCGGAGCTAGTCAATTGCACCCGGGTGGTAAGGACAAACTTTACAAACCTTACCNCTTCCCAATGATACTTTGAATAGATCCCTGAATTAAAAAGCTTTGATATGCTCTTATNCAACCTGATTTGAAAATTATAGATGCAGGTATTTTNGAATTAGAGCAAAAAAAATTTGATAGAATTCAACAATATCAAAGAATTTTGGAAATCACTAATTTTTTTGAAGATTTATTNAAAAAACATAAAATTCAAAAAGTNGTAATGGAAAAATACTTTATTACCTCGTTCAACTTAAAAAATGCTGAATTTATTTANGGTATGAGATGATCAATTCTTAGTTTGGTCTTAAAAAATAANATCAAAATAGAGGAGTATACTCCAATTGAATTGAAAAAAAGAGTTACTGGAAATGCAAAAGCAGACAAACAGTTAGTACAAAAATTTATTACAAAATATTTCAAATTAAAGGATATCCCAGAATTTCATGATACAGCAGATGCATTGGGATTAGCTTTTATTGGTACAAAAACAAATTAAACTATTCCTGAAAGTATTTCATATCCATTTTCTGTAATTAAGACCATATATTCCCAATGAGATCCTATATCTCATTTTTTACAATACAAATTTCGATCGTTATTTCATTTCAAAATAACCTCATCACTTTCTATTGCGGTAATAGGTTCAAAACAAACTACCATTCATGGTTGAAATTTTATATTTTTACTTTCCGGATGCGGTCGATTGTAAATATTTGGTTTTTCATGTACCTTTACTCCCACTCCATGCCCAGTTAAAGATTTAATTATGTTAAATCATTTATTTTTTACGATATTATAAACTTCTCTTGAATAGTCATAAATAAATTTTCATGGTCAAACTTTTTCTAAGGCTAGATCTAAAGCATTTTTTGTTACCATAGTTAATTCATGGGCAAGAGGATTAGCCATTTCTCATCATATTACTACAGCAAAAGCACTATCAGATACTCATCATTTATATACTATTCCACAATCTACTTTCAAAAGATCTCAATTTTTTAAAATGTAATCATCTGGTATCCCATGAACAACACAATCATTTACTGATAAACATAAATTTGCAGGGAAAGTGCCATATCACTTAAAAGCTCATCTCAAATTATTTTTATCCATAAAATCTTGAGCGATATCTTCTAATTCCAGTAGACTTATGCCAGCTTTACAGTTATCTTTGATTAAATACAAAAGTTCATTCAAATATTGTCCAGATTTACGAATATTTTCGATTTGTTCTTTAGTTTTTATAATAATTTCTCCTTTTGCCATTTTTTATGAATTTAATTGATATAAATATTTATTCTAGTTTTTTATTTTCCACTTGAGCCAAATCCTCATTCATTTCTTTCNGTCTCATNTAAATTTTNCACTTCCGACCATTTTACATAATGACATTTTTCTATTATCAATTGAGCTATTTTATCTCATTTGCTTACAGCAAAATCATCTTCTCCAAAATTTATCAAAATCACTCAAACATCTCCTCTATATCCACTATCTATTACTCATGCCAAAACATCAATCCCATGTTTGTAAGCTAAACCACTACGAGGAGCTATTCTAGCATAAAATCCTTCTGGAACAGCGCAAACAATATTTGTTTTAAATAATTTTCTTTCTCATTTTTTCAAAACATAATCTTCAGTAGAAAAAAGATCATATCCAGCATCAGTAGCAGTATTTTGAGTAGGAACTATTGCATCATCACTTATTCTTTTAAACTTTATTTCCATCTTTGAATATAATTTAGATAATAAATAGTTTTTAAAGTTTATAAAGTTCATAAAGTTAATAAAGTTCTTAAAGTATTAATAACTTTATAACTTGTAACTTTACAAACCTGCCTGCCGGCAGCCTGCCTGCCGGCAAAGGCAGGGCAGGCTTTCAACTTGTAACTTTATGAACTTTCAACTCACTATATCTCTATTTCAGACCAAGAATTTACTTTGATTATTCATTTATGTTTCTTTTTGTCATAGGCTTGATTCCAAGGTTTATCTATTAAATAAACTTTGATTCCTTCGTTAGCACATTCAATAGCATTTTCTAAATTATCTTCAATAATTATATCGGCTCAAAGTTTTTTACAAATTTCAGATTTTTTTTTAGAAAATCTAGATTTGGTAAAAGAATTAGCGAACTTTATACCATCAAAAATGCTCTTATAATTTTTATAAATTCGTATCCAAGTAGAAAAAGTTAATGAAAAGTGTCTAGCTGTGACAATATATAATTTATATCATTTTTTTTTGAATTCTTTTAATTTTGTTTTTGCTCCCACAACAGGATCTATTTTATTCCAAATTCCAGCTCCAAGTAGTAACCAAAAGAGTATCCAAACTAATTTTCTTTTGCTTATTTTTATTTTTTTATTTTTTCATAAATCATGACTTGAAACCTCGTCCCAAGTTATTTTCTTTCAATTTATACGATTTCTTTTACTCTTTAAAAGAGCATGTGTTGTTTCAGTTAAGACTTCATCAAGATCTACGGCTATAATTTTCATTAAAAACAAAAAATATAAACAAATATATTCTAATACTTACTCTTTTCTCGATCTATTTCAAACATTTTTTTATATTTTTTTATAATGATTAATTTAATTCAATATTGAAAACAAAATATAGTTTAGTATTTTTATATAAAGTAAATTTTTATTACTTTCAATTCATACAATGAAAAAAATGTTTTTAATACTGTGAATTTTATTAGTTAGCTGATGTGCATTTGAAACAGTTACTTATCAAGAAGACAGCATTCCCACATGAAACACAACTGCAAACTTGGTAGAAAAAACTAATGAAGTACAAAATAATTTTGATAACATACAAAAAGAAAATAAATATAGTTTTTGGTATGAATATAATAGATTTAATTCCTGAACTATCGAGTTTTCAAGTCAAGATAGAATCTTCACAAAGGATGAATGAATTTTATTAGAAAAATATAATTGAGAATTAGATTATGAAACAATAGAATATTTGATTCCATGAATTTTTTGGCCAGATACTTATTATTATGATGGATATATATATCTTGATTGATGGTATTGAACTTGGCGTTTACCAGTAGATGGGAAAACTTTCAAAAAAGAAACAAAAGAAGATTCGGAATGATATAATTTTGAAATATTATCAGATGATTTTTATTATTATCAAATTATAAGATATTGAAATTATGAGGATAAAAGTGAATATTATGAAGTAACTAGAATTAAAAAATAATACTTTAAGAATTAATAAACACTCTTTTCTCGATCTATTTCAAACATTTTTTTATATTTTTTTATCAATTCTTGATCTATTATTAAAATACCAAATTCTCTATTGTTATCCAGACTATTATCAGATAAATTCATACTTCCCAAAAGTAAAATTTTTTCATCGACCAAGATCATTTTTGTATGATTATAATATTTATCAAACTTTCTTGATACAGCTGGTCAAAAATATTCCAACAATTTATCATTTGTCTCTGTATCAGAAACAATAAATCTAACATCCTTTGTTCAAATTTCTTTTTTAAGAATATTCAAAATCCTTTCATCTACAATGTATTGTGTTTGTATCAAAATAGATTTTTTTGCAGATTTTAAGAGAGTTTCAATTACATTACGACAATTGATATTACAAACCACTAAATTTGGATGAATGTCTGATGGTGAAATTTTTTCTCAATTCCAATCTTTATCAAAAATATTATTTAAACTATGCCAAACAGCTTGATTCTCAGAATAAAAAAAATGTTCACGATTCTTCTTGAAACTAGAGTCAGTAAGATTCGCTGTTTGTATTCGAAATCAACTATCTACTAAATTAATTTTACTGTGAACATATTCTGTCTTCATCTGTTTATCTGATTTTATTTCAAAATTTTCATATCAAGTAAAATAATTTTCAATATCTTTCCAAGTATTTTTGAACTGCTGATATTTGTAATTCTCCATAATGACTTTTATATCTACACCTTGTTCCAAAAGCTCTTTAAGTTTAGATTTAATGTTTTTTTCGGTAAATTCGTAAGTTTGTAATTTCAAAGAGTGTTTTATTTGAGATAAACTACCGTAAAAAGCAGGCCAACTATTGTCTGGCGACATATATAACTCTCAAGTAATGTTTTCTAATTTCTCTAAATCTACCGTTTGATTTGATTTTGGGTTTATGTTTATTGCAACTTCAATCCTTATATCTTTCGTAAAAATCGCGATAAGAAAAACAATTACAATAAGAATCAAAATTGTTGAATGTGGACTTAATTTTCTCATCAAAAATTTGACAAATAAAACATTTTCAACTATAATATACATAGTAAAATTTTTTATTTTTTCAATCAATAAAATGCAATTATGAAATAATATAGAAGAAAAAAATGTTTCTTATGAAAAGATAGAAAAAGAGACGATTTTTGATTTAGAAAAATTGGCAAAAGAAATTTTGAAAAACAGTAAATATAAACAAAACACAAAAGAGCATAAAAATTAAAGGGATAAAAATATCTTTTGCTATCATTTAATAATGTTTTTAAAAACAATCTATTGACATTACTTAATAAATTAGTAAAATATTGCTACCGTCATCATAACTATCACATAAATAATCATTGTTTTATGCAATCAAATAAGTGATAGGGGCGGTATTGTTTAAGAACAATTTACTTAATAAGAAAATTACAAATGAACAATTTAGAATCCAACAAGTTAACACCTAAAGAACAAGCTAAAAAATCATGAGAATCTTTTAAAAAAGCTTGAAAAAGTGTACTTCAGACAACAAAATGAGTAGCTAAAAAAGTTTGAAAAACAGCAGAATGATTATATCATCTTATTGATAAATGATATTTAGCTATACATAAAAAATTGTGAAAATCTTCAAACAAGGTTGTAGATTTTACAACGAAAAATATAATAAAAATATTTCTTGCTGCAAGTATTCTGACCTATCCATGAGTAAAAGCTTGTCAAAGTATAAAAGATAAAAAGATAGATTGAATAGAGAATAATGATAATAGATATTTGAGTATGGATTATTTAAATTTTTGATCTGAAGAACAAAACAAGTTTCGAAATGATTCAATATTTTTTGATAAGGAGGTTGCAGAAAGCATTAAAAATAAAAAAAATATAGAAATATTGTGAGAAAAAGTAATAATATTACATGATGCATGATGTGCTTTTTATCTTGTTATACCTGAAGATGCAAAAGATTCAAGAGATGAAACAATTAATCATATTAGAAAAAAATTATGAAACTACCCCCAATTTTCATATTTAAATGAAGATGAATATAAGCCAATAAATGATCAAAAAAGTTGATTAATACTGACCAAAACATTTAATATAAGAAGCGACTACAAAGATTTGGCCCAAAATAGTAGCATAAATAAAACACCATATTGGGTACCTATTCCAATAAAAAAAGAAATCAGAGAGATAAAAGATGAAATATTTGTTGAATCAGCTACTATGGCAATAAATTCAATATTAAAATCTGAGTATTGAAACATATGGGAAATAGTTATGAAAGAATACACAGAAAAAGAAATAGCTAATCTTTTGACTGCTTTAGCTAAAATTGAAACAGGGAAAACTACATCAACAATTTGAACAGATGTACTCCATCGTCGAGAAGCCTGAAATCATAAATGTTTTTCTTTTGGCTATCAGCATGTACTTATGACATGACCATGATTAAAAGCTAGGAAAAAACTAGGATTGTCAGAGTGACAGGCATGCCATCCCATTAATTCCAATATGTTAGTTATGTGATTTATAGCAGAAAAAATAAAAGAGACCTTGGGAACTAATCCGAGTGATGAAAAAATAGCAAAAGCAATAATCAATCGTTTAAAGTTCTTAAAAAATAAGAGCTTAAACACAGAGGACTGAGATTTTCAAAAGTTTTGTGAATTTTATAATTGATGAAATTATAAAAAAAATAATTATGATAAAAATTTTATAAATGCAATCAATCAATTAAACTTATTAGATGATTTCAAAGAATATCAAGTTAATAAATGAAACTTTTTCTATGAAAACATGGATAATAAGTGAGAAAATTTAGTTTATTCTTATATAATACCTGAAAATGAAAAAGGCTTTATCAAAAATAATTTATTGAAAAATATTGTGAATGCAAAAATTTTAAGAAAAAGATTTAAAGCTGAGTATTGAATTGAATCAGATAATGTACAGGTTTGTAGAAGAAATTGAAATATATATGAAGATAATGAATTGTTTGAAGCATGACAAAAAGTTTATATAAAATTTGATATAAATATAGTAAAATAGTTTGAGATAATTTAATACAGTCCTATAACAAACTCTCATTTAATTGGGAGTTTTTTGTTTTTTACAAGATCTATAATTTCATCTAAATTTCAATTAAAAATCTGCTCATACATTTTGCTAATTTCTCTAGCTACAAATATTTTTCCACTAAATCACAAATCCCTTAATTCAAATAAAAGTTTTTCAAATCTATGAACTGATTCATAAAAAAAACTTGGAACATCATTTTGAATAGCAGTTTTTAGTGCTGTTTGTCTTCCTTTTTTTTGTGGTAAGAATCCTAAAAAAATAAAACTACTAGTATCAAAAGAGGCAGAAACTACGCTTGGTACCAAAGCATTTGCTCAAGGTAATACAGTATAAATTATATCGTTTTCATTGCATAGTTGTATCAAACTTTTTCCTGGATCAGATAATCAAGGTGTACCAGCCTCAGAGACCAATCAAACATCCTTGCTTTTCAATAAATTCAAATAAAAATTTAATTTTCCTTTATCTGTAAAACTAGTTAATGAATAGAATTCTTTATTTGAATATTCAATTTCATACATTGATAAAAGTTTTTTGAAAGTCCTAGTATCTTCGCATATAAAAATCTCTAATTCTTTGAATAATCTCAAAGCTCTCAAAGTAATATCTTCTCTATTTCATATCGGTGTTGGGATTATNTACAGCATGAGGATCTATTAAATCGTAAAGTTTGCTATAGTATTGTAGAANTTATCAAATTTCATGTCGTCCTCGAGCTCTCCCGTAGTACTACGGGAGAGCGAAGGACATAGTTTACAGAAAAGGGAAGTNTAATTAGCTATATTATCATATAAATCCGATCGCTCTGGGTTAAAACCATTGATTAAACTATCTTTTTTTATTCTTAACCATCATTTTAATTCTTTTTCTCTTTTTATTGCAGAATTAATGTCTTTTGTTTCTTCATAATAAACTAGTTTATTTATATTATATTTTGCAGTAAATCATTCTACCACCTTATTTTTATGTTCATAAACTCTTCTTATTATATTATTTGTGACTCAAACATAAAGTAATTTATTATTTTTTGTAGTTAAAATATATACATAATTTTTCATAATACTAATAGTATATAAAATTTTTATATTCTTCACTTCGTTCAAGAATGACAAAAAATTTTATAAATATCATTTAGGTGGTATATAAAACAATGAATAGGGCTATCAACCAAATGAATACAATCCCCCAAAAATAGTACAAGAACTTAGACTTTATAGTCTTATGGCGAAACATTTGCATTCATAGAATTGAACCCACAAACCCTCCTAATCAAACCAAAATCAGTAATTGCTTTTCACTAAATCTCCATTTTCACTTTATAGCTTTTTTCTTATCAATTCATCGAATAACAAAAGTAATCAAATTTATTAAAACCAAATATCATCAAATAACATAGTANAACACCATATTCAAATAATAATTAAACAATAAATCTGAACTTTATAACTTGTAACTTTACAAACTTTTCAACTTATTTATTAGCTGTANTGCTTGTAAAGGAGTTATATTGTTTATATCAAAGCTATTTAAGATGCTTTTAATTTTTTCATATTTTGGATTTTCTACTTGGGCAAATCTATTTATATTAAATAAATCTTGATTTAGATTTTTGATATTTTTTTTATCAGTAGAGGAGTGTAAATTATTCAAATTTTCCTCCGCTCTTTGTAGAATAATATTTGGTATCCCAGCTAATTTTGCTACATCCAAACCATAACTTTTATCAGCTCATCATTTTACAATTTTTTTCATAAATACCACATCTTTATCTGTTTCATAAACACTTACAGAATAGTTTTTTATTCATTCATAAACTTCTTCCAAAGCAATTANTTCATGATAATGGGTAGCAATCAATGTTTTTGATTTTATTTCTGTTACAATATATTCCAAAATNGCTTTTGTAAGTGCTAATCAATCATAAGTAGAAGTTCACCTACCTAATTCATCAAAGATTACAAAGCTATTTTTAGTTGCATTATTCAAAATATTTGCTACTTCAATCATCTCTGTCATGAATGTTGATTGATTTTTTGCTAAATTATCTCAACTACCAATTCTAGCAAANATTCAGTCTACCAACGAAATTTTAGCACTTTTTGCNGGTACAAAAAATCAACAATGAGCCATAAGTACTATTAAGGCATTTTGGCGTAAATAAGTAGATTTTCACCCCATATTTGGCCCTGTAATTATATGTACAAAACCAAATTCTGTTTGATCTTGATTTTCATTAGAAGCACTTCATCCATCCATAAACAGATCGTTTGGTATGAATTGAAAACCTTGATCTAGGAATTTTTCTACTACTAAATGTCTTCATTCAACAATTTCCAAACCTCATTTTTCTGAATAACTTGCTTTTACTAAATTATTTTCCTTTGAAAAAATAGCATGTGATGTGTATAAGTCTAGAAAAGCCACATGGTTTGCAAAAGTATTCAAATCATTTGTTATAGTTCAAATAGATTCTTTCAGTTCTTGTAAAACCAAAAATTCTTGCTCTACTAAAGCACTTTTTGCATCAATTATTTTACTTTCAATTTTTTCCAAAAACTCAGAATTGTATCTTTGTGCTCATTTTAATGTATTTCTTCTAACAATGTTAAATTTTTCATTGTTTGTATCTACAATTGATGCTAAATTTGATTCAAATAGTTGAATATCTTTATTTGTTATTTCTATGAAATATCATTGATTTATGATGTATTTCAATTTTACATTTGATACTTTTGATACTGTAGCAAGCTCNTTTTGGTAATCCATCAACATCTCGTCGCTATGATAAGCTATTTTTCTTAGTCTATCAATTTCAGCATTATACCCATCAGCTATAAAATCCATATCATTTTTAATAAATTCATCATTTTTCAAAACTTTTTGCAAAATTTTGTACAATTTTTCTATGCTTTCAATATTATAATCGCTTAATCATAATCTTTTTAGTTCCTCCATTAACTTATTATTCTCCAAAAAAATAGACAATACATATCTAAGTTTTACGAAATTTGCTGGAGATAATTTTTTACATAATATTGTACTAANTATTTTTTGAATATCCAAAACATTTCAGAAAATATTATGTATTTCTTTTGTNTTTTCTAAATTATCAAAATAATATTGAACATTTTTTATTCTTTTTTCTAAAACAGATAAATCGTTTGTTGGATTTAGCAGTAAATTACGTAGGAGTCTAGCACCAGAACTGGTTTTTGTATTATCCAAAACTCAAACTAAACTATATTTTTCAAGATTTTCGTAATTATTGTAAAATATCTCTAAATTTTTGATAGTAATATCATCTATTAAAACACGATTTTGAGGACTATGAAAGGAAATACGAACAATATTATTTAAGTTATTTTTTTGTGTATATTTCAAATAATTTAACAACAATCAAAAAGCATCAATTCTCCCTAATTGTAAGGCTTGTCCATAACTACTTAAACTTTGGAGTTTACATTGCTCCAAAACATAATTTTCCAAATCAAAAGGTACTTCATAAACAGAAATTAGAGATTTTGTTTCTTTTTTGAGATAATCCCATAAAGCGGATTTTTCTGGTAAATCAACATCCAATATAACTTCTACAGGATTTATCGAAACNATAAAATTTTTTGCATCATCTATTTTTTTGAAACTTTTGGTATGATATTCTCATAAACTAAAATCTCACCGAGCAATATGATAGTTTTCTCAAGTTTTGAAAGTTTTATGAGTAATGGCTAGAATATAGGAAAAGGTTTTTGATCCAGAATCTTGAATATAAGTGGCAGGAGTAATAATCTCCACNACTTCTCTTTCCACAATTTGTCACGGTTTTGGTTCAGTAATTTGTTCTGCAACAGCAACCTTGTATCATAAGGAAACTAGCTTTTGAATNTATTTNTCAGCACTATGATGAGGAATACCAGCCATAGGAACAGGNTTTTTACTGTTTTTATTTTTGGAAGTTAAAATTAAATCCAATGTTTTACTAACTAACTTAGCATCATCAAAAAAAAGTTCATAAAAATCTCATAAACGAAAAAATAATAAACAATCAGGGTTTTGTTTTTTAATATCTATATATTGTTGTATAGCAGGAGTATATTTCATATTATAGCTTATAAAGTTTAAGAAACAAATATCAATGAATAAAATGTAAAATGGTTGTTGTAGCAATTTAGTTTGCATATTAATAATACTTTGTTGGCTCTATGAAATGTTTACACAAAAAACCCTAATAAAAAATTAGGGTTTTTAGTTATCGACTTTTAATGTATACTGAGTAGTTTTCTAGTAGTTTGATACTAGACAAAACAATTCTTTCTCTTTCTTTTTCCCAAGATTTAATATTTTGTCCAGCTTCATATACCAACAAAGTTGATTCCTCTATTGATTTTTGGATTTTTTGGGTTTCATCAGGGAAATTTTTCCTGAAGATATAATCCTGTTTTATCAAACTATCTAAGTCCAATATCAAACCCACAATAAATTGTTGACTTTGATAAAAACTCAAAACTTCTTCGTATGGTGGTAATGAATCATCACTAGATTCATTTTGAGCATTTACTTGTGGTATTGCAAAACACAAAGCAATGCTCATAATAAATAAGATAATTAATACTTTTTTCATATTTTTATTTTTTTTGTTTTTTCTGATATTTTAAATAGGTAAAATACCAAACATATTTTCCTTAATAGTCCTATTACTACAGTTTTTTACGAAGTATCTTTCTTCGGATGTTGAGTAACAAAGTCATCACACTTTGGACTGTGTTCTCTTATCAAGAGAATTTGTTGTCTTTTTTTTT
>JGI24709J26583_10003393_pt1 | contig 12566 bp, 10 predicted proteins | sample BioPla2DNA1_FD_26583 | JGI IMG/M metagenome (IMG submission 26583) | reverse complement strand
GAAATGAAGTTAGAGGAGATTTTCTCCAGTATTTCCTGTTCCCGTGCAAACAGTTCATAGCCGCGCTCTTTTAGGGAGTATTCGTTGGTGAGGTAGCGTACGGCAGCATAAGAAAGTATAATAATAAAAATTCTTTTCAAATACTGAGCATTATCGACAACAGCATGAACCTTCGGGTAAGCTATCCAAAGAGCAACTTGAATTATCAGGGTTACCCACAAAAAGAAAAGCACATGGCGATCACTATTAAGAACAACGGTATACAAAAGAAATATTGTGTATACTGCCCATACTGATATTGCCCCTTTATCAATGTCTTTAATTATAAAAAAAGTCATGCCTATTATACTTGCTATCAGGAAGAGGGTATTCTGTTCTGTATGATTTTTTGTTATAAGCGGTATAAATCTTAAAAAAATACCGAGACTAAACACGACTGCAGTGAGCAGAAGCTCATCTACTAAACTCTCTCTTGCAATAAAATATCCTGAAAAAAGGGATCCTACGGCACCGATCATAAATATGGCTGCTGCCGTTTCAAACAAACGCATTCGTTCTTCATCTGTGGATTTGCCGACTTCCGGAAGCAGGGGTATTTCCATTTTCCTTTCCAGAAGCAACCCGAATCTTCTCAATGTAATAAACAAAGATATTGTGGAAGGAATCATAAACGGAATTGCAAGTGCAGGAATCCGCTGCTCTAATCCTAACATACCGGGCAAAATATCCGTTATCGACCCCACAACAAATGGAAACATCATGGATATAAGGAAATGTGTTATCTGCCGCTTCAGAGGGCTATCAGGTTCAATTTCCCTCCACCAGCGAATCAACAATACAATAGTAATGACTGTATAGGTAATGTAGTATACGTTAATCCAAATCTGCCCAATATTTGCAGGAAGCATGTTTACCCATCCGAAATCACTCGGCACCATTTCATATTGTTTCTCTGCGAGAAATCCAAATGGCGCAAACAGAATTACATTGATAACAGAAGGTAGGTATAGGATAATTGCTCTGCTTAGTTTGTTTAGTTGAAAGCGATGATTTGTCAGGATTAATGCAAAGTGGAGTAAAAGAGTATGAAAAAATCCCCAACCGAAAACAGACATACACCTCCAAAAAGCACTTGCTTCCGCTGTAGGCGCTGAACTTGCAATGGAATACGTAAATGACCAAACTGCCAATGAGCTTGTTGTTAAGAGAAATAGCCTGTTGATATAGCTTTTTGCGTTAACATCTATTGCATACGCACCAAAAACCATGTAAAAAAAACCGCAAATATAGTATATAGTTGACACGAGTAAGCTATATCTCATAATCTCATCTCCAAAAAAGTAAGGTTTTCAAATCTCCGCTATTACAAGTCTCTCTGCTTCTTTCCTCTTTTCGGGCAAGTCTGTCATTTTTCCGGTATGTTTATGAAACCCTTGGGGTCTCGCAGGTATTTTTCCGGCGCCACGTATTTAATATATAAATCAATGCTCCCCTTTGGCGTCTGCACCATTGGGAGATACAGACGCACTGAAACTTGAATAAGCATATTCTCCCGCATCGTTAAGGAGTGCATATCCATTCTTACCACGGCGCTTAATCTCGTACAATGCGTCATCGGCACTCTTATAGAGTTGCCTGTTAAAATGATTCACTTGCGCAATCTCACAAATATCTCTTGTGTCACAATCCCAATAGCTGTTTCTATGACTTCATTATGACTTACTTTCGTGAAAATGTCTATTGTTTCTATGCTTTGTGTGAGGGCTATATTGATTTACTACTTATATCACAAACTGCCTGCAATTTCAATAATATTATAATGCGGAAACTCATATAATAGTTTCAGCTTATTATATCACAATCCTGCGCGGTAGTCGGACTAAGAAAGCCCTATTCTCCAAGAATATACTGCTTGTCTGACTTCCTATTTTGCTTTGAACACCGGTTTATATTTCGCCTTCATGTAGGCATCATGGACTGGCTTGAACTTCTGATAATTAGTGATGTTTTTGATGAGAGGCTGTATCTTGTGATCTTGTGCAGGCAAGCTTCGATGCTCTTTAATTCTTCAACGGTACGGCTATACGAACTATGAATATCCTAAAGAAAGCTGTTTTTGAGAAACAACATGACAGTAAGTAACGAAAAAACTCGAGGTTGGTACTATAAAAACAAAGATAAAAAGTCTGTAATTGCTGACTACAGACGGGATTCTGTGGAGGTGTGCTTTCGAAAAAATTCGAACTGATTTCGCCCAAAATTTGTAGGGCGGGTGGAATTCCCCCCCCCAAAAAACCCTTCCGCCCGCACGCAGAAGCGACCCTTTCGGATTGGACGACTTCAAGTTTTTCGTTCCGTTTTTAGCGGAACTCTGGGCTTTGCCCAGTTTGGCGGCAAATTCTTTTTCAAAACTACTTGATTTTCACCGGATAGTTGCATATAATGAGACTGCGAGGTGAAAATATGATAAAGACAACAGCAATGCTCTTAGAAGAATTAAACGAATATGGATCTCCAAAGTCAAAGCTCTCGCGCATGGTAGAGCGTGGCGAATGCTTTCCTATTACAAGAGGACTCTATGAAACCGACCCAAATGTGCCAGCCCATCTGCTTGCAGGCAGTATTTATGGTCCGTCATACATTTCTTTTGAATATGCCTTAGGCTATTATGGACTGATTCCCGAAGCGGTATATACTGTTACCTGCGCTACCTTTGAAAAGAAAAAGAAAAAGAAGTATGAAACATCCTTCGGGACATTCACTTATCGGGACGTGCCGTCAGAGGCGTTTCCGTTAGGGATCAGATTGATTCAGGAGGGAGACTATTTCTATCGGATTGCCGAACCGGAAAAGGCGCTGTGCGACCAGCTTTATACGATTTCTCCCGTTCCAAACATAAAGAAGCTCATGCAGCTTCTAACGGAAGATTTACGGATTGAGGAAGCTGAACTGAAAAAGCTGGATGCAGATAAGGTCTGTGAGTACAGTGAAGCGTATCGCACCACGAACATCAAGAAGCTCTGCTCGCTTTTAAGGAGAATATGATATGAGCGCAGTCATTGAACAGATGCTGAAAAGCTACCATGTAGAAAATATCTATGACAGGAAAAATGCCATGAAGGAGATCATGCAGGAAATCGTACTGTGTGGTTTGTCTCGTGCCGGGTTCTTTAAGAAGGCAGCCTTCTACGGCGGGACAGCTTTGAGGATCTTCTATGGTCTTGATCGCTTCTCGGAAGATTTGGATTTTTCACTGGAGGCCGAAGAATTGGATTTTGACTTAGGCTCCTATTTCCCTGTGCTGGAGAAGGAAGTGAAATCGTTTGGCCTGAACGTGGAAATTCAGGAGAAAGCAAAAACGAAAGAAAGCACGATCCGTTCCGCTTTTCTGAAAGGGAGCACGAAAGAGCACCTTTTGTTGTTCTATGCCGATGAGAAGGTTGCGGGAAGTGTGTCCAGACATGAGACCGTAAGAATAAAGTTTGAAGTGGATGTCAATCCCCCGGCCTATGCTACATTTGAGCACAAATATCGGCTGCTGCCAGTGCCCTATGAGGTGAAAATGTACGATATGCCCTCTCTGTTTGCCGGGAAAATTCATGCAGTCATCTGTCGTGCGTGGCAGAGTCGTATCAAAGGCAGAGATCTTTATGATTATATCTTTTATCTTTCAAGAGGTGCAGCAGTTAATCAAAAGCACCTCCGGGAACGACTCATTGACTCCAAGTACATTACCGCTGATGCAGACTGTTCTCTGAATGAGACAAAAAAGATGCTGGCAGAACGCTTTGACAGCATTGATTATGTACAGGCCAGACGGGATGTTGAGCCGTTTATACACGACACTTCCGTTTTGGATGCTTGGAGTTCAGAATTCTTCAGGCAAATAACGGACAGGTTGACAGCTATTTAATTCCCAACTGCAAACTAAATATTCCTATACATAGAGCATCCAGACCAGGTGCTCTGATTCTTTGCAAAGAAGGAGGAATCCTGTAAATCAAAAGAAAGGATTGACAAACCAACATGATTCGATTGACGGAGGAGAAACATCGGCTTCTGAAAGAAAAAATGACGCGAATCGATGGCACAAACCAAGAGGCGTTTCTTCGCAAAATGGCTCTGGACGGACTTATTATAAAGCTTGACTTGCCGAAACTGAAACAGATGATTTCACTCCTGAAAACTAATTTGGACTCGGCAGGGCAAACTGTTTTTCTGGGGCAATTATGATTTCACAAAAAGTGAAACTTGGCGGAGAGGGCGGGATTCGAACCCGCGAGACAGTTACTAGCCGCCTACTCGATTTCGAGTCGAGCGCCTTCAACCGGACTCGGCCACCTCTCCTTCTCCATTTATAACAATAAGAATTGTAATAATTATACTTTCTATCTTCTGTCTTGAAAGAACTTTTTTAACAAAGTGCCGCATTCATCTGCCAATACATCGCCTATTATTTCAACCTCATGGTTGAACAGTTTTTTTTCAAAAATGTTAACGACACTGCCGGCTGCACCAGCTTTAGGGTCGCGTGCTCCGAAGACCAATTTTTTAAGGCGGGCTTGAATAGCGGCATAGGCACACATAGGGCAAGGTTCTAAGGTAACATACATGGTAGCGCCATCGAGATGCCAGCTATTTAGTTTAGCACAGGCTTCTCTTATAGCTAATATTTCGGCATGAGCGGTAGGGTCATTGGTTCTTTCTTTCTGATTGTAAGCCCTGGCTAAGATCTCGCCATTTAAAGTGATTACAGCCCCTACCGGAACTTCTTGTGCGCAGAATGCCTGCCGGGCTAATTGGAGGGCTTCCTCCATTATCAGTTGGCAGTTCTCATCTTCCATAAATCAACCCTTGCCCTTAAGAGATATATAAACCTATAAATTCTTTTCTGATTTGTTCTTCATTTTGATATATATTTGATACCCATTGAGCTTCAGTTTAATTAAAGAACAGGGAGTTCAGTTTTATTTTAATTATCTAAAATATTGAAGCTGAAATGGTGCGCCCGGAGGGATTCGAACCCCCAGTCTACTGATCCGTAGTCAGTTGCTCTATCCAATTAAGCCACGGGCGCATTAAGATTAAGGTGTGATATAGCTCTGCTTTAAAGCTAAACCAAATTGTATTATAATTAAATATCTTCGTCAAATAAAATAATGACCTTAGAATTACACTTGCTAAAATCTCTCTCTTTACTATAATAAAAGGCAGCTCAATAAATTTTATATTCATTACTAAAAAATCTATTTGAGTAATAACTGTAGATAAAAGAATATGACGCAATTACCTTCTTTTCAAAAAACATTTGAAGTACACTCCTATGAGTCCCTCTATAATGGTCAGTTAAAACCCTCAAAACTGATTGATTATTTGAATGATACAGGAGAAAATCATTCTGAGACGCTAGGCCATTCTATGGAAAATATATTCCAACAGGGATTTTCCTGGATTGTTCTCTCTTGGAATGTTGCCATAGAAAAATGGCCTCAATTAAGGGATAAAATCACTATCGAGACCTGGATTTCTAAAGTAAAAAGGTGTTTTGCTTATCGAGAGTTTCTGCTGAAAAATAACCGGAACAAGCCTATAATAAGAGCGTCTTCGCGCTGGATTTTCTATAATTTAACCAAGAACAGGTCGGAAAGAATACCGCGGAATTTAATTAACCTTTGGCCCATTAGCGAACAAGAAACATATTCTGACGCGATTCAGGATTCAGCTATATTACAGCAAACCGAATACCAGAGTTTTCAAAACTCTTATCAAGTTCAGAAAGAAGATATCGATATTTTAGGCCATGTTCATAACACCAGATATGTGTATTGGGGTATGGATAATAAACCGGAATTTATAAAGAAAGAGTATATTTTAAAACATATACAGGTAACTTACCATCACGAGATTAAATACCCCGGGGATATTGTAATAAAACAAAAAATGTTTCCGCTGCCTGATAAGAAAAATATGCTAATCCATGATCAGATAATTGCTGACAATAAGCATAAGGTTTCTGCAGAGATTGTAACTAAATGGGAAAAACGATCTTCATTATAAAATTTTATGGTATTGAAAATGAAAACTGCCCCCGAAATCGAGAGCAGTAAATGACCTGGACAGTATCCTATCATACCTGTAAAATAAAAGACAATTATCCCCTTTAAAGAGCTATTTCTTCTATTGAAAGTCCCTTCACCAATTATTTAATAATAGTAATCTCTTTGGAACATTTGTTCAGTACATTAGCACCGTATTCTGCCACTACAACAATATCTTCAATACGTACACCAAATTTATCCTTTATGTAGATTCCCGGCTCCACACTGAAAGCCATCCCCTCTTCCAGTATCTGTTTATTGCCTGTTCTGATATAGGGTGCCTCATGTACGCTTACCCCAATTCCATGCCCGGTTCTGGTCAGGAAATATTCACCATAGCCCGCTTTGACAATTACTTCTCTGGCAGCTATGTCCACTTCCTCTGCGCTGACTCCTATGCCCACCTTTGCCTCACCGGCCTTATTAGCCGCCAAAACGGTATTGTATACTTTTTCTTCTTCCGCGTTAATTCCTCCTACAAAGACAGTTCTGGTAATATCAGAACAGTAGCTCTCATATTGACAGCCCAAATCCATAATAATGATGTCTTTTTCCTGAATTACCCGGGAATCATCACAATAGTGAGGCATGGAACTGTTGGGACCGGAAGCAACTATGGGGGTAAAAGAAAGACAAGTCCCCTTTTGCTCAAAAAACTCCATGATTTTCTCTTTAATATCTTTTTCGGTCATACCCGGTGCTATATATTTTATAGCCGCCTCCACCGCCTCATCGGCTAAATGGGCAGCTTTCTGCATCTTCTCAATTTCTTCTTTATCTTTTCTGATTCTCAATAATTCCAGTATCTCATGCCCGTTTACATATTCACCCGGCAGTCGGTTACTGATATCAATCAGGTCTATTCCTCTTATGGCATTATTAATGGCAATAGTTTTCCCTGAGAGAAGGTATTTTTGATAGGCTGTTTTAATAATATCTAAGACATTTTCACTATCTTCCCAGACGAAAAAGTCGGTATCCGGCCCCAGATTCTTTTCCGCTTCTTCCAAATACATTTTTGGCGAGATATGGAAATAATTACCATCCGCCAAAAAGAAGAAGGCCTGAAGCCTTTCACAGACATGTACATTAAAACCGGTTAAATAATTTAAATCATCTGAGGGTCCAATAATAAAGGCATCGATATTATTTTTTTTCATTAATTTTCGGAGTTTATCAGCATATTTTTTGTTAAGCATTTTTATCCCTGCTTCTTTTTTGTTTATATTTATATTTCTTCTCGTCATTTCGGTATATCATGCTATCAAAGCTAAGGGGCATCGGTATCAAGATGTTTTCTCATGGCTTGAACCCTTTTGTTCCAAGCATGCAGTCCTAAAGCCACCCCGATTACCCCATAGGAAATAAAAGCTCTAAAGAATTCTCCAATCTGGGCATCTCCAAAAAGATTATTTCCCGCTTTCGGTGATACTATAAATAGAGTGTGAAACAGAATGAGTCCTATAATGGCTTGACCGCTGGTAGCTTTGGTAACGGAAGCCCCTCCTAGAAGTATGGAAGCAATGGAGAAGGTAGCGATTTGTACATGGGCTCCATAGGTGGAGAGTGTTCCGATATTCTGCAGGAAAATAATCTGCCCCCAAGCTGCCAGAACGGTAGAAATAATCATGGCAATGGTTCTGGTTTTATCCACATTTATTCCCGATATTTTGGCAATTTCCATATCATGCCCAATAGTTCTGAAATCCTGCCCTAACTTGGTCTTCATGATCAATTCATTGAAAACCCAAATAACGGTAATAAATAAAACTGTTACAATGGGCAGTTTCACTGTTTTTAGAAGTGTGTTGGAATTGAGAACCCAGATACTTGTTCCCATAACTAGAGCCATAAGGATAAACAGGGTAACAAATTTAAAATTATCAACTTCTCCGCTGCCCTTTTTCTTTTTTAGAAAATAATTTATACTCAGTGCTATTATTCCCACTATTGCCGCAACCACGAGAACCTCAAAAAAAGGATACTTCAGTACATCATCAAGAGCATATTTTATCCCTGTTTTAGTAGCGAGGTCTATAGTATTTCTGATTCCGATTCCTCTACTCAATATCATATCGGGGTTTTTCATAGGAATTAATGTTCCCACTAAAAAAAGGAGTATGAATTGATAAACCCCATTGGCAAAAAATCCGGCAATCATACTGGTTATCATCTCCTGTCCTTTAGTTCTATTGAGTAGCATGGCAGTCAATATTCCAAAAAGAATAGCTATAGGGGTAGATAACAGTAGACTCAACATAAAACCATTAAAACCGGCAACTTTATAATGAGTTACTATTAAAATAGCAAATTGTCCTGCCATTGCCCCAATTACAATGCCAAAGTTAAGACCCAAGCCGGCGATTACCGGGATAACCAGTGCCAGGACTAAAAAGGAATTTCTGGTTATTCTGGTTAAAAGCTGATTAACTATAAATACTGCAGGTAATTGTGAAAAGTATACCCCTAATAAACAGATTATAATAAACAAGATAGGAACACTATTGTCAAATGCCAGTCTTTTAATCTTAGTGCTTAGACTTATTTGGGTTGTTTTAGTTTGATTTGGCTCTGCCATTTATGACTCACCCCCTATCCTGGTAAGGGCATAGAGTATTATGCCGTTCTGCACAATCACTCTTAGCATTTCCGACAGATTCCCTTCCGGTACCAATTCATTCGCCACCGGCATAGCCACAGTTAAGAGCCCTTGAAATAAGAAAGTTCCTATTATAACATGTGAAATCTTTATTTTAGATGTTGAAGCTCCCCCTATCAATACGGCTGCTACGGCCGGAAATGCCATATAGAGAGGCGCTAAATATAATTGTAAAAAACCAAAACTGAGTGAATAGACTATAACTCCAACCGCACCGAGAAAAGTAGATAAAATAGTACCAATAATCCTATTCTTGTCCACATTGATACCCGAGGCAGCAGCAAATTTTGGGTTAGCTCCGGCTGCGCTCATCTCGATACCTGCTTTGGTTCTAGAATAAACCCAGACCACAGCACAACAAGCCAAAAAGAATAGTATAAGACCGGTCGGAAAATACACTTTACCGATAGAAAAGCCCCATAATTTATTGAGTACCTCTCCGAAAGTAGAAGCTAAAGATACTGTAACCCTTAATCCTATCCCAATAGGCCATCTCATCTCCGGATGTTTAAAGGGTAAAGTTACCCAGGCAATCTGCATAAAAGAGACGATAGAAAATCCGGTATAGGTAGCCACCAGCATTTCAGACCCTTTTATTTTATTGAGCAAGAGACCATACAGCCAGCCCGATAATACAGCAAAAGGTAAGGAGATAATTATGGCGGAAATAAAACCATAGCCTAAAAGCGGGGATGTTAAATTGAATTCAATGGCGATTAGGGTGCCCAATATTCCACAGATGATACCTATCGGTAAGGCAAAATTGGGTCCGGTACCGCATTGTATAGCCGGTACCATAGCGAGAGAAAGCACTCCAAACATGCCGAATCTTCTGAGTATATCGGAGACTATTAAACCGAATGGGAGGTCAATCATCACCGCCGTTAAGCAAGTGGCTAGAAAGAGTAGACCGATTATCAATCTGGGAAGTCCAATTCTCTTTACGATATTATTAATTGTTTCATTCATTTAGTCTGCCCTCCCCATCCTCTTCAATCTTCTGATATTCACCTGCCATCATAAGGCCGAATTCCTGGTCACTGTTACTGGCTTTTAAAATACCGGCAACTTTGCCCTTAAATATGATGGCTATCCTATTACAGATAGAACGGAGCTCTACCAGTTCACTGGAGGTCATTATGATGGTCATACCCAGCTCCTTATTTAATTTTATCAATAGGTCAAGGACCAGCTTTTTTGCTCCCACATCAATTCCACGGGTTGGTTCAGATACCAAGATAGTCTCGGGGTCCAATGCCAGAGCTCGGGCCACACATACCTTCTGTTGATTTCCCCCGCTGAGCTGCCTGGTTAATTGCTGGGAATGGGTACACCTTATATCTAAGTCTTGAATTATTTTAGCGGCGTACTCTCTGATTCCTGCATCATCTAATTGACTAAAAAATCCAAACCTCTTTAAAAATTTACCTTTAGTCTGCATGGTGGTAAATACAATATTGAGCTCAATGGAAGAGTCTAATAATAACCCTACCCCTCTTCTATCTTCTGAGACAAAGGCAAGCCCTCTTTCCAGAGAACTTTTGGTATTGTTCAGTTCCAACTTCTCCCCTTTAAAGATAACTTCGCCCTTGCTGGGGTATAATCCCATAAGTCCATTGGCAATACCTACTTTCCCCTGACCGGCAAGTCCCCCAATACCGAATATTTCCCCCTTGTAAATCTTTAGGTCTACCCCCGTCACTTTTTCTCCCGGCATATCCACCTGTAAATTCTTTATATCCAGAATTACTTCACTTTCCTGATATTCTCTTGACTGCTTCTCCTTACCCTTTAAATCAACTTTTCTGCCTACCATGAGTTCGGCAAGCTCGGCAACATTTGTCTCAGCACTCTTCCTATCGGCTACTAATTCACCATCCCTTAAAACGGTAATATTATCGGCTATCTGAATAACTTCACTCAGCCTATGGGTGATAAAAAGAATAGAGATACCGGACTCGGCCAATCTCTTCATGGCAGAAAGAAGATTATCGGCTTCACTCTCGGTCAGTACTGCGGTAGGTTCATCAAAAACCAACAGTCTGAGACCGGTCTTATCAATTTCACGGGCAATCTCTATAAATTGCATATGCCCTACCGGCAGCCCGGCAACAGTCACCCATTCGTCAATAGTAAGCCCCACTCTATTTAGAGCTTTTTTCGCATCGGCTGCCATGGAACCGGTATTGAGAGTTTTTAATCTATCGCTTCTAAAAACTTTACTTATTAAATTATCTTGAGTAGTCTCTCTATTGAGCTTAATATTTTCGGTAATGGTAAAATCCGGTATAAGCATAAACTCCTGGTGCACCATTCCGATACCCATTTTCATTGCTTCATAGGGTGATTTAAGATCTACCTTATCACCATTGAGATATATTTCACCGGAAAAGCCTCCCGTGGAGTGAATAACCGGCATTCCAAAGAGTATATTCATGAGGGTTGACTTTCCGGCACCATTTTCTCCGATAAGTCCGTGGATTTCACCCTTTCGAACCGATAGACTGACTCCTTTCAGGACTTTATTGCCATAATATTCCTTATCAATATTCTTCATTTGTAAAACATAGTCTTCAGCCATGCAAGTACCACCTTCTTAAATTAATTAAAAGGTAAGGTTGACTTTGGACAACCTTACCTTTTTTAGAAGTCATTAGTTTTAAGTAAACTGTTTCGGTAAATTAGAATGTGATGTAGTCAAGTAATACCACCAAGAAGTTATCGTAGGTAACCCCTTCATGCTCAAAGGCTTTAAGATCTATGTCAACACCGGCATAATCGCTGAGTTTTTCCAAGAGTACCGGAATGTTCATTTTTTCAGTGAATTTTCCTTGAATCCAGTCTTTGGCATATTCTGCACCGGCTTCAATAAACATCATAGCTACCGGTGCCGGCCAGGTGGATAGTCTTCCGCTTACTCCTTTTTCCGCCATAACCTTAGTAATTTCCTCAATTATCCAGGGCAGATCGCCCATCTTATCTTCCGATACTTCAATACCTAAAGCTGAAGGAAAGCCATGATAGGGAGACGGACAGCAAGGTTGAGCATAGAGAGCACCGGTAGAAACTATGGCACTGATTAGCGGTATCTGCTGTGAGCAGTTGGTACTGAAGAAACAGGTGTCCTTACCATATTTTTCCACCATTCTGGGAACATCTTCTAAGATAAATTGTTGAGAACCTGTTATGCCGGCATCACCCGTTGGGTCCGGAGAATCTGCTTCTACAAAATCTAAACCAAGACGGGCACATTCTTCCTTCATAATATCTCTTCTGGTGGAAAGGGTTAAGAAAGCCATGTGTCGTGGGAAGGAATAATGAACCAGTGTACGCGCTCCTAATTTTTGGGCCTGCACCGGTATGGTATAACCCATCCCAACATCATCCATTGCTAAAACTATATCAGCTCTTGGTGAAATCACCGGCGGGTCATCATGGGGTGTTCCCACTATAATAAGAAGGTCATCTCTTATCTCTTTTACAGAATCGATTCCGGGAGAGGTTCCCGGAACTGCCTGGCAGATAATTAAGGCTTTTACATCCGGATCTGATGCCATACTAACCATATTGGCAATGGTAGTCTCCTGTTCATCCATAAATTTATCCGGGTAAGTCATGACAATGACATGTTCCGGTCCGTATTTAGCCAGAACATGCTGTGCGGCTCTGAATTCTTCTTCATTTTGAGTAACTGTGCTGGTCAAAATACCTATTTTCCAATTGTCTTGTCCTAAGGCTGAAAAGGCCATTACTGACAATAACAGTACTACTGTTAAAACGAGTAGGATATTTTTTCTAAAATGANTCAT
>JGI24709J26583_10003389_pt1 | contig 12576 bp, 12 predicted proteins | sample BioPla2DNA1_FD_26583 | JGI IMG/M metagenome (IMG submission 26583) | reverse complement strand
CATTATCAAACGACCTACAAAAGTAGTCCCTAACATCATCCCATCATAAAAGCTATGTGCTTTTCCAAGACTTTTATATGCTAATTTAATTTCATTTTTTCTTTCCATTTCCCCACCAACAATTGTTTTTTAACGATTTTTATTATAATTACTTTTTCCCAATAAGCAAAGCTGAGCCAGAAAGACCAAGAAGCAAGGCATCTTTTTTTGATATAAACTTACCATTGGTTGTATCAATTAATGAAACTTTAGAGTAACCTTGTTTTTTAAGATTTTCTATAAACAAATCCATGTCACCATATTTTGATTTAGAAAAGATATCATGTATAACAAAAATTCCACCTTTTTTAAGAACACGCAATGTTTCTAATATTACTTCTTGTAATTTTTTGCTAGGTATATTGTGATATACATAATTACTAACCACAGCATCAAAGCTCTCATCTTCAAAATTCAAATTTGCTGCATCACCTTGCTTAAATGACACATTGTTAACACCTTCAGCTTTAGCATTATTTTCGCAAAGTGGTTTATTGTACGATGCGTATTCTTTGCCCCAACGATCAACCCCAACCATTTTTGCTGACAAATTGCGTTTTGCACAAGCAATAGTTAATGCGCCACTACCACAACCTACATCCAGTCCGGTTCCGCCTGAAGGAATTTTTACTTCATTTGCTATAGCATTTACAATCTTTGCTGACATTTTACGCTTACCGTTATAGTCAAATGCCTTATACATGTTTAGCATAAAAGCAAATATAACAGTGAAAATAATTGTTGAAAGTAAAAAAATGATAATCAAAGAAATCTTTAATGCAACATTAGACAGTGTAACGCCACAAAAGACGATAAATAAAACCAATGAAGCAATAGCTCCAGAAAGCAAAACATATAAAAGTCCTTTTGGAACCCAGTTTTTATAATCTGGCTTCATCAATGCCTCCTAAATTTATTTATTTTTTTGCAAGTATAGTTAGCCAAGGTTTTTTAGGATGTCTTTTAATTTCAATATTTGAAAATCCTGCAGTTTCAAGTGCCTTTGTTATATCATCGGCTGTATATACTTTCATGCCATCAATAATTTTTTCAAATTGCAAACTTGACTTATCAAGTCCATTAGATTCATTAACAATCATAAAAGTTCCACCAACTTTTAAAATGTCATATATGCCCTTAAAACACTTTTCAAGACCTGGCCAAAAATATACTGTTTCAAAAGCCGTAGCTAAATTATATTGTTCTTTTTCTAAATTCAAATTAGACACATCCCCTTCTATTATTTTGCATCTTTTTTCTTCAATGTACTTTGCATTATATTTACTTGATTGCTCAACTGAAAGTGGCGAATAATCAATGCCTAACACTTTTGAGTTAGGATATTTTCCTAGTAATTGACCCATAGCATATCCACCTCCACAACCAATATCTACAATTCTTTCAAATGACAAGTTTTTTAACTGTAAAATTCCCCAATCGGCAACTTTCGCATGACCTATATTCATGCCTTTTAACATCAATTTTCCTAAAAACCCTTTTGGGTTCCCAGTATTATTAAAAATTTTTTTAAAACACATTTTTGTCTCCCCCCTTATGTATATACACTCTCTTTTTAGATACAAGTTAATATATTTATAAAACTACTATTTCGCTTTAAATTAAGTCAGCTATTTAACTATTTAATAAAGCACTGATACGCTTTGCCATTTCTTGTGGATACAAAGATGCCATACTAGCATGCCCTCTATTTTTTAATTTAACAAACTCCACATCAGGAAAAATCTTTTTTATATATTTAATATCTAGCTTTCTATCTTTTTCTTCTTTATCACCATACCAATATTCTAGTTTTCCTTTATATGAAGGTGCATCTTCTAACATTGAATAATTGTTACATGATTCAAATGTTTTCCATATTGTTTTATAACTAATAAAGCGAAGAACTTCCACCATATATTTCAAATCTTCTTCACTATATTCATCAGTAGAAAAAGCTTTCCTTAAAAGTTTAAAACCGCCAATTTTACCAATAGAAACTGTTAAAAAATCTCTAACAGCAATAAATCTTGTAAAAATCCACGGTATTTGATAAGGGGTAATTCCACCATCGCAAATGGCGCTTTTTACATTAACCTTTTGAACATTTAACATCCTTAAAACAACACTACCACCCATTGAACAGCCATAAAGAACATCTATAGTGTGTATGTTCTTTGCAATTAATATTTCCGTAAGTTTGTCTGCAATTTTTTCTACACTTGTAAAATGGACCTTTGGATTATCTTTGTCATAACCTGGTAAAGCCGGAACGATAATACGATAATCATTTTCAAGCAATGGAATAACACGATCAAAATAATCCCACATAACCACTGCTGGGTGTATAAGAACAATTACCTTATCATTATTTTTACCAAATTCATAAATTTTCATACTACACATCCCAAAGATCTTATATTAATTCTATAAATTTACACAAAATCTAGCTTGTTTATTGACATTTTTATGCATTTATCTCCTATCTTTCCAAATAGACGATGCAAGAATCGAATATTTGGACTTTTCATATCATAGTAACCAAGCATATAGCCTTTTGTGGTAACTTTGATTTTTTCTGACCAAATTAAATCTTTTTGAGGATTGTTTAAATAAAATAGACCATCTACATTATCGATACCCATATTTTTTAATGTCTTTGACATCATAAGCTTTAAACCTAACTTTCCTACACTATCAAAGACTAAAGTGCCCCCTTTAAATCTTCTAGAAAGCTCAAGCACTAAAGATTTTACTTCATGCATTTTGAAATAATGGAAAACTCCTGCTGCAAAAAATATGACGCCATTAGAACCATCAATCTCTTCCATCCATGAATAATCTCTTAAATCTGAAGCAATATTTTTTTCTCTTTCTTGGGCAAAAGTCAATTGGTTCCGAATGTCTATAATATCTGGGAAATCAATGTTGACAATATTGCAAAGTCCATTATCACAAGCTTTTCCTGTTTCATCTAAGCCACAGCCAAGATTTACTATTGTTGCTTTAGGATGTTTTTCCAAATATTTATTAATTTCCCACATCAAATCTAGCTGTCGCATTGCAGCTTCAAGTGCGCCAAATTCATATAAAAATGATTTGTTTTTTTTCTCTAGTTCAGAAAAATCATAATCTAATCTTTCACATAATTTTGTCGCATAAATATCTGTATAAAGTTCTGGAAATTTTTCAGAACACATTTTTCTCCCATATAACGGAACTATAAGTGTTTCTTGAACACTATTTTTTTCAATATGTATTTTCTTAGCTGACATATATCCCCTTACAATAATGTTGTTTAAATTTAACCAACTCTAATGATTAACAACATAATTATTTTTATTTAGCAGATTCTACTGCTTTCAATGCAAATTCTTGACAAAGCTTAATGCCTAAATCATCAGGATCATTTTGAATGATTAGTCCATCTGCAATCATTTTTGCACCCTTACTTTTAGCTCTTTCTTGCCAATTTCTCATCCATTCGCCATCACCCCAGTCATATGAGCCAAATAACCCAAGCTTTTTATCATTTAGTTGATCTTCAATAGATTCAAAGAAGGGCTCAAACTCAGATTCTTCCAAAACCTCTGCGCCCATTGCTGGACAGCCAAATAAGATAACTGAACTGTTTAAAATATCACTAGAAGCCTCCCCTACAGTTAATAGCTCAACATCTATTTGATTTTCTTTAATTGTTTCATACATAGCCTTTGCCATGCTTTCTGTATTTCCAGTCATTGACCAATATACTATTGAAATTTTCATAAAAACCTCCTAAAATTTTTTATTTTATTTATGCCATCTTAAAAATTTCTTTTAAGCTTTGACCATTTTCTAACCTATTGCAAATATTTTTAGTACAACGCTTATATCTTTCAAAAAGTTTTGCCTTTTCTTTAGGATTGCTATACACTTTCCAATGCCCGCAAAGAATATGCGCACCGCTTGAGTTATTAATAAACCCTTTAACATCTTCTAAATCATAGCCTAAGAAAACCCCTACTTCATGTGGAAAACAATATTGATTAAACTTATCCTTTAACTGACTTATTGCATCATCTACATCATTGTAGTTATATCCATATTCATATAAAAATTCTTTTATTTCTTTTCTAAATAAAAGTGAAGACAATTGCTTTTGGTTATAAATAAAAAGCCTTGCTTTTGAATTACATATTCTTAAAATTGCAAACCTTATGCCAATTTTCTCTAAATTTTCTTGCATCTCATAAAGCCTTGATAAATGACTTAAATCCAAGCTAAATAAACTTGAGGGTTTAATCCTTGCAAGTGTCGCCCCGCAATATCTGCCTAAAGCATATTCAAATTCACATAATTTCTTTTTCATAATATATTTAAAAATATTCCATATCTTTAAGTTCGCAATGGCGAACTAGATTTGTTTTTAAAAGGGCTATATTGCCCTAAAACTGACTACCTATGCTTTATTTTATTAATACTCTCTTTTTTAGTTCGCCATTGCGAACTTGTTATTTAATTATAATGCTACTATTATATATGTGTCAACTATTTTTATATTCTTTTAGCTTTAGGAAGCAGTGTTAAATCTAATAGCAGGCTTCTAAAAATGGAATTAATTATTATACACATCATAAGGTGCATCTTTTCTAAAAACAAAACCTTTTTTACGCCAATTAACATTAGTTTTATAATTCAAAAATGCAAAATCTATATCATCTGAATATCCTGTATGTGATGTTATTACTCTTTTTACATTCTCTTTTTTTGCAAATTTATATAATTTTTCCAAAGACTTAATATTAGCTTTCGTGTCAATATTCCAAAAATCATAAAAACAATAACCACCATCTTCGCCTAAAACTAAGGTATCTCCTGTAAATAAATTTCCTTCAATTAAATAAGAGGTATGCCCTAGAGTATGACCTGGTGAAAATATAGTTTTAACTTGCAAATCATCAATAACCAAAAAAGAATCTTCTTTAAAAGCAATATATTCTTTTTCTAATTGAATAGGAGATGATAAACCTATGCTTAAAATCTTTTTCCTAAAGTATGTTTTTGTTAAATATTTTTCCTCTTCTTCAGATAAATAAATTTTAGCTTTTGGAAATATTTGCCTACATCTTTTATCTATGCCACCTGCATGATCTAAATCTAAATGAGTTAATAAAATAGAATGAATTTCTGTTGGTAAAATTCCCAATTGCTTGAGACCTTTTTGCATATTTTCACTATTTTTATAGCCACAATCAATAGCAATATAGCCATGTCTAGATTTTAACAAAAAGACATTTACATCTTTATCTCTAATTGCATAAAGATTTTCTAAAATTTTACTTGTTTCAATAGGACAAAGTAGACCTTTACCCTTTACTATTTTAGGTTTTACAACTAAACCAAAAAACTCAACTAAATTCATATGCATTTCCTTAATTTATTTCTAGCTTACCTTTTAGATTATATTTTGCTTTCTACAATTGTATAAAACATTTTTAGTCTCATTGTTTTTGCGACAAAATTTTAAATACTAATCATAATATTTAATTACGATGTCATATGTTTTTCAATAAGTTTGTGTGTATTAATGCGTTTTTGTTTTCGACATTAATTGCAATCAATTATGTTGTTAGTGCACTAAAGTACTCTTCAACAAGCTCTTTCCCGCCATCTTTTATAATTTTTCCATCTTTCATGATGAGCACCCTATCAGCTAAAGCTTCTGCACAACGCTTGTCATGAGTTATTGTAAGCATAGTATTTTTTGTTTCATTGTGTATTTCGTTTAATATATTGACAAGCCTTTTTAATCCTTGATAATCTTGCCCAACAGTTGGTTCATCTAGAATTAAAACTTCAGGTTTTATAGCTAAAATTGCAGCAATTGATACTTTTCGTTTTTGCCCTTCAGATAACGAGTGAGGATGTCTAGATAATAAATGCCCTATTTGAAACATATCAACAATCTTTTGGCATTGTCCTAATGAATGACCACCAAAAAGAATTTCTTGTTCAACCGTAGGCATAAACAACTGATAATTGGGATTTTGAAAAACAAAACCAACTTTCTTAAACCAAGCTTTAGTACCCTTTCTTCTACTATTACCTAATTTTTTATCAATGTGCTGGATAATATACCCCTCTGAATATCTAAGTAAACGTCCTATTGATTTTACAAGTGTTGTTTTGCCACAACCATTTTCTCCTAATAAAACAATGCGCTCACCTTTATTGATATCAAAACTTATATTATTTAATATACTTTTCTTTTTTACTGAAAATGACACATTTTTCACTTCAATTAGCTTTTTCTCGCTTGCTAAAACATTTGAAGTATCTGTAATTTTCATAGATTGAGTTTCTAGATATTCTTTTTTATCTAAAACTTTATATACTCTACCTCTTTCTATATGCCAAACATCATCTATATGATTTATTATGACATCTAACCTATGTTCAATTAGCAAGATAGCATATCCTTTTGAAGCTAACATTTTTAATACATTGATTAAATCTAGAGCACCTTCTAAATCCAAATTTGCTAAAGGCTCATCAAAAATTAAAATCCTTTGATTCATAGCTAAAGTTGTTGCAGTTATTAGTCTTTGTTTTTGACCGCCTGACAAAGTTCTCGTTTTCAAATCTTTTGAAAGTTTCATCAACTCGCAAGCTCTATTAATTCTTTTGTCAATTTCATCAGATGGTATAGCAATATTTTCACAGCCAAAGGCTATTTCATCTTTTACTATTGGTCTAATAATTTGCTCTTCTGCATTTTGCAAAACAGAGCCCACTTTTTTTGATATTTGCCCTATTGTCATACCTGATGTAGAAACACCATCAATATAGATTTTTCCAGAAAAATCACCACTTATGACATTTGGGATCATTCCATTTATTAAGTAAAATAAAGTTGATTTTCCTTCTCCAGACATTCCAGAAAGCAATGAAATTTTTCCATATTCTAGATTAAAGTTTATATTAGACAAAACCTCTTCACTTGCATTTTCATATCTAAAAGATACCTCTTGAAGATCTACTGCATAATTATTTTTCTCCTTTAAAGTATCTTGTATATCGTTCAAGTTTTCATTTTCAAATTTATTTTTATCTACACTAGAAAAATTTGATGTGCTACTCATAATATCACCATCAGACTGCAATGACTCTATATTTAAATTGCTACTCATAATATCACCACCAGACTGCAATGACTCTATACTAAAAGTATTTAAATTGCTGCTCATAATACCACCACCAAAACTGCAATTACAATAAATAACAAAACAATAAAAATATCCCAAAGTTTTAGTTTTATAGGATTATATATTGTAACTTCAGATTTATCTACAGTAAATCCCCTCGTTTCAACGCTTATAGATAAAGTGTCAGAAATGTTTACAATTCTAACTACTAATGGTATCAAAAACGCCCTATATATTACTTTAGGGTTTAACCAAGAAGTTGCACCTCTAGTTCTCATAGCATCTCTAATTTGCCTAATTTCTTTTGCAAATAAAGGGAAAAAATTTACAGATATCATCATACCTAGCACAATGATTTTAGGACATTTTATTTGCTGTAAATTTCTAATAAACAAAGTGTTTGAAATTGATAGTAATGGTATTATTGAAAAACTAATAGCTAAAGACCTATTAACTGCAGCAAGCGTGTTTTGAATGTTTTGTCCAGAAGTTGCATAAGTTATTCCTGCAAATAAAGCAATCATAAAAGCTGCTACTGGAAGTGAAGCAAGTGCTGCCCTATAATATCCTGTAACAATATATAGTAAAAATATTCCAACATAAAACCAATGCATATCTTGAAGCTTTGCTGTAAGCAATCCATAAAACAATGTAGCAACAGATAATAGTACTGCTATTAATGGATATATTGGTCTTTTTACATTTTCACTATGCATAATTGCCTACAATATTTATATAAACTACAAATTAACTATCTTTATTTTTATTCTTTTTTAACACTCCTGCTTTATCTAATTCTTTTGCCACTTTAACTCCTAAAAGTGCACCAAGTATACCTACGATAAAAACTGCACTAGTCATGCCAAAAACAACCCACGGATTTTTAATTGCTACTGCAAAAACTTCTGGTGAAGTTATGCTATTCCATATATTTGGAACAATTAATCCAAGTGGTGGCACTATTGCTGCTCCAATAAAGCAAGCTATATCTTTCTTATATCCTCTAAAGATTAATATAATGATTAACTCAGCAACTAAAGCAACGAAAACATTACTCACTCCCATCACTGGACTCATCGCTATCATGATTACACCCATGAATAAAAGCATTAAAGTTAAAGAAAATGGTTTTCTAACCTTCATTAATCCAATTGCAATAAAAAATGACATCTGAAAACCTGTAACAACTTGGGCAATCCCAAATAAAACTCTTGTAAGCTCTTTTACTAAAGGCATGACTGCACAAGTTACTATCATTACTGCAGCAGTAATTGCCAAAAAGACAACATCTCTAACTGTAAATTTTTGAAATATTTTTTCTTTAGCCTCTATTTTTAAAGATGAATTTTGAGTAACTTCATCACCATTCAAAAGTGCAGTAGATTTGCCTACATCAACGGCATCCATTTCATTAGTTTTAACCTCTATTTCTGAAGATGTGTTTTTGAAAGCTTCATAATTATCTGAATGATTTGACTCAACTATACACACTTCATTAGCTGTAGTTTTAACTTTATCATTGTTTTTCAATCTTCCTTTGACCATTTGATTTCCCCTTTTTTGTTTGGATTAAATGTTTAATTGCAATTATTGGATGATAAATTATCATCCTAGGACCAGAAAATCTCATTATATCCTTAATTTTTAATCTCATTTCTGGCTTATAACAAGGTGTTTTGCAATTTGAACAAAATGTCTTTGTTGCCATGTGTGGACATCTTTGTGTTCGTGTATTTGCATACTCTAGCACCTCTTTACAATCTGCACACAAAACTCCTTTTTTCATTTTATGCTTTTTACGGCAATATATTTTTACCATTTGCCCAATTACTTTTTGTTCAAGCAATCTTTTTTTCTCAATGTTTTTTATCATATCAACTTCTCTTCAATTACATGAAAAGCTATGCATGCTTTATGCCACATGTAAGGTCTCTTGCCCGTTGGAATTAAAATAATATACTCTATCTGCAATTGACATTGTAGACTCTCTATGAGAAACGATTATAATGGCCTTATCTTTTTTATTCATAATCAAAGATTTTAAAATAATGCCTTCATTGATAGCGTCAACATTGCTTGTTGGTTCATCAAGTAAAATTATTTGTGCATCAGATAAAAAGCACCTAGCTATTGCTAATCTTTGCGATTCACCCGCTGAAAAGATTGCATTTTTACCACCAACTTTAGTGTCGTAGCCATCTTTTAAGCTAGAAACAAAATCGTGAATTCCCGCTTTTTTGCAAGCTTCTATTATTTCTTCATCACTAGCACTAGGTTTTGCAATCTTTAAATTCCCTTTAATTGTGTCTTCAAATAAATATGTTGATTGACTTACCATAACAACATTTTTCTTTAATGAACTTGTATTTAAATCTTCTATTTCAATTCCGTTATATAAAATACGACCTTTTTGTTTTTTCCAAAATCTAAGTAGTAGTTTTAATAGTGTTGACTTACCACAACCCGATTCACCCATGATACCAACTATTTCGCCTTTTTTTACTTCAACACTTACATTATCTAAAACAGGATTTTGACCATAACTAAAGCTTAAGTTTTCAACTTTAACACTGTCTGCTTCAATCTCATTTTTATTTTCAATATCTCTAACTGCAGGTTCTTCAGCTAAAAGATCAAAAACTCTTTCACCACTTGCAAAAGTTTGAGATAAGCTATTTGGCAAAGCTGCTAAAGCAAGTACTGGGCCATAAGAAGACATTAAAGCGACAACACCAACGAGCATAATAGGAGCACTTAAGTTTACAAACTTTACTAAAATTAAACCAAGTGATAACATGCAAAGATTTAATATAATTACAACCATATTAGTTATAACATTCATAGTAAGTCCTTTGTTTTTTAAATCAGTTGAACTCTCTAAAAGTTTATCTGTATTTAAATCAATATTTTCTTTATGCTCTTCTTCTTTTCCATGCAAAATTATGTCTTTACTTCCTTTTATAGCATCCATAAAGTATCCGTTAAATGCTGTAAATTGCTTGCGATATCGTTGACCTACTTCCATTGTTGTTTTTTGAGAAAGAAGTGGCAAAAGTATAGCTACAATTAAATATGCAAAAGCTGCAAAAATAGCCATGTACCAATTAACACTAAATCCAATAAACAAAACCATAGTAAGTGAAGATATCAAAGCTATTCCTACTGGAGAAATTGTATGAGCGTAAAACACCTCAATTGTTTCAATGTCTGCGGTTATCATAGAAATTATTGTCCCCTTTTGTTTTGTCTCTAATTTAGCAGGACACAATACTCTAAGTTTTTGAAATATTATATCTCTCATTTTTGCAAGAAGTTTAAATGCTATATAGTGATTAGCATATTGCTCAAAATATCTCAAAATTCCTCTCAAGATACCAAAGGTTATAATTAGTGCAAAAAGCCAAGCATATGATATTGATACTGCAGCACCTAGTGCTTTAGCAACTGCAACAGATCCAAGCACAGGAATAAATATACCTAAAATATGGCCAAGGCTTCCGTTAAAAACAGCTATTACTATCACATATGATAAGCTGCCAATCAATGCCAAAAGCTTTGAAATAATTTTCATGCCAGTTAGTTTTCTTTTCTTATTTTGCATGCTTATTCTTCCTCCCTTTGACATATTCACCTCTTTTTTCTAAAGATGTATTATCAACCTTATCTTTGCTTATGGCTCCATTTATTAATTTATTAGGTTCCCCTTGTTTGGCTTTCTGGCTATTGCTCTTACTGATTGCTATTGTTTTATAATCATTTTCTAAAGCATACTGCTCATTATATACGCTTGCATATTTACCATTTTTGCTTATCAACTCTTTATGAGTTCCACTTTCAATAAGCTTTCCATTTTCAAGCATATATATCTTATCTGCTAGCACAACATTTTGTAGTCTATGAGAAATAACCACGACAATTTTTTCTTTTGCTAAAGATTGAATCTCTTTCATTATTATTGCTTCACTTTCAATATCAATGTTGCTTGTAACCTCATCGAATAAATAAATATCAGTATCTTCTACAAGATTAATAGCTAAAGCTAATCGTTGCCTTTCCCCACCTGATATATTTTCACTATCTTCTAAAATGATATAATCAAGTCCGCCAATGTTTTCTACAAATGTTTTTAAATTCACCTTTTCAAGCAATTGAAATATCTCATCGTCTTTAATATCGTTTTTTGCTAAACGAAAATTATCTCTAATGCTTCTATTAAAGATAAAAGTGTTATAACTTACACTTGTTATATTTGAATAATATGAACTTCTATCATATTCTCTAATATAATGACCATTTAAAGTTACTTTTCCTTTTTGTGGCAAGTATGCACCAAGTAAAAGATTTATTATTGTGCTTTTTCCACTTCCAGATTCGCCAACAACAGCATTGAATCCCTTTTTAAAATCCACATTTAAATCCCTAATTACTATCCTTTCATTGTCATAAGAAAAATCGACATTCTCTAAAGCAATGACTTTTGCATTTTGAACAATTTTATTTCCCCATTTTGGATTTTCTAAATCTAATAAAGTCTTTATTTTCTTTCCTGCAGTAGAACCATTCATAGCAACATGAAAAGCACTAGCTAAAGCTCGCATTGGCAAGAAAAATTCTGCAGATATTAAAATTAAAAATAAAGCAATAATTGGAGATATCGCATTTACGCTAGCAGTCGCACCTAAAATTGCAAAAACAATTGCTACAGCAGAAGCACCAAAGGCAACTATATCAATAATAGTTAGCGAAGTTAGTTGCATAACTAGCACCTTCATTGTTATAACTCTAAAATCTTCACTTTTAACTGCTATCTCAACTTGCTTTGCTGCACATGCATTAAAAATTTTCAATTCTTTCATCCCTTGAAGGCTGTCTAAAAAACCATTACCCATAGATGTATATTTGTCCCAGTATTTTGAAAATGTTCTCCTCGCCCATTTAGAAACTATGACTATAGAAATTGGCATCAAAGGTAGAGCACATAACAAAACAAGAGCAACTTGATAGCGAAAAATTGCGCTTATAATAAATAATAAGATTGGCGCTATCATTGCGACAAAAAAGGAAGGTAAATATGCTGTATAATATGAATCTAGCTGCTCAACGCCCTCGACAGTCATTTGAGTCATTGCTGCAGTTTGCTCTACACTTTTACCTAACCCCATATCTAAAAGCTTTGCATATGCTTTTTTTCTAATGTTCTTTTTTACATTGTTACCTAGTGTGTTTTTAATCTTCCCACTAAAATATATTGTAAAAACCTTTAGTCCACCACAAGCTAATGCTAAAAATATATATAAAACATATTTACCCACATCCCTACTTTGTTTTAGAGTTAAATCTAAGCATAAACAAA
>JGI24709J26583_10003383_pt1 | contig 12600 bp, 9 predicted proteins | sample BioPla2DNA1_FD_26583 | JGI IMG/M metagenome (IMG submission 26583) | reverse complement strand
GTTGTTAAGCAATATCGAAAAATTTATTTTGATTATTATTACAATATTCCTTTCGTTTTTAGACGAATTAAAAGAATCAACAATTTCACAGAATTAAAAAGTACTTTCAGAGCTTTTATTTATGTGTTAAAATTTATTTTCAAAAAGCCTTATTTCTAATACCTACATCAACAAAAAACTTCAACAGCCTAAATTTTATGTCAAAAAATTTCTTTGGTCTTAAATAATATCTAAAAAAAGCATAAAGTCTGATTCGTCTTAAACGTTTCAGGCTAAGACCCTCTGGTATATAGTATGGCAAACCGCTTTCTGACTTCATATATTTTACCCAAATATTTTCACCAAAAACTTTTTCATCAACACCATATTTGAAAATAGGCGACTGTGGCAAAGCAGTCAAATTATAATATTGAGCATAATCTGCTTTTAATCTATTAGAAAAACTAATAGTTTCATAAATCTCTTTATAGCTTTCTTTAGGATTTCCTAAAACATAAGAACACAAAACCCTTACATTATTCTTTTTGAGTGCATTTATTTTCTCAACATATTCAGAATTTGAAATATTTTTATTGATTCGTCGCCTAACCTCCTCATTACCAACCTCTACTCCTAATATAGCATAATGAAAGCCAGCACTTGCCATAATTTCAATCAATTCTTCATCTAAAGTATCAGCACGAGTGCAACATGTCCATTTAAACTTCAAGTTCTCAGATATAATCCATTCACACAACTCTATTACTCTTTTACGATTATATGTAAAAGTGTCATCTACAAAACTTATCCATTTAAGTTTTTTTTCTTCAACCAAAAATTTAATCTGACTTTTCACTAAATCTAAAGGATATTCCTTATAACGATTTTTACCAGGATCTTTACAAAACTTACAATTTCCAGGACATCCGCGAGTAGTTATAACTGTAAACCACCTACGTCCATAAAATATATTTTGATACTTGCTAAAATCATAAATACTATAATCAGGACTTAAATCGGTTTTTGAAACATCAAAGAACACAGGTTTATCTATCCTATTTTGTTTGGGAATAATTAATCCTTCAATATCATCAAAATTACTTTCTCCACTTTTTATCGTTTTTAAAAACTTTGGAAAACTCTCTTCACTATGTCCAACAAATCCAAAATCCACACCCATTTCTCGAATAATTTCGGGATGGTTTGTTACATGAGGACCACCTGCTACAATAATAAGATTTGGATATTTAGCTCTCAAACCTAAAGTTATTTTGTAAAACAAACCCAAAGAAATAGACATAATTGAATATGCTACAACCAAAGGAGGATTTTCTCCTAGCTTCTTGTAAAACTTTTTCAAACTTCTACCATTTACATCTGTATCATACAATTCAGAACTAAGTCCTTCCTTTTTTAATGCAGAACTTAAATAGCCAACACCTAAATATGGATAAATGGAGAACTGTAATGCTCGAGTTTTTGATGATGTAACAAAAAGACAATCCATACAATTAAATGAAAAATAAAAATCAAAGTTAGTAATAAAAAAACTATTTAGCAATAAAAATAAGAATTTTTACCATATTTCCATATAAATTAAAAGACCACAAAAACAAATTAAACAGCCAAATGTCAAAATTTAAAATTTTATATTAAATTTGCCTAAAATATTAAACTAATGAAGTATTATAAAAAATTATTTATACTTGTAAGTATAAGTCTGATACTGTGCTTTATCACATCATTAATTTATGTTAGTAATATAAAATTTTATGGAAACATTCTAGTTATAACAGAAAACACAACAACACTTGTAGCAAAAACGCCATTAAACAATTCTTTAAACTTTGAAGTTGCCACAAAAGATAATAAAAAAATAATATCATACTCTCATAAAAGATTTTATGCTAATTTAAAATTAGTTTCTAACAACAAAAACGACATTCTTAATTCAAAAATTTATACAAATGAAGAACTACAAGCAATATCAAAAGACAAAATCATTAACTCCAAGGGTTATTATGAATATAATATACCCCCTACAAATTACAGCTTTTCAAAAAAATATGTTGATTTCGTAAGCTATACATTTACTAGATTTAAAACTGTATTTTTTATTATATTACTACTAATAATATTTACAATGATATTATTAAATAGTAAAACAATTTTTAAAAAAATAAAATCAAATCTCCAATTTAAAAAATATACTAATAAAACAGTTTATAGATATTTAATTTCCTTAACTATATGTTTAATAAGTTTAGCATTTTTACAATTTATCAATTCAAGTTCAAAAACAAACAATCAAAAAATCGACAACTATGTTTATTTAGAAAGAGGACCTGATCAGTTTGACTATCAAACTATTGCAATAAATTATGCAAATAATTATGAATTTTTGACCACTGGCGAACTAAATAAAAACATAGATTACAAAATTATTGACGATAAAACACAACTAGATAATAAAAAAGGTTTATTAGGAGTAAAAGCGCTTAATAGATTTCCTGCTTATCCATTTTTAGTATCAGTTATTTACAAAATTTTCGGTCCAAATCCAATTATAATTAAACTTGTACAAATATTTCTTTTATTTTTGATTTGTTTTTTTTTACCTCTACTCGCATATAGAACATGGGGGCTTAAAGGTTTTACTTCTGGAATTATTGCAACACCATTTATTTTCCACTATTTATTAGACTATACATATTTAATCTTACCAGACACTCTTAGCATAATCTTTAACTTTTTTATAATATTTTTATGGCTTGAAACTAGAAAAAAAATCACTAAGCTTAATTTTATCGGATTAACGCTATTATTAGGAATAAGTTTTCTTACTAAGACAAGTATAAACATTATTTTACCCATTATTTTTATTGATATTTTTATAAATTTAAAAAAACAAAAAGTAAAAAACATATTATTTAAGTTATCTTATTTTCTTTTAATCTTTTTTATATCTTGGCTTCCCTATAATATATATAGCATTAAAAAATATTACAAATTTGTAGATGAGGCAACAGAAATTATTCAAAAAATAGAAGCAAAGTCGGAAACAGAACTTTTAAAATCATTTAAAACAACTGAAAACTCAGATTATTTTTCCACTAATTTAAAAGATATAACATACACAGATTTAAAATATTTTAAAGAAAATATTTTACCAGAAATAAATAAAAATAATTATCTTCCGATTTACAACACAAATATTAATTTCAATAAAAACCTTCTGTTCCTATCTTATGTGAAAATAATCTCTCTCAATAAAAAGCCATATTTTATGATTTCTTTAATATCAAATTATGGAGCCTTAGAATGTCATAACGAATATGTTACAAAAGGGATAATTACAAATGAGTGGCTAAAACACAAAGATAGTTTTTATAATAATGATGGGCTAAATAGCAAATCACAGTTAAAAAGAATTTTAAATTTCTATATAAAAAACCCAAGTCAAATTTTTAAAATATCTCACTCAAAATTAAAAACTAATATTGAACATACTAATATTATTAAAATATTTACTATAGTAGTTTTAATTTTTTTAATTTTCACAAGTTTAGAAAAGGAATTAAAAAGAAAACATAAAATTTTTGCATTAATATTATTTTTCTTAGGCATATTATTAAGCCTATTTATACAAGAGAGTGTATCATATATTTTTATTTTTCTTTGTTTATTATTATTAATGCCGAGCTTTAAAAACTACTATTTCCTTCCTTTTATTTTCTTAACACTCAATGGAATAGCCTACTCATTGATAGCATATAGTTCACAAAGATATTTATCCTATTATATGTTTATTCTATATTTTCTAACTGCTTTCTTCTTAATAGAAATTTTCAATATTTTAAAATCAAAAAAAATATTAACTTCGTATTATAAAAATAAAAATAAAAAAATTGAATAATTTAGACTTAAACATAGTTATTGCTGTTTACAATGAAGATGCTTTTATTTTTGAAGTAATCGAAAGTGTTATTTATGAAACACAAAAATTAAACCAAGCTTTTAGAATAATTATCATTGATGATTGCTCAACTGATAACACAGAGTTTGAAATAAATAGAGCCATAAAAAAACACAATCAAATAGAAATTGTTCTTAGGAAAAACAAAATTAATTCCGGTAAAGGTTTTTCTCTTAGACGCGGTTTCACACACTGTTCTGACGGAATTATAATAATACAGGATGCTGATTTAGAATATAGTCCTTCCGAATATAAAAAACTAATAGACCCAATTTTAAATAACAAAGCTGAGGTTGTTTACGGCTCACGATTTCAAGGTTCTGAACCAAAAAGAGTTTTGTATTATACTCATTATTTAGCAAATAAATTTTTAACAACTATTTCTAATATATTTACAGGACTAAATCTCACAGACATAGAAACTTGCTATAAAGTTTTTAAAAAAGAGCTTTTAAAAAAGATTAGTCTTAAAGAGAACCGCTTTGGAATAGAACCGGAAATAACTGCAAAACTTAGCAGGATTAAAGATGTCAGATTTGTTGAAGTTGGTATTTCCTATTTTGGAAGAACATATAAAGAAGGCAAAAAAATAAAATTTAAAGATGCAATACGCACTTTATATTGTATCTTTAAATATAATATATGGTCAAGAAAATGAAAGTGGAATTTAATAAATTTAATGAGTTTTATTTAGAACATAAAAATGAAGCTGATGCTCTAATTTCAAAAGTTTTAGAATCCGGACAATATATCAGATCTAAAAATATTGAAGTTTTAGAAAATAATCTTGCAAAATTATGTAATAGAAAATTTATAATTACTAATTCATCTTGCACAGATGCCATATTTTTAGCACTTAAAACTATTGATTTAAAACCTAAGGAGGAAGTTATTTTGCCTTCATTTTCTTATATTGCAAGCTTAAGTCCAATTTTAATGTGTGGGGCAAAACCAGTTTTTGTTGATATAAACAAAGAAAGTTTAACTGCTTCAATAGACAGTATTTATGAAGCAGTAACAGAAAAAACTAAAGCAATTATTTTTGTTCAATTATTTGGAAATATAATAGAGCTTAGCGATTTACATGAATTCTGCTTAGAGAAAAACATTGTTTTAATTGAAGACGCTGCACAATCAATTGGTGCAAAACATAAAAATTTTATGGGAGCCTCACAAGGCGACTTAAGTTGTTTAAGTTTTGATCCTACAAAAATAATTTCTGCCTTTGGTACCGGAGGGGCAGTTCTTACAAATAATGAAAAATATTTTAATAAACTAAAAAAACTAATTCATCACGGAAGAAATGAAAATGGAGAATTTGAAATACTTGGTTATAACAGCAAAATATCAGAAATTAATGCAAGTCTGATAAATATACAATTACAATACTTAGATAAATTTATAGCCAAAAATAACGAGCTTGCTAAAATTTATTTTTCTTATTTAAAAAACATTCCACAAATAAAAGCTATAAAACCACCAAAACATAATATTTCCAATTTTCATAAATTTGTTATCCTAGCCACAAATAGAAACGATTTGAAAAAATATTTATATAGCCATGGAATAGAAACAAAAATTCATTATTCTCCACTTTTACACGAACATAAACTTTTAAATAGTTTTGACTTCAAAACATATGATTTGCAGAACAGTGAATATATAAAAGAAAAAGTTTTGAGTTTACCTATTTATCCTAACTTAGAAAAAGAAAAAATTCAGTATATTTGTCAGTGTATTAAAAACTTTTACGAATTATGATTATAGTTGGAGCTGGAGCGGCAGGAATAGAAACATCAGCTTTTTTTATGGAAATATCTGATGAAGAAATAATATTTTACGACAATAAAGTAATTAAACATAAAATCTGGAATAAATACAAAGTTATTAATGATTTAGAAATTTTAAAAGAAATATTAAAAACTAATCCTAAGTTTTGTGTAGCAATAGGAAATCCTAGAAAAAGAGAAAAAATGTTTAATTTCATGCTTGATCTTGGAGCAAAACCTAAGAATATTATCGCAAGTAAAAACATTTTAAGTAAAATCAAGGAAAATGCCACACTTATCCAACCGGGAGTTTGTATTTCTTTTGATACAAATATTGGGAAATCTTGTCTTATCCATGCAAATTCTGTAATTGGGCATGAAGTTGAAATTGGAAACTTTGTTAATATTAGCCCTTTATGTTCTATTATCGGTCCTTGCAAAATCGGAGATTATTCTTATATTGGAGCTAAAAATGTAATAATGCCAAATATAAATATTGGGAAAAATGTTTACATTACACCCGGTAATATAATAAACAGAAATATAAAAGATTATGAAACTTTTTAGAAATACCAAAACATTATTAAAACTAATTTTATTCTTTATAGGATTTTTAATCTGTTTTATTCTTGGCTTTTGGCTTAATAAATTCATTATTGACACAAAATATTCTTATATAGTTTTTGCCATTATAAAATCTAGTTGTTTGATATTTAGTAGCACTTTTTTACTAATTTTAATTTTTTTACTTTATAAACGTAAATCAAAAACAATAATAATTAACTCAAGTTTATTTTTTATAAGTATATTAAATTTTTTCATTTTTTTTGAAATATTTTTCAGCTTTTATACACCAAGCACAAATGTCTTTACTGATTTATCAAACAATATTTGGTTAAAACGAAATTTTACTCAAATAAATAGTTTGGGCTATAGAGATTCTGAGCCAAAATCTGAAAACGAAAAACCTAATGTATTGATTATAGGAGATTCTTTTGTTGCAGGTCATGGAATAAAGTACGAAGAAATGTTTTCTAATATTCTGAAAAACAAATTAAAAGAAGAATATAATATTTTCAATTTAGGTGTTTGTGGTTCGCATACAGATAGAGAATTTGACTCTCTTTTAAACTATCCTATTAAAGCTGACATTATTATTCTTGGATATTATCACAACGACATTGAATCAGCAATGATAAAATTTAATTTTTTTCCTGAAATAAAAAATCCAAAAGATAATTTAAGTAAATTTTCTAAATTCTGTGTAAACAATTCATTATTTATAAATTATATTTTTACAATACAATCAAAAAAATCAATTTCTAAACAATTTTTAGAATCTGATAAAAATGATTTACTTGCATACTTAAATAAAGACTTGTGGGAATATCAAAAAAGCTCATTAGATAAGTTTTACAATTATTGTATTGAAAATAATATTAAATTTATTGTTTTATTTTTCCCAGGATTAAATGAAGGAATCACTTTAACAAATGAACTTGCAGGAAAAAAACTTGAGACTTACTGCATGGAAAAAAATATTGATTTTATAAATATTTATTCTGATATTAAAAATTTACCAATACACAAAAGGATAGCAAACAAACTTGATAATCACCCAAGTGCAGAAGTAAATAAAATTATAGCACGAAAACTTACCAAAAAATTATAGAGATTAATGTTAAATAAAATATTGATATACTTCCCTAATACCGAAGAATACAACTTTACACCACCTTATGAAAGTTTATTTCAAATTAAGGCATTAGAAGACTTTGCTGATAAAATAATTTTTATAGACGCAAGAAAAAGCAATGACAATAACTTTATAAAACAAGCTTTAAGTGATGTTTCTATAGTCATTATATCCACCTTAATAAAATATACTTCAATTACTATTAGCTTTCAATTAAAAGATGGAATAAAATTTTCTAAGCTTGCAGAAAGTTTTTCACTCCCTGTAATATGGACAGGAATGGCTGCTTACTTACTGGAAAATAATATTAAAGCATTTTGTACAAATGATTTATTCTTAAAAACAAACTATGAAGGAAGTTTAAAAAATATTATTTTTAAACTATCTAAGTCTGATAATAATTCAGACTTGCAAAAATGGGTAGAAGAAGAAAATAAACATTGCTTTTTACCAAGCAAATCATTTGAAGACTTTGGTAATTTTGATTTTAAGTCCATAAAAACAAAAGACTATATACACCATTCAACTTTTGACTATATTATTAGTACAGGTTGCATTAACTCATGTAGCTTTTGCTCTGTGCCAGCTATATATAAACAAAAATGGGACCATAATAAAATAGAAAATATTATAAACCATTTAAAGGAAATAATTTCAGAAAATAAAGAAATAAAAACTATTCATTTTAGAGATGATAATTTTTTGATAAAAAAATCATTTGTTTTTAAATTATTTCACGAATTACAAAAAGAAAATATAAATTTCCTATGGAGCTGTCAAACAAGCGTAAACATCTTACTAAGGTTTAAAGACGAAGAAATTCAGCAATTGTATAAATATGGTTGTAGAAATATTTCGTTTGGAGTTGAATCTGGAGATAAATTTATTTTACAAAAAGTTACGAAGTCGAAAACTAATAAACTTCAAGCTATTGAATTAATAAAAACACTAACAAAACACAACCTAAGCGTTTCTATCACAAGTATTATTAGTTTTCAATACAATAAAGGGCNAGACTTTAACAAAACTCTAAGATTTTTAATGAAGTTAAAATTATTATACCCACAATTAAGTATGTATTGTACGGTTTTTCAACCAATTCCGGGAACTGAAATTTTTAATGAAATATTTAAAAACAAAAACTATTAGTTAGAACCACTTGCTAATAATACTTGGACATCAAAACGGAAAAAAAGAATTTTAAAAAAATATGAAAGTTTTTATTTTGTGTTTGACAACAAAAATTTTTATAAACAATTACCTAAAGAACTTTCAAAAAAAATAAAACCTATAAACAGATTTTTTAGTCCTTTAATAAAATTACGATTTCGACTAGCTTTTATTGGTTTTTTATGGGAATATGCCTTACTAAAAAACAAATTGTCCACAATTAAATTAAAATTTGGAATTAATACCGACACTTCTCTTTCAGAAATTGGAATTAGACATTTAACTTCAAATTTTGATTATGGATACACAAATAAATTGGAATCCAAAGAGTAAACTATTGCAGAAGCTCTGAAAAATTTTCAATTAATTTGTCCTTATTCATTTTCGACAACTCTTCAAATACAAGATTTGATGCAAAAGACCTTTCAATAAATAAAGATAAATCTAATATTTTCATATTTTCAAAACTTAGAATAGTTTCTTCAATAAAAATCCATTTATCAGGCTGTTCTTTAATTAAATTTGCAAACTGTTTTTTTAATTTTTTTGCTAAATCAAAGGCTAGACAATAATTTTCTGGATTTTTTTCTCTTGATTCTGCTTGCTTGTACAAATCATAAAGCCTTTGAATAATATTTTTTAATATTTCTTTATTAAAATTATTAAATCTATATTTATTTTCATTTTTCTCAAAATTTACTTCCGCAATTCTATACAACTCTTTTAGTTCACTAGACTTTGTTGTCCATAATGCATTTTTAAAGGGAAAAAATACTTCACTAAACCAAATATCTGCATTAAGTTCATTCGCCATATTCACTAAACTTGACCATTCTCCTACATTATCTTTCATTGCACAAGCTGTAATCCCAAATTTCCTATGATTTTTAAGCGAATACTCGGCAAAATAATTTATATTTTTTAATGTTTTATTTATATCTGCATTTTTACGAATTCTAGAATACAATTCACTCTCAATGGCATCAACAGAAACGTTTATATAAAAATTTCCTCTTTCTAATAAATCTTTAATTTTCGAATTTAAGATACTTCCATTAGTTTGAATAAATATTTTGCATTCAGGATTTTCCTTTACTAATTTTTCCCAAATTAAGAAATAAATATTATTCAAAAAAGGTTCTCCCCCACTAAAACGAGCTTCTTTAATGTGCTTTAAAAGAAAAGAAATTGAGTCTATAAAAGCCTCATCATAAACAGATTGTATATTTTCAAGCCCTAAACTTGTTCTAATTGCCGAAGATGAATATTCAGAACACATTATACATTCTAAATTACATTCTGTTGCAATTTTAAAATCAAGCATAATTGGATATTCAGAATTTATTTCATAATTTTCATATAATAATGGGTTTACAGATTCAAACATTAAGTTTTCGAAAGCATAAAAACAAGTTTGACAGCCAGCGGAAAAATCAGCTTTTTTAAGTTTTTTTTGAAGATATTTTAGTTTATTGGATTTCCAAATATAATTTAGCTGAACTTGGGGATATACACCTAATACAAAAGAATTATTATGACAACAAACTGTAATTTTTCCATCGGGAAGGAAACGTAAACTTTTATAAGGAGCTAAACAAATTGGTAAAGCAAAATTTTTTTCAACTCTTTGTTTATTGTATTTTTTTACAATATTTTTCTTTAATATGTAATTTAATTTTCTCACAAATTAAAAGCTATTATACACAAATGGTCAACAATAGTGTCAACATCATTTTCTTGGAACTCATTAATAATCATCAACTTTGACATCTTCTCAAGATGTTTTAACAATTTTTCACTAAGCAATAATTCTGGAATTTGAAAAACAACCTCTTTAATTTTACTAAAAATATCTTCATGAACTTCTCCTAAAATTTGAGCAATCAAATTTACCATTTGAACTCTAATTTCTACTATTTCGCTATTAGTTTTAATATTTTCATTCATCTCCACAAGTCGTAAACTCCAAAATTCTAATAAGTTAATTAAATTTTTAAATCTAAATGTATTGGACTTTGTAATTTCAGAATTAATCTCAAACTCATAAGATTTATAATAATTTATGATTTCTTGAATTTTTTCCGGACTCAATGCCCATAAAGCTTGTTGCCAAGGTTTTAAAACAATATTAAAATTAAAATTCCATTCTTCTTTATTGCATTTTTCAACAATTTCAGGAATATCAAAAGCATTTATTATCATTGGACAAACAGTAATGGTAAAAATTCTTCCTTTATTTTTACAATGCGTTGAAAATTCATGAATATTATTCCAAGTTTTATTAAAATTTGCTCCTACTCTTATTTTCTCGTAAGTTTCAGGATTAAAACTATCTATTGAAACAGTGATATTTACTTTAGATTTTTCTAATAAATTATTAATTTTTTGATTAAAAACAGTTCCATTTGTAGTAATATTAATTATTATATCCGGGTTAATTTCAAACATTTTTTTCCAAATATCATAATAGAAATTTATAAGAAAAGGTTCGCCACCAGTAAATATAGAATACTTCACAAAAGGAAAAAACTCAACTAATTGTTCTAAAAAATTAGCATCATAAGAAAAATCTTTTGATTTTGGTTTAAAATTCTTCTGATTTTGTATTTTTGATGAAAGACTAGCATCGCACATAATACAAGCTAAATTACAAGTATTTTTTAATGAAAAATCCATCAAAACAGGATACCCATTATCATTTGCTTGTAAATAATCGAAAGATAAAGCATTAACATTATAAAAATCTTTATTAAAATAAGGAATTGCACAAAACTGACAAGATTCAGGGATATCAAATCTTTTCATTTTTTTACGAAAATCCTCATATTCTTGACTAAACCAAATATCTTTAAGAGTTTTTCCATGTAAAAATTGAAAATCAATATGATGACAACAAAACTGAACACCACCATTTCTATGAAAACGAATAGAAGTGAAAGGGGCATTGCAAAACCTTGAATGATTTTTCACTTCTCGTAAAGAATTATATTGTTTTTTTAAGCTTTTCTTTTTACCAAAAATCATTTAATCTAACATAAAACACAAAGATACTAAAAGATAATTAATTTTATCAAATTACTTGTCTCATTATTAAAAAAAAACTGTAAATTGCGGACAATATGATTTTAAAAAAACCTAAATATATTTGTAAAGCAGCTGAATACTCTTTACTCTTTCAACCAAGCGGTGAAGTTTTAGCTTGCCATTATAATAGAGGATATATTTTAGGGATTTATCCAAAAAATTCAATTAAAGAAATTTGGAATAGCAAAAAAAGAAAGAAATTACTTAACTCTATAAACAAAGGGAATTTTAAACTCGGTTGCTATTTCTGCAAAGAAAAAATAAATAAAGGCAATATTTGGGCTACTGGTTTTAATAAATATACTTATATAGACGATTGCAAAAAAGCCCAAATGCCTATATCAATGGAATTTCAACTAGACAATTTATGTAACCTAGAATGTATAATGTGTTCAGGGGAGTATTCCAGCGGTATCAGACAAAACAGAGAAAAAGGTAATGCTTACGAAAGTCCTTATGATGATAATTTTGTTAACCAACTTACAGATTATATTCCTCATCTAAAATATTGTGCTTTTACTGGCGGTGAACCTTTTTTATTTGAAATATATTATAAAATATGGGATAAAATAAAAATTTTAAATCCAGATTTACAACTCTATATTTCTAGTAATGGAACCATACTTAATGATAGAATAAAATCATATTTGAATGATTTGAATTTTAATTTCAGCATTTCAATTGATAGCGTTGAAAAAGAGACTTACGAAAAAATAAGGAGAAATGCAAAATTAGAAGAGACACTTGCAAATATTGAATGGTATCAAAACTATTGTAAATTAAAAAACACAGAAATAAATATAAAATCATTAGTTACACCACAAAATATTTTAGATATTAGTTCTCTATTAAAATACTGTAACGACAAAGACTTGCCACTTAACTTTAAATTTGCTATATTACCTTGGTTTGCAAGAATTGATACT
>JGI24709J26583_10003378_pt1 | contig 12608 bp, 6 predicted proteins | sample BioPla2DNA1_FD_26583 | JGI IMG/M metagenome (IMG submission 26583) | reverse complement strand
CATCGTAAAAATCATCAGCATAGTTCATAGGTGATTTGCCTTTTAAATCATCTGTAATCACAATTCCGATATTCATTTTATACTTATCAGTAGCTTCTTTAATTGCCTTATTTACAATTTCCTCTTCACTTTCAGTCAAACTGTTATCAAGGTCATAAACCATATTTCCGTTAAAGCTAGCAGATATGGTCGGCACGGCAAGCGTAAAGATAATGAATATAAGGGGTAGGATTATTTTTAGTTTTTTCATGAGAAGAAATACCCCCCGATTGTAAGAATAAGGGTAAGAATAGCTGTAAGTATACCACAGAACCTTAAGAGCTTCGGAATACTTAAAGGAGGTTTTCCAGCCAACTTGTAGGTTTGCCCGTTAATAACAAAGGAGTAGCTTTTGTCCTTATATTTGTATGTCATAAACCATACGGGCAGTAGTATATAATTCCAATCGGTTTTTAGAATACTTATATCAGAATTTGTGACATGAAGGCTGCTATAACCTGTCATTGTTGAACGAATAAGTCTGTCACATCCGTCAACAGCTCTGTTTTTAATTCTAGGAAAGACCTCAGATTTATCGACATCATATTTATCAGCAAAAAATCCACTTAAAAAGGACATGGAGAAGCTTTTCAATTCATCATAGTTAAATGGCTCAATTGCTTCCATCAGCTTATCATCAATCTTGCTTGAGCCATCAGCAGGTATTCCCTCCATAAAAACAGAGGCACGCCTTATTACTGAAAATTCCTTTGTTTCAGTATATTTATAGTTCCCAGCAACCCATGAGCGTGTTTTCTTTCCGATTGCATTCATATTTGCTTTTATTGTGCAATTGGCAATCCAGAATGGAACATAGACCCCAGCCATTTTTTCTAATTGCTGATTGGATTTAAAATCATCGGGCAGGAACCATTTTTTCTTACACCATTGCTTGAATAGCTCTTCTGCTTTATGCTTATCAAAATTGAATGGAATAATTTTGCTTGGCTTATAATCACCTGAAAGTCTGCCAGTAAGAATAACAGGATTATGACAATAGTAGCAAAAGGTAGCTGAGGTTGTATCCTCAGCCATAATTTCCGCACCACAGTTAGGGCAAGAATAGAGGTTGGTATGCTCTTCAAATTCCTGTTCTTCTTTTACGATTTTCTCAGCAACATTTTCGTCAAGATTAATATTTTCATTATTATTGAAGATTTCTTTTATTTCAGCTTCGGTGAATCGACTAAGGCAGTATTCACAGCCGAAATTCTGCTGGTCAGCCTGATATTCAAGATTGCCACCACAGTTGGGACATTTATATTGAACAACTTCCATTAATCACACCTCTGTTTTTATTGCGGCTTTTTGCTTCCACAGTTCGAACAGAAATTACCACTACTCTCAGTTCCGCATGAGCATTTCCATGATAATGACTGAGGGTTTCCACATTGTGAACAGAATTTACCTGTGTTCATATTTCCGCATGAGCATTTCCAGCCAGTAGATTCAATTGGTTTAGGGTTGCCACATTCTGAGCAGAACTTACCTGTATTTTTATTGCCGCAGGAACAAGTCCATACATCTGCAGATTGAACTGGAGGAGGTGCCTGCTGCTGAGGGAAAGGCTGTTGCATTTGCGTACGGTTTGTTTCAGATGCTGATTGCATAAAGCTGCCGCCGGTCTGCATACCAAAACCAACTCCCATAAATCCTTGTCCTGCACCGGATTTATTTGAGCCTGCAGCCTCAATTCCCTGAGCAACTGCTCCTTGAACATATCCTTCACGAATACTAGGGTCAGAAAGCATAGCACCCTTGTTACGGATATTGATTAGCTGCTTGCTTTCATCGTCATAGCTGATACTGGATATACCGACTGAGACAATTTCAAGTCCACGAAGCTTGGTCCAGTCTTCGTCAAGCACAGTTGACATATACTTTGATAGCTCCAAACTCTTTGAAGGGAGTGTAGAAATTCTTATATCATCAACGGACATTTGGTTGATAGCAGCCTGCAAAGCGGTAAGAAATTCAGACATATACTGCTCATTAAGCAAACTCATATCAAGTCTGTTAGCATTTCTAGGAACAGCTTCTGTAAAGAATTTAAGTGGGTCTGTAATCTTAACGGAATATGTACCATGACAGCGTAGAAACAGCTCTGCATTATAAAAATTATCAAAATAGTTAATAGGATTTCTTGTACCGAATTTGATGCCCTTGATTTCTTGTAGGTTTATATAGTAAACCTGTTGTGAAGTGGAGGGCGTACCGCCGTATTTAATTCGTCCAAAGGTTTCCTTAATCGCCTCACCTAACTGTCCGTTAAACATGGACGGTGCAGAGGATAAATAAACCTGATAATAGCCTTCTTCAGCTGAATAATCAACAATTTTTCCATTATCAAGCAAAATCATCATCTGATTCGGATAAACATGAATAATAGAGCCATTCGATACATTATTATCATGGTTTTTTGTATTACTTGAGCGTTTTGATTTAACCTTTACTCCTCTTACCATTATTGTAGTAGGTCCCATGTCGTCAGGTTCAATGACTTCAAGCCATTGGTCAGCCAGCCCACCAGAAATAGAGCCTGCAACTGCTTTAATTAATCCCATTTCATTACCTCCAAAATAAAAATTGTTATACTGATTATTACAGCTTGCCTGTAAAATGTCATCAATTATATAAAACAAGAATTTTACAAAGAGACCATTTTCATTACATGCTGATTCTAAATTAAAATAAGTATATCACAAGTTTAAAACCTTTGCAATAAACAATATATATTATTTATGCTATACGATAAAATATAAAACAATTATTTGTATAAAAATAGTATAACTTATATCGCATAATGAAATTATGTTTAAAAATATTAAATTTGATTTAATTCTTCCATAAATTTAATAAGTTATGAACTAAATTTTATTGACATAATCGTATAATTAGTATATAATGAATGAACAAGTTGTATGCGCTGTTATATTTTACAATTTAAAAACATTTAAAAGGAGGACAAAATTATGTCAAAATCAATACTGACTTTGGTTATAACTACTGCGTTTGCTATAGTTTTACTTGGAGGTTTTCTCAATCAAGGAATAACCGCTGAGCCAACTGGGTTAACAGCGGTATCATCAAATACTGGGTTAAAGTACAATGTTGATAATTCTAAAGATATTAAAGAGTATTTGTTAACAAATAAATCGTATGATGAATTTAACTATGATTTAGACGGATATGGTACGGTAAATGTATTGGATTTAATTTATTTTAAATCGAATGCTTTTTCTTCAATTCTGCCAATTGAAACTACTGGATTTGGAACCACTGCATCGTATATAAATGTTTCTCCATTCACTGCTACGGTTTCAAATGGAGATGAAAGCATTATTCCATATAAACTTTTTATTTCAGGTTCTTTTTATGAAAATGGCAATTGGATTATGTATGATGGAGAGGGNGCGTTTGGATATAGTTTTTCAAGAATAAAGGATAATTTCCCTGAGATTGACTATACAGACAATATGAGCATGAACAAGCCAATAGATGGGGAATTATTTGTTAATTATTTATATGATGCAACTACATATGCAACAATTGAATATGATGGTACAACACCACTTCCAGAAGGTACATATTTTATTGAGTTGTTATCATCACAGGATAACAAAGGTGCTTACGCAAGGAGTTATTGGTATTATAAGCTTAATGTTAAAAGTGAAAGTATTTTAAAATTTAGTTAATCGGTATAATTTTATATTAATCAGTATCTGAATATTTTAACCCCTATCATAAAATGATAGGGGTTATTTTTGGGCTTTTAACTTAGCTTATATCCATAGTGGACAGCACTTCGTTCATTAGCTCGATAGCCTTTTGATTTGCGTTAAGCATTATACCTATATATGGTCTTGGAAGGCTATTGAATTTAATCCTTCCTTTAAATTTATCGGATAAAGCAGATAATTGCTCCATTGAAGGGTGTTCAGTATAGAACATAAGCTGATTATTTACCTGTGAGATTTCGCTGATACCAAGTCTTGCTGCTGTATTTCTAAGTAGGGAAATCTGAATAAGCCCAAGTATTGCCTTTGGAGGTTCACCATAGCGGTCAATCAATTCATCAATAAAGTCCATGCTTTCTTCTTCGGTTGAGATTGACGCAATCCTTCTGTAAACATCAAGCCTTTGTGATAGGCTTTCAATATACTTTTCAGGAATATGTGCCTCAATTTGAATATCAACAATGCAATCTTCGGCTTTCTGGATTGGCTCCCCCTTTTCTTCTGCAATAGCCTCTGAAAGAAGTCGCAGATACATATCATAACCGACAGCCTCCATGTGTCCATGTTGTTTTGCGCTTAAAATATTGCCAGCACCACGAATTTCAAGGTCACGCATGGCGATTCTGAAACCACTTCCAAATTGTGTGAATTCTCTTATGGCATTCAGACGCTTTGAGGCTACCTCTGTGAGAACCTTTCCTTTTCTAAATGTAAAATATGCATAAGCACGCCTGTTAGAACGGCCCACACGCCCCCTTAGCTGATATAACTGTGAAAGCCCAAATTTATCGGCATCTTCTATGATAAGTGTATTAACATTTGGAATATCGACACCAGTTTCAATAATTGTTGTGCAGACAAGAATATCAATTTCATGATCAACAAGCTGTCGCCATATTTCAGACATGGTTTCTTCAGGCATTTGCCCATGAGCGTAGGAAATTCTTGCATCAGGAAGTAACTCCTGCAGCTGTGCTGCACATCTTGCAATAGTATCAATTCGATTATGAATATAATACACCTGTCCACCACGCTTTAACTCTTTTGATATAGCCTGTACGATAATTCCCATATTATGCTCAATAACATAGGTCTGAACAGGATATCTGTCCTGTGGGGGTTCCTCGATTATGGACATATCCCTAATTCCGCTCATTGCCATATTAAGCGTTCTTGGAATTGGCGTTGCCGATAATGTAAGCACATCAACGCCAGCAAAATACTCCTTAAATTTTTCTTTATGAGCAACACCGAATCGCTGCTCCTCATCAATTATTGCAAGTCCTAGTGCTTTAAATTCAACATCCTTTTGAACAAGTCTATGAGTGCCAATAATAATGTCTAATTTGCCAGTCTTTAGTTTCTTGAGTATTTCACTTTGCTGTTTAGGAGTCCTAAAGCGTGATAGCAACTCAATATTTACTGGAAAATGCTCAAATCTTTTTAACGCTGTCTGATAATGCTGCCATGCCAGAACAGTTGTAGGAACAAGTATTGCACATTGTTTCCCATCAAGTACGCATTTAAATGCTGCGCGAAATGCAACCTCTGTTTTTCCAAAGCCAACATCTCCGCAAAGCAGTCTGTCCATAGGACGAACACGCTCCATATCGGATTTAATTTCCTCTATGCAACGAAGCTGGTCGTCAGTTTCGACATAAGGAAAGCGTTCCTCAAATTCAAACTGCAATTCGCTGTCGGGAGAAAATGCAAAGCCCTTGCTATTTTCCCTTTTGGCATAGAGTGCAATAAGCTCCTTAGCAATATCTTTTACGGCACTCTTTACATTATTGCGTGTTCTTTGCCATTCAGTGGAGGATAGCTTATTTAGCTTAACCCCTGTTTCATCACTTGTACCTATATACCTTGACACCATATCAAGCTGTGTAACAGGAACATAGAGCTTATCCTTGCCTGCATACTCAATGGTTATATAGTCTTTGGTGATTTTGTCCATTTCAAGCTTGCGTATGCCAATAAATCGTCCTATTCCATATAGGGAATGAACGACTAAATCTCCCGCTGAAATATCGGATAAATATCGTATCTCCTCACTTTTTTTATGCTTTTTAAACTTCTTCTTTTTGTGAGCAGCCTTCGTATGAGTAACCAAGGCTGTTTTTATTTCGGGATACTCAAATCCACCTGATAAGCTCCCTGCCATAATCAGAACTCTACCAGGTTCAACTGTGGGATTTTCAGTTGCAATATCGCAGTTAATACCACTTTCACGCAAATCATTGGCTAAAATGGGTAGGGTTTTTTCGCTTCCAGCAAACAAAATAACCTTATAGTCCCTACTGCAAAAGGAGTTTAAATCCTCGATAAGCTGACGAATTTCACCACCCCATGACGCAGTTTGTATCGCCTCAAAATTAATCAATTTCTGAAAATTTATCCTATTACTTCCATGCATAAAAACATCAAGATATATCTGAGGATATTTTTCAACAAGGCTTAAAAATTGTGCAATTTCAAGGTAATAGCTGTCAAGGCCCTTGCAAAGCTCACCCTCATCAAGTAATAGTTTAATATCCTCATTATGTTGTGCTAAAACGGATTTAGCCTTTTCTGCAATATTTGTATATTCATTAAATATAATTGCTTCAGTAATATAATCAAAAACAGTTGCAGGTTCATCATAGGCTAAATGAATGTATTTGTCAACATTATTAAGATGTAGCTTATTTCTTAAACGATTAGCATCATTGTTTAGCTTTTCCTTGACAATCGCAGCACGCTTACCTTTTACATTTTTAGCAAAATCCTCAATTTTTTCAGCAAGCGTTTCTCTGTCAGCGATTATTTCCAAAGTAGGAGTAATACTCACGCTTTCAAATGAATCCGTTCTTCGTTGGCTTTCAACATCGAAAGCTGAAATATTATCTACCTCATCACCCCAAAATTCAATCCTGTACGGAAAATCGGACTGAACAGGGAATATATCGACAATTGCGCCTCTAACTGAAAACTGTGATGTGCCCTCAACTGTTTCGCAGAATGAATAGCCACACTCTACAAGCCTTCTGGTCAATTCCTGAATTTGAATTTCATCACCCTGTTTTATTGTTATAATGCTGTTGATAAGTATACTTTTAGGTATGGTCAGCTGCAATGCAGCTTCTATACTTGCGACTAAAAATTTACATTCACCTGTGCATACTTTGGACAGAATTGCAAGGCGAATATTTTCATATTCACGCGAAACGCCCTCAACATTTGTGAGGGTAAGTTCTTTTGATGGAAAGGCATGGGCAAGAGTTTGCCCTGCGATTTCATTTATATCATAGCATAGTTTCTTTGCGTTATTTTCGTCATCTGTAATAACAAGCGTTGTTCCATTTCTCTCTAGTGCGTAAATAATATGTGCTTTATGAATTTGAGAGACGCCTGTTACAGAAATTGGTTGAATACCGTTATCAAGGCAATTTTTTAGTTCCTGAAAACTGGAAAGCTCGTTAATAATTTGTTTAAATATCTGCAAAAAAATGCCTCCTATTTGGCAAAAAGTTAATTGAATTCGTTCATAGCCTTATCAATTTGGTTACTAACTATCAGTTCAATGCATTTACACGCATCATCACAAGCATTTTTTATAAGAGGAATTTCATCTTTTGTAAAATCAGACAAGACCCAATCGGCAAGGTTATAATTCATATGGGGTTTTTTGCCGACGCCAATTTTGATACGGGGGAATGCATCTGAGCCTGTAAGATAAATAATACTTTTTATTCCATTGTGCCCCCCATCACTGCCCTTGCGACGAATTCGTATTTTAGATGGTTCGAGTGAGATATCGTCATAAATGACGAGAATATTTTCTATAGGAATTTTGTAAAAGTTCATTGCTTCGACAACTGCCTGACCGCTGTTATTCATGAAGGTTGATGGTTTCATGAGTAGGCAGTTCTTACCGTTTATCATAGTGTTGCTAATTAATGATTTGAATTTTATTTTTTTAATGGGGGAGTTATATTTTTCAGCAAGGGTATCGACGGCCATAAAGCCTGCATTATGGCGAGTGTTTTCGTATTTTGTGCCGGGATTGCCCAAGCCGACTATGATATGGGATATGGGTTCGGAGGGTGTAGTAGGGGAGGATATTTTATCAAAAAGCTGAAATATGTTCATAGTGAGTACTCCGTTTCTATTTTTATTGATTTGGGTTTGCTTTCATTTCTGTTTTTGAAATATCTTGTGCTTTATGTGCGTTTTTTGTATGAGCAGAGAAAATAATAAAAAGATTCATGTGAATTCAAGTACATAAGTAAAAGAAAAGTAACAAAGCGCACTAAAAACAAGAGCCCATAAAACAAATAAATAAAAAGAAAGCAAACCTCAAGCAAAAGTCAAATCCCTGCGGCAATAGAGTCTCTACTTCAATTTATCTTTCAGCTTACGCTTGCTATACCCTTCCCTGAACTTCAATTCGCCTCTTTCAATTGCTAATGCATAATCAGGCACATCTTTTGTAATCGTAGAACCAGCGGCTGTATATACCCCTTCTCCTAGTTTGACAGGAGCAATAAGATTAGTATTACATCCAATAAAGCAATTATCACCTATCTTGCAACGATTCTTATTTACTCCATCATAATTTACTGTCACACAGCCACAACCGAAATTTACTCTGCTGCCAACATCGCTATCTCCAACATATGTCAAATGTGCAATAGATGTGTTTTCGCCAATATTTGAGTTTTTAACCTCAACAAAGTCACCTATCTTAACATTTTTGCCAATAACGCTGTTAGGACGAATATGAACAAATGGTCCGATTTTAGCACCTTCTTCAATCTTCGACTCATATGCTTGAACATAATTTAATGTAACATTATCACCAATTTCACAGTTTTCAATCAGACAGTTAGGACCTATAACACAATTTTCACCAATTACTGTATTACCTTTTATAATTGTCCCTTGTAAAATTTCTGTGCCTAAACCAATTTTAACATCTCTGCCGATGGTAATGCCATCAGTGCAGTTAAATTCAATTCCATTCTCCATATGCTTTTCAATAATAGCCATTCTTGCGATATTATTTAGCAAAAGCAAGCCTTTTCTGTCATTTGCACCAAGCACGACATTTGGATTTTCAGAAATATATGCGTTAGCACGCTTGCCTTTGTTTAAAGCTATAAAAACACTGTCAGTCAAATAATATTCACCCTGAGCATTATTAGGCTTAATTTCATCCAACGCAGATACTAAATCAGCAGTTTTAAACCAGTATGCGCCGGAGTTGATTTCCGTTATTTTCTTTTGTTCCTCTGTAGCGTCCTTTTCCTCAACAATTGATGCTATTCCATTTTCACTTCTCACAACTCTGCCATATCCTGTTGGGTCGTCTACAATAGAGGTTATGACTGTAACGGAATTGTCCTCTCTTTTATGTAACTCCAAAGCGTTCTTGATTGTTTCGCTGTCAATAAAAGGTGCATCACCACATAGTACAAGAGTATTATCGTTGATATTTTTCTTGAGGAATGGAATAGCCTGCATAACTGCATGACCTGTTCCAAGACGCTCTTCCTGTAGAACAGTTTCAAAGCTCCCTTTTAAATATTCATCGATATATTCAAATTTATAACCCTTGACAATACATAATTCAGTTAAATCTGCACCCTTGCAGGCCTTAATAACCCATTCAAGCATAGGTTCTCCAAGAACCTTAAACATGGGCTTTGGTATATCGGCTTTCATTCTTTTGCCTTGTCCGCCGGCAAGAATTACTACATTATCCATTATAAAAACTCCTTCTAAATAAATTTATTTTAAAATACAATTAGTTACTGAGCTATTGGTAAGATTGTATTTATATTTACACATACTTATTTAATATTATATCAATAAACCAGAATTTTTTAAAGTGGTTTTATTAAAAACTTTTTCAAATAATTAAGTTTGTGTAATATGCTATAAAAGGCATTATTTTGACTGCGTAAAATAATGACGATATTTGTAAGTAGTGTTTTTCACCAGCTTCCCTTTACAAGTATTGAGAAAAAAATTCATACGCGACAAAAATGTAGAATAAATCTAACAAAAATGCTTAATAATTGTTAATATAGTGTAGCGAAAGAAAGAAGCGATAATTTTTTTTAAAAATGTGTGGAAATTTTATAATGTATATGTTATAATACAATTAACTCCGTTGGGGGCAGTGAAATTTTGCCGTTCGGCGGGAATTAAGAAAATATTTGGAGGTAATAAAAAGTGAGCAAAAAATTCGTTTACTTGTTCTCAGAGGGCGATGGCACTATGAGAGAACTTCTCGGAGGTAAGGGAGCTAACCTCGCAGAGATGACTAAGCTAGGCTTGCCAGTTCCACAAGGTTTCACAATTACAACTGAAGCTTGTACTCAATACTATGAGGATGGCGAAAAAATCAATGATGAAATACAAGGCCAGATTATGGAATATATCGGGAAGATGGAGGAGATTACTGGCAAGAAGTTTGGCGATTTAGAAAATCCTCTTTTAGTTTCCGTGCGTTCAGGTGCAAGAGCATCAATGCCTGGTATGATGGATACAATCCTAAATCTTGGTTTGAATGATGCTGTTGTTGAAGCTTTTGCAAAGAAAACAAATAACCCTAGATTTGCTTATGACTCTTACCGTCGTTTTATCCAAATGTATTCAGATGTTGTTATGGAAGTTGGTAAGAAATATTTTGAAGAGCTTATCGACAAGAAGAAAGAAGAAAAGGGAGTTTCTCTTGATTCAGAATTAACTGCTGAAGATTTTAAGGACCTTGCTGAGCAATTTAAGGCTGAATATAAAGCTAAGGTTGGTACAGATTTCCCAAGCGACCCTAAGGAACAACTAATGGGTGCTGTTAAGGCTGTATTCCGTTCATGGAATAACCCGAGAGCTATTTATTATAGAAGAATGAATGATATCCCTGCTTCATGGGGTACTGCTGTAAACGTTCAGTCTATGGTATTTGGTAACATGGGCGAAACATCTGGTACAGGTGTTGCATTTACAAGAAACCCATCAACAGGTGAGAAGAAGATATATGGTGAGTTCCTCATGAATGCTCAGGGCGAGGACGTTGTTGCTGGTGTAAGAACTCCACAGAATATTGACCAGCTAAAGGATGTTATGCCTGAATGCTATGAGCAGTTTGTAAAAATTTGCGGTTTGCTTGAAAATCATTATCGTGATATGCAGGATATGGAGTTTACTATTGAGGAAAAGAAACTCTATATGCTCCAGACAAGAAATGGTAAGAGAACTGCTTCTGCTGCATTGAAAATCGCTTGTGACCTTGTTGATGAAGGCATGATTAGCGAAAAGGAAGCACTTTTGATGATTGACCCTAAGCAGCTTGATGCTTTGCTACACCCACAATTTGATGCTGATGCTTTGAAGAAGGCTAAACCAATTGCAACTGCTTTGGCAGCTTCTCCTGGTGCAGCTTGTGGTAAAATAGTATTTACTGCTGAGGATGCTACTGCATGGGCTCAGAAGGGTGAAAAGGTTATCCTTGTAAGACTTGAAACTTCACCAGAGGATATTGAGGGTATGCATTGTTCAGAGGGTATTCTTACTGTTCGTGGTGGTATGACATCTCATGCTGCAGTTGTTGCTCGTGGTATGGGTACTTGCTGCGTATCAGGCTGTGGTGAAATCAAGATGAATGAAGCAAACAAGCAGTTTGAGCTTGCAGGCAGAATCTTTAAAGAGGGTGACTACATTTCTCTTGATGGTTCTACTGGTGCTATTTATGGTGAGGCTATTCCTACTGTTGATGCTAAAATTAGTGGCGAATTCGGCAGAATTATGGAATGGGCTGATAAATATAGAACACTTAAAATTAGAACTAATGCTGATACTCCGAATGATGCAGCAAAGGCTCTTGAATATGGTGCAGAGGGTATCGGTCTTTGCCGTACAGAGCATATGTTCTTTGAGAGCGACAGAATTGCAGCTATCCGTGAGATGATTGTTTCAGATACTGTTGAACAAAGAGAAAAAGCTCTTGCAAAATTAGAGCCAATGCAACAAGGTGACTTTGAGGCTCTTTACAAAACAATGAAGGGCAACCCTGTTACAATCAGATTCCTTGACCCACCACTACATGAATTCGTTCCAACAGAGGAAAAGGATATTGAAGCACTTGCTAAAGAACAAGGAAAGACTGTTAAGGAAGTTAAGGATATTATTGCTTCATTGCATGAGTTCAATCCAATGATGGGACATCGTGGTTGCCGTCTATCTGTAACTTATCCTGAAATTGCTGCTATGCAAACAAGAGCAGTAATCAAGGCTGCTATCGCTGTTGCTAAGGAAAACCCAGAGTGGAAGCCAGTTCCAGAGATTATGATTCCGCTTGTTGGTGAAATAAAAGAATTGAAATTTGTTAAGGAAGTTGTTGTAAAAACTGCTAATGAGGAAATTGCTAAGGCTGGAGTAGAGCTTGAGTACAAGGTTGGTACTATGATTGAAATTCCTCGTGCTTGCTTAACAGCTGATGAAATTGCAACTGAGGCTGAGTTCTTCTCATTCGGTACAAACGACTTGACACAGATGACATTCGGATTCTCTCGTGACGATGCTGGTAAGTTCTTGGATGCTTACTATGAAAAGGCTATCTATGAGTCTGATCCATTCTCAAGACTTGACCAGAAGGGTGTTGGCAAGCTCGTTAAGATGGCTGTTGAGCTTGGTAAAGCTACAAGACCTGAAATCAAGCTTGGTATCTGTGGAGAGCATGGTGGCGACCCATCAACTGTTGAGTTCTGCCATAATGTAGGTTTGAATTATGTATCCTGCTCACCATTCAGAGTGCCAATCGCTCGTTTGGCTGCTGCACAGGCTGCA
>JGI24709J26583_10003377_pt1 | contig 12609 bp, 15 predicted proteins | sample BioPla2DNA1_FD_26583 | JGI IMG/M metagenome (IMG submission 26583) | reverse complement strand
GCTGATGGTTATAATAACCAAGAAAGAGCAAAAAGTAAAGTNGAAAAGNTAAATAATTGGGCTGACAATGCGACTAAAAAAGGTAATGATTGGCAAGAAAAAAGTAATGAAGGTAAAGACTTTTTAGCACTTGGAGAACCAATAAAAGTAGGACACCACAGCGAAAAAAGACACCGTGCATTAATTGAAAGGAATTGGAATAGAATGAGTAATGCAATGGAAGAATTTAAAAAGGCTGATGCCTACCGTGAAAGAACTGCATATTGGGAAAGTATGGCAAACAAAATCGACCTTTCAATGCCTGAAAGTTTAGAGTTCTTTGAGATACAACTCGAAGAAGCAATAGCATATCATCAATTTTTAAAAGACAACCCAAAAGAGCGACCTCACGGAATGTCGTTATCTTATGCGAGCAAAAAAGTAAAGGACTTAAAATCGAAGTATGAAACTGCTGTGAAGCTCTGGTCTTAGGGTGCCGATAACGGCTGGCGGTATGGTTTAGTAAAGGCTGACCACTACCGACTAATCGAAGATAGAAACTTAATTCAGCCTTTATTAACTATACCGCTTGTTAGCGTTTCGTTTTGAGCGTTTGCGGTGCAAAACAAAATTAAAATGACTAAAACAGAAGAATTTGAACAAAGACAAGCCGAAATGAGTAATGAAGAACTTATTGAACGTGCCGAAAAAGAAGTGAGCGAACTTGCAAGAACTTACGGTAAAAGCCATAGAATGTGCATACCTCCAATGATTACAGATACTGACATTATTCTTAGCGAACTTATCAGACGTTTCAAAAGTGCGTTGGCAAATGAACGTTAACTTGCAGATAAAAGTAACAATTAAAAATCAATAAAATTATGGCACAAGCACAGAAAAGAACAACGAAACCACAATTCATGAATTGTAAAGGTAAAAATATTTTAAGTTTTATTTTGAGGTTAAAAAAATAAATATTAATTTTATATTTTTGCATCATAATCATGAAGACGGTCATGAAATCAAAATATCATTTTTTTCATTTCTAAGGTTGAATTTGAGGGAAAAGGTGCCGTCTCACCGGATCCCTCAAATTTCTAATTTTTACTCTTATGGAAAGAAACAAACAACCTTCTACTAATTATATCTTCTATGATATAAAAGACGAACCTCTTTCACTTTCTGTTCATTTATTTAATCTACTTTTAAAAGAAGATCAATTTTCTAACTTATATGCCCTTTACTGTTTTTATTATTATACTGCCAAATGGCAAAGGTCTTCCACTCCTAAAGCTACCACTCACTATACAGCAAAGGGGATGAATTGGTCAATAGAAAAAGTCAGACGTACTAAAAATAGATTAAAAGAACTTAACTTAATAGAAGATATTGTACAATATGGTCCTGATGGAAAGATAAAAGGTCACTTCATTCGTATAAATTTAATATGGAATAATGAAAACCACCCCCCGGGAAAACCACCGGGTGGTTTTCCCGATCCCAAATGCTTTAAAAATATTAATAAAAGGGACAAAAAAATAATTATTCCTCCATCCATAGAAGAAATAAAACAATACTGTCAAGAAAGGAAGAATAATGTAGACCCACAAGGATTTTATGACTTCTACCAAAGCAAAGGGTGGTTTGTAGGTAAAAATAAAATGAAGGATTGGCAAGCTGCAATACGTACATGGGAAAGAAATGATAATTCCAATTCTTCCAATACAAAAAATAAGCCCAAATTCATACGCGATCCAGATTTAGGTAGATTTGATCTACATCCTGATGGAGAATATTATCATTGTACTTCCGGTGAACGTTATATTCCTTAATATTTATGATTGAAAGAAAAATAATAATTGGTTTAATTACTTCTACTGAGTACTGCCAAAAAATAAAAGATTATTGGAAACCTTACTTTATAGAATCTGCTACTGCCAAACAATTAGCATTATGGATTTGGGAATACTTCAATAAATATGAGAAAGCTCCAGGCAAAGATATTGAAGCAATTTTCTATACTAAATTAAAGAAAGAGAAAATACAAAAATCAATAGCAGAAGAAATAGAAGAAGATATACTTCCAGCTCTTAGTGAGCAATATGTAAATGAAGGTATTAACCTTTCATATCTAATTGAAGAGACAGAAAAATATTTTAATGAAAGACATATTCAAATTCATAATGAAAAAGTACAAGCTCTTCTTAATGAAAACAAAATTGAAGAAGCAAAACAATTAATAGCAAATTTTAAACCACTTGATAAAATCACAATAAAGTTAGATGATTTTATACTTACAGTAAATCAAATAAGAGAAAAGAAATCACAATATTTTCCTACATTAATAAAACCCTGGTTAAAAGAAGGACAAACTACCATATTATATGGAACATACGGTTCCGGAAAATCTTTATTGTCCATCCTTATTGCTTATATGCTTGGGCTTCATGATTATCGAACAGATAATTGTGAAGTTGGAGAATGGACAATTAATAAACCTACTGGTTGTTTATATATAGATGGAGAGCTTGGAGAAAAAGAAATGGAAGAGAGGGTGAGTCAATTTCAATGGTTAGGAGATCAGAGTGCCAAACATAGATTACGAATTTTGTCTATTCCTGAATATCAACTTGCTACAGAAGATAGTTTTTATTTATCTAATCGAGCAAATCAACAAAAAATTGTAAAATGGTTAAAAGAACATTCTACTTATAAATTGGTAATATTAGATAGTATTAGTACATTATTTGGGTTGGAAGAAGAGAATAGTAATTCTGAGTGGAATAATAAAGTCAATCCACTTTTAAGAGATTTGAGAGCTTTAAATGTAGCATGTTTACTATTGCATCATGCTGGGAAGGATAATAAGAGAGGACTAAGAGGAGCTTCGGCAATGGGAGCAATGGCACACAATATATTCCGATTGACTACTCATGGTAGTAAAGCTATTGAAAAAGGAGAGGCTTGGTTTACTTTAAATATTGAAAAGCAAAGAGCTTCCGGTTTTAGTTTTAGACGATTTTCTTTACGATTTATAAAAGATGAAGATAAAAAAGAAACACATTGGGTAATTACCAGTAATGAATAATATTTAGAAATAGTATATTAATTAAACTAAAATCTTAAAGTCATGTACATAATCAGAAAAGAGTTTGCATTTAGTGCAAGTCATTGCTTAGATCACTTGCCAAAAGAACATCCATGTTTCAGAGTTCATGGTCATAACTATGTAGTTGTTGTAGAACTTCGTAGTAGTACTCTCAATGAAGATGGGTTTGTTGAAGACTATCGTAAATTGGATCTTGTAAAGAATTATCTTGATCTGACATTAGATCACCAACATTTGAATAATGTCCTTCCAATCAAACCTACAGCAGAGAGTATTGCAAAGTTTTTATTCTTGCTATTTATAAAAAAGATACCGGAATTATATGCAATTGAAGTGAGTGAAACTCCAAAAACAAATGCTCGTTATGAACGAAGTTAAACAAATTATCCCCGCAAGTCATTGGACTACCAGAAAAGTATTCAAAAAGACAGGGGAAGATTACCTTAATATATCTGAATTTTATTACGATACAATTCAAGGGGAAGGTATTTACACAGGGTATCCCGCAGCCTTCTTACGACTAAAAGGTTGTCATTTGAATTGTGTTTATTGTGACACTACAGAAGTATGGAGATATGGAAGTCCATGGTCGTTTAACGAAATATTTGAACAGATAAATAAAACCAATTTGATTTCAAAATTGATGCTCGGTCAACATCTTGTTCTAACAGGGGGCAGTCCATTATTACAACAAGATCGGCTCCTTAATTTCCTAATGACATTATCATCAAAGTATCATTTTAAACCTTTCATTGAAATAGAAAACGAAGCTACAATAATGCCATATTATGGATTGGAAACTTTTATAAAGTGTTGGAATAACTCTCCAAAACTTGAAAGTAGTGGAGTTGATTTTGATAGACGGTTTAAACCCGATGTAATTAGAAGATTATCCAGTTTTGAAAATTCTTGGTTTAAATTTGTTATCTCAAAGGAAGATGACTGGGATGAAATTGAAGCTGGATTTCTTATGGCAAATCTCATAAAACGAGAACAAATTATTCTCATGCCAGAAGGGACTACTAAACAAGAAATTGAAATGAAACAGGATATAGTAGTAAATTTGGCAATAGAAAATGATGTAAAATATTGTACCAGAGAACATATTGTATTATGGGGCAAAAAAACTGGTATTTAATAGATTGTATTTCATTTAGAAATAGTATATTATGCTAAATCAAATAAATTTTTTATTCATTCACCAAATTAAATTTAATTATGGCAACACTAAAACAATTAAAAGACGCTTATCAGGAAATGATTGATGTCATGGAATTAACTGAAAACAAAAAACCGATTGAAATCCCGGATGATGCTGATGAAGATTATCTTGTTGAAAAGATTAAAGCAGCAAGTGAGTTCATTGATCCTACTACCGATCAATTTTCCAAAAAAACTTTGACCGTCTTGGATGAACTTTCCGAAGAGGAAGAGGAAGAAGAGGAAGCTCCCCCTGCCCCAAAGAAAAAAGGAAAGAAACCTGAAAAAGCTGGAGAGCCTGGTAAACCTGGGATTATTGCAACAATTGTAAAAGCAATTGAAGATTCAGGAAAGAAAGGAATTACCAAAACAGAAATTCTCGAAATCCTTAAAGAGGAATTTCCGGACAGGAATGAAGACAGTATGAAAAATACCATAAATGTTCAAGTCCCTGCCAGAATTCAAAAAGAAAAATTCAAGCTTGAAAAACTTGAAGGTGAAAGGTGGTCTAAAGCTAAAAACTAACAGTCCTCATGAAAAAAGCTGTGATTGGATTAAGTGGCGGGATAGACTCCGCCACTTTACTTGGTATCTTATTAAATAAAGGATATGAAGTTCATTGTTGCTCTTTTTATTATGGAAGTAAGCACAATGTATATGAAAAGAGAGCGGTAGTAAATATAATAAAATACTACAAAGAAAGAGGGTTTTCTGTAATTCTACATACTTTTAATTTGGAAGATGCATTCAAAGATTTTACTTCCAATCTCCTTAGATCAGGGGGAGAAATCCCGGAAGGTTACTACAATGATGAAAATATGAAGCTTACAGTTGTCCCAGGACGAAATATGATCTTTGCGTCTATTATGGCAGGTCTTGCCGAATCAATAGGGGCAGAAATAGTAGCACTTGGAGTTCATTCTGGAGATCATACAATTTATCCAGATTGTCGTCATGAATTTATTAAAGCTCTTGACGTTACTATTTACTTATCATCAGACAGAAAAGTGCAAATTAGCACTCCATTAATAGAAGATGATAAAACCAGTATTCTAAAACGGGGATATTGGAATTTACCAATACAAGTTCCTTATCATTTGACGAGAACTTGTTATAAAGATCAAGAACTTTCCTGTGGAAAATGTGGTTCCTGTCAGGAAAGACTTGAAGCATTTCGAAACGTAGGAATAATTGATCCAATAAAATATGAATAAACTAAAAATAACATGGGAGGAGGTTTTTCAAAGACTTTCACAATATGATAACACTGGGCAACTTATTTATGGGGTCCCCAAAGGGGGAATGATTATTACTTCATTTTTGAAGAATGCCTATACAACGCATGATCCAAAGCAAGCAACCCTAATTATTGATGATCTTATCGACTCAGGAGCTACTAAAGAGAAGTACCAGCAAATGTATCCTCTTACACCTTTTGTAGGATTATTTGATAAGCAGGCAGAGGGTATTACTGATTGGGTGATCTTTCCTTGGGAATCAGATCACCCAATGCAAAATGATTCGATTGAACAAAATATTGTACGTATATTACAATACCTTGGAGAAGATGTAAATCGGGAAGGTTTAAAAGAAACTCCACAAAGAGTTGTAAGAATGTATAATGAAATATTCAGAGGGTACGACAAGAGCGCAAAACCAAAAGTCACTGTCTTCCAGAATGGAAAGGACAAAATTATATATGATCAAATGATTATTGATAGTGGTGAATTTTATAGTCATTGTGAACATCACATGGTTCCTTTCTTTGGACATTATTGGTTTGCGTATGTACCATCACCACGTGGTGCTATTATTGGATTGTCAAAAGTTGCAAGACTGGTTGATTATCATAGTGCCAGATTACAAGTGCAAGAACGATTGGTATCAAACATTGTGGATGATATTTGGAATATATTAAGTACAGGTTTTGATCCTCCACTTGGGATTGCCCTTATTATGAAAGCAGAACATTTATGTAAAACAATGCGTGGAGCAAGGAAGAAAGGATTTATGACTACCTCTAATATGAAAGGGGTATTTCTAACTAATCCTACTGCACGTGAGGAATTAATGCAGTTGATAAAAGGATGAAATTATTTACTGCTGGAAATGTAGGAATAATCTCACGTGAGATTCGGTATCGTAATCTGATAAAACGCAGATTATTATCGTATTATGAAATTGCAAACCAATTATTTGCATCAGATCAATCATTTAACTTAATAGTAAAAATTAATCATGCAAGAACCAAAGAAAAGAGTTGAATTGTTTTTAGACTCAGGTGCTTTCAGTGCTTGGTCACAAGGAAAGGAGATCAACATTGATGAATACATTCAATTTATCAAAGATCATAAGGATGTAATTGATGTGTATGCTAATTTAGATGTAATCGGTGATCCTATTGCTACATGGAATAATCAGACTTACATGGAGAAAGCTGGATTACATCCCCTACCGGTATATCACTATGGAGAAGATATAAAATGGTTAAAACAACTACTCAAAGGTAATTATGATTACATAAGTCTTGGTGGAATGGTTCCAATATCTACGCCAAATCTTATCCATTGGTTAGATCACTTATTTAAAAACTATCTTTGTGATGACAAAGGGATGCCTATTGTGAAAGTACATGGTTTTGGACTTACCAGCTTACAACTTATGCTCAGGTATCCATGGTGGTCGGTTGATTCAACTTCATGGGTTGTAACTGGTCGTATGGGATCAATCTACATACCAAAATACAAAAATGGTAAGTGGATTTATGATGAAGACTCATGGAAGATTGTTGTATCAAATCGTAGTCCGGCAACAAAAGAAGCTGGAAAGCATATAAATACCATGTCTCCTAATGAAAAGAAAATACTGATTTCTTACATAACAGAGAAAGGGTATGCTCTTGGTAAATCTGAATATAAAATTGTAAAGCATGATTATGAACTTCAAGAGAATGAAAGGTTTACTGAAAAGAAACCAACTGATAAAAAAGCTGATAGGGAAGTAGAAGTAATTGTTGAGAAAGGAGTTTCTAATGTATATCAGTTACGGGATGAAATGAATATAATTTACTTTCTTGATCTTGAAGCAAGTATGCCTAAGTGGCCATGGGCTTTTAAAACTGATGAAATACAAAAAGGATTCTTTTAAACTTATTGTGATGAGAATTTTTAAGAAAAATAACTTTGTCCCACTATGAAAATATTCAATACCATAGATAAAACTGGAGGATACCCTCGTGGGATTGTATCTCACATGATTGAAACAATACAAGCATATCACTTTCATTTAAACTATTTTTACGATGCAAATATATTTATCAACTTGGCTAACAGACCGTTCACTGGGACAAAGCATGACAAAAAAGAAGGCAAGTCGTAGATTACTTAGCTATCATTTTCTTGTTGAGCAGAAAATAACAAGTGAATTATTAATTGAATACTATCAAAGAGGTCGTTGTGATCCAAGGAAAATAAAATGAAACTATATTTAGCAGGTGGATATGGTATAATGAATGTGATTGGGCGTGAAAGAGAGGTCAGTAAAATGATGCCTTCATGGAAACGATTATTCAGTTACCACTTTTTACATTTGATTTATAAATCAGAAATTTTAAATATAAGAAAAGATGCAGATAAAGAAACCGGAATTGTTAGAGGCTTTGGAAATAGTAAAACCAGGTCTTGCAAACAAAGAAATAATTGAACAAACTACTTCATTTGCTTTTGTAAAAGGGAGAGTAATAACTTATAATGATTCAATAAGTATTTCTCATCCTGTCAAAGATTTAAACATTGAAGGGGCAATAGAAGCAACCTACCTTTACAAATTTCTTGGTAAAGTAAAAGCAGACGATATTAATATTGAACTAAAAGACAATGAAATTTTGCTTAAAACGGGGCGTGCAAAAGCAGGATTAACATTACAAACTGAAATACGATTGCCATTAGAAGAAGTAACTGGAAGAAAAAAGTGGAAGGATCTCCCTTCAAATTTTAATAAGTTTTTAAGTTTTGCAATGCCTTCATGTTCCAAAGATATGAGCAGACCCGTTATTACTTGTGTTCATGTAAATCAAAGTGGGGTTATTGAAGCTTCGGATTCTTATAGGATAACTTATTGTGATTTAAAAGAGGAAGTCCCTGTTGATACTTTTCTTCTACCTGCCTCTTCCGCAGTTGATGTGGTAAAATTAAATCCGATAAAAGTAGCAAAAAGTAATGGCTGGATTCATTTCTCAAATGAAGTAGGATCAGAAATATCATGTAGAATATTTAATGATGATACATATCCTGATACATCAAAGATTTTAAATATGACGGGGGATAGGCTTATTTTACCCCAAATAATTGATGAAGTACTCGAACGTGCTATGGTATTCTCAAAAAGAGATCATTTGCTTGATGAGATAATCACAATCACTATTCAAAACATGACTTTAGAAGTAAGTGCAAAATCTTCTACCGGGTGGTTTAAAGAAAAAGTAAATATGAAATATTCTGAAGATCCTATTATATTTTCAATTACCCCCTTCTTATTAAAAGGCATACTTTCAGAAACAAGAGAATGTTTTATAAATAAAGAAAGAACAAAGTTAAAATTTGAAGGGGAAGGTTGGCAGTATGTAACAATGTTAAGAAAGTAGTATGGATGGATTTTTTACAAAAAAAGAAACTCAATCTATTTCAAGACCCGATGGTAGAACTTATTCATGTTACTCTTGTGGATTGTATAAGGATTGTGAAAGACCAAAGATGGCTCCATATGGTAATTTTAAAAAGAAAATACTTAATATTGGAGAAGCTCCAGAAAAAGTAGAAGATGAGCTTGGAAAACCATGGCAAGGGAGAGCTGGAAAGTTGTTACAAAAAACTTATAAAAAATTAGGGATTGATTTGTTTGATGATTGCTTAAATATAAATGCAGTAAATTGTAGACCTTCCGAAGATGGAGAAAACCGGACCCCTGTAAATTACGAAATTGAATGCTGTAGAAAATTTGTTCTTCAAACTATCATTAAATATAAACCAAAAGTAATAATCTTACTTGGTAATTCTGCCATATATTCAATTATTGGACATCGTTGGAAAAAAGATTTTGGTGGAATTAATAAATGGAGAGGATGGACAATCCCAGATCAAGATTTTAAAGCATGGATTTGTCCTACATTTCATCCATCTTATATTGAAAGAGGAGATTCAGATGATATAGCAAAAGTAATTTGGGAACAAGATTTAACAAGAGCAATACATAAAATAAAAGAACCTTTTTATGTATATAAAGAACCAGATATTGAAATAGTAAAAGACTTGCGAGTTTTAGATAATATCAAAGAAGGAACTCCAATTGTCCCAGATTTTGAAACTACTGGTAAAAAACTACATGCCCAAGGTCATAAAATAGTTTGCGCGAGTATTGCAGATTCTCCAGATCATGCATATTCATTTATGATACCTAAAAGTAGAAAAGAAAGAGAACCATTGTATAACTTATTAACAAATCCAAATATTCCAAAATATGGTCAAAATATAAAGTATGAATACGAATGTAGTATGGTTTATTTCAGAAAGGAAATTGTCGGTTGGGAATGGGATACTATGTTAGCAAGTCATATTCTTGATAATAGACCGGGAATAACCGGTTTAAAATTTCAAACATATGTCCGATTTGGAATAGTTGATTATTCAAGTGGTATTGATCCTTATTTAAAATCTACAAGTCAAAAAAATGCAAACGGAATTAATAAAATACTTGATCTGATTTCCATACCTGGAGGAGAGGAAAAGTTGTTAAAATATTGTGGTTATGATACAATATATGAATACAGATTAGCTCAATTCCAACAAGAAATAATAAAATCTAATATTTTACCATTTTAATATGTATCTAAATCCAAAAACATTACAAGCCTATAATCTTCTGCATGAAGGAACTCTTGCTCTTGCCCGAGCAGAGTTAGCAGGATTTCGTGTTGATCTTGAATATATTAAGAGAAAGAAAATTCTTATTAATAAGAAAATACAAAGGGCAGAAGATAAGTTTAAAGAAACTGACTTTTATAAACATTGGCAACATTCCACAAAAGGAAGAGTGAATATAAATTCAGGAGCCCAATTGAAATATTTTCTTTATAATATAAAAAAGTATGAACCAATTAAAACAACAGCTTCTGGAGAGGGATCTACTGATGAAGAGTCTCTAAAACAATTAAATATACCAGAATTAAATTTATTACTTGAAAGAACAAGATATAAAAAACCCTGGGATGTTTTATCTGGATTTGAAGTAGAACAAGTTGATGGATATGTTCATCCTTTCTTTAACTTGCATTTAGTACGTACTTTTCGTAGTTCAAGTGATTCTCCAAATTTTCAAAATATTCCCAAAAGGGATGAAGAAATAATGCAATTATGTAGAGGTGCTTTGTACCCTCGTCCTGGACATCAATTATTAGAAGTAGACTTCTCAGGGTTGGAAGTGCGTATTGCCGCATGTTATCATAAAGATCCTACAATGCTAAAATATCTTAAAACTGGATATGATATGCATAGTGATATGGCAAAACAAATCTTCATGATTGATAAAATTGATAAATCAAATCCAGCACATAATATTTTACGACAAGCTGCAAAAAATGGATTTGTATTTCCAGAATTTTATGGTGATTATTATAAGAATTGCGCAGTTAGTATGGCACAAGGGTGGGGGAAATTACCTGCAGGGAAATGGACTACTCATCAAGGGATCGAATTAGATACAAGTGCTTTTACTCTTTCTGATCACCTCATTGCAAAAGGAATTAATTCATTTAAAGCATTTGAAAGACATGTACGAGATATAGAAGATGACTTTTGGAGAAGAAGATTTCCTGATTACGCTGCTTGGAAAGATCGTTGGTGGAAAATTTACAAAAAATATGGATACATTGATCTTCTAACTGGTTTTCGTTGTAGTGGAATAATGGGGAAAAATGACTGTATTAATTATCCTGTACAAGGAGCAGCCTTTCATTGTTTACTATATACTCTAATAGAACTCAATAAAATAATGATAAAAGAAAAGTGGGATAGTAGAATAATAGGACAGATTCATGATTCAATCAATATTGATGTTTTACCAGATGAACTCCCTCATGTAATTGAAACAATAAAAAGAATTGCTACAGAGCAATTACCAAATGCTTGGGATTGGATAATTGTCCCACTTGATATTGACATGGAAATTTGTGGGGTAGACAAGTCCTGGGCAGAAAAATTAAAATTAAATTAGAAAAAGTATTATAATATAATTATAATTTAAAATGAGCTTATACCTTAAATACAGACCAAAAGATTTGAGTCAGATCAAAGGAAATAAATCTTTAGTTGACTCACTTAATAATATGTTATCTAATAAAGAGACGTGCCCTCACACCTTTTTATTACATGGTCCAACTGGCTGTGGAAAAACTACAATAGCAAGAATAATTGCAAATGAGTTAGGATGTCATGAAAGAGATTTTATTGAAATAAATACTGCTGATCTCCGTGGAATTGATACCAGTCGTGAAATTATTAACAGAAGTCAATTTGCACCAATCCAAGGTTCCATAATGGTTTGGTTAATTGACGAATGTCATAAATTAACAAATGATGCTCAAAATGCTTTATTAAAACTTCTTGAAGATACTCCAAAACATATTTATATTATTTTATGTACTACGGATCCTCAAAAGTTGTTATCTACAATAAAAGGGAGATGTATTCAATTTCAAGTATCCCCATTAAATGATATAGAAATGTTTCAATTATTACGAAGAATTGTTAGAGATGAAAAAGAAGAATTAAACAAACAAATCTTTGATCAAATTATTGAAACAAGTCAAGGTCTTCCAAGAAATGCTATTCAAATACTTGAACAAGTATTAAATACTTCAGAAGAGGAAAGATTAACAACGGCTAAAAAAAATATTGATAATCAAACAGAAATTATTGAACTTTGCAGAGCTTTACTAAAAAATTCAAATTGGAATCAAGTTAAGGAAATTCTTGCAAGATTGAAAGGACAGGAAGCGGAATCAATTCGTAGAGTTGTCCTTGGTTATTGTCAGGCAATCTTGTTAAAATCAGAAAACGATAAGGCAGCCATGATAATAGAAGAATTTTGGGAACCTACATATGATATAGGATTCCCCGGGATTGTATATGCTTGTTATTCTATAATAAACAAATAAATAAGAAAATGACTATTCAAGATTTAAGGATTCAATTTCACAGAGAAACAGGGCATTATGCTCCTATTGATAATTATGATTACCATACCAACACTTCTATAAGTGANAAGTG
>JGI24709J26583_10003367_pt1 | contig 12648 bp, 10 predicted proteins | sample BioPla2DNA1_FD_26583 | JGI IMG/M metagenome (IMG submission 26583) | reverse complement strand
GTATATTTGGCACTCACTATTAAGAGCCAATTACAATAAAATAAGACTAAGGTAAAGAACCATAGTCTTGTTTGTTTGGTGGAGGTGAGGAGATTTGAACTCCTGTCCAGACGGGTCACCGAATGACTTTCTACATACTTAGTTTGTTATCAAGTTTCGCCTTTACAAAGTCAACAAACAAACTTATGTACCAGCAAAGCCTCTAAATTCCGTTCCACATTCGAGACACTATGTGTATCGGTTCCCTACTAAACCACGCAGGAGTTCTGATCGTAGGTCTCAGGTCCCACGGCCGCTTTCTAGCAAGCAGCGAACTGTAAATCGTATTGATCGTCAGTTATTTTTTTGTTTTCCGTTTTTAAGAAGACGAGCCTTCTGTATGCTTATCACCCCTTAACGCCGCAAGTCGAATCCTAAAACACCCCCGTATTACCGAGGAAATTTATAGAAAAATTGCTTACTTTCATAAGGTAAAATGATTATATCATTGTTTTTGCATTTATACAAATGCTTAATGCCTTGGGTTAGTTGCAGTTAGTTAAAATCTATCAAAAGTTTGTATGTTATAGGCTTGGCAAATACTTGGTTTTAAAACTACGGTTTTATTTATAGTTCATAATATGACTTATATGCGTAAGCCATTTATCTACTATATCGATGCTTGTGTAGTTGTATATCATTCTGGTTCCAACAACATCTTCTATTTCGTTTAGAATCCATTCGCCATCATTAAATATAAAGTCAATACCTACAAAATCAAAACTTAAAGAATTATACAGTTTGTTGATTATATCTTTTTGATACGGAGTGCATTCAACAATGCTAGCAGTTCCGCCGAGAGAAAAGTTGCTTCTAAAATCTTTTTCTGACCTTCTAAGCACACTGAGCGCAACTTCTCCTGCTAGTACATACACCCGCATGTCCATACCTGGAATTGAACATAATGGTTGAGCAATAACAGATTTGTCTTCTAAGTTTTTGATGACACTTGGAAAGTCGATATTGTTTTTCACTAAAAACACTTCGCTTCCACCATGCCCAGCAACCGACTTAAGTACATATGGTGGAGTAAATGTTGGAGGCGTATCGTTTATTACCCTTTCTGTTGGCATTACATCTATACCTAGGCTTTTACAAAATAGATAAGTTTTATATTTATCATTTGCTATAAATGAAGTTTTCGCATTGTTAAAACAACGGATTCCTCTAGCCTCTAAAGCTGCTGTTAAGCTTGGATTAATGGTTCTTACAATTGCAAAATCTGGAAAATCTATATTATTAGGGATAGAGTGCGCACTTTCCATAATTTTAAACTGGATGTTCAAATTATGTTTTTTGGACAGCGCTAAAATATGGTTAATGAACCATTCGTTACGCTTTGCGCCTTCATTGTCATATACGAGCCAACCTTTAATTTTATCGATATCTGCCATTATCCCAACTCTATAAATTACTAATTTTTAATATGTTTTACGCAGCTAAAGTAAGCTTGGTCATCACATGATCTATGATATGTTTACTCATATCAATACCGGTACACTCTAGTGTGGTTTTGAAATGCGGATTAGAATTTATCTCACATAAAATTGGTGTGTTATTAGGACCAAATAAAACATCCACTCCAGCAAAATCCAGCCCTGCTGCAGCACAAGCTCTAAGTGCTATTGTCTCCTCAGCTTTGGTTATTTCTATTTTTTCCATCTTGCCACCATTTGTGATATTTGACCTAAAATCATGGTTATTAAACCTAAACATTGACGCTACAACCTTACCACCTACAACATTAATACGAATGTCTTTTCCTCGACTTGCTGAAATAAACTCCTGAAATAACAGCTCTTTATGCCCCGCTTTAGCTATAACTTCTTTTGCTTCGTCAGGAGACTCAACTAGGTAAACTTGTTGCCCAAACGAGCCATATGCCTCTTTAATAACAAATGGAAAAGAAAAGGTTTCTATTACATAATCTAGGAAACTAAGGTTGTTATATCCAAATGCTTCAAAGGTCATCGGTGCACAAATAGTTCTTGGCATAGGTATGTCATACTCTTCCATACATAGCGCCGTAAGTTTTTTATTGTCGCATATTTTAATTGCTTTAGAAGAGTTAAAAACAGGGATTCCTTTCATCTCTAACTTTCTAGCTAAGATTACATCTTTATCCCAAAATAGTACAAAATCAGGTCTTTTAAAATCTTTACTATCTTTAAAGTTTTTACATAAAACTTTGTCAGATGTCACAACCTGAAGGCCAACACCCAAAGCGCTCGCACTACGTTTTAGCATCTCATACACTTCGTTAAATTTTTGCAAGTTAACAAAACAGTTAACTACCAGCCATCCGTTCACAACTTTCTCCTATTTTTCAATAGCATTAATTTTTTCCATTGCTTTATCAAGCCAGTTTCCATTAAATAATTCTATCTTTCCTTTATCACATGCAGCTGCTAAGCTTGCATCAAGTGGGATTCTTCCTAAAACATCTAATTTATATTCTTTTGCAACATCTTCTAATTTACTGTCACCAAAAACTTTAATTTCCTTCCCGCAATCTGGACACTTTACATAACTCATGTTCTCTACAATACCGATAACCGGTATCTCCATTAAATCTGCCATCTTGACAGCTTTAGCAACAATCATAGAAACAAGTTCTTGAGGAGAAGTTACAACGATAATACCATCAACTGGTATAGATTGAAATACCGTAAGTGGTACGTCTCCTGTTCCAGGTGGCATATCTATAAACATTATATCGACTTTATCCCAAATAACATCTGTCCAAAATTGTTTAACAGTATTTGCTAGAATTGGGCCTCTCCAAACTACGGGATCAGTCGCATTTTCAAGTAGTAAATTAATCGACATTACTTTAATACCCATATGACTTGTAGCTGGGAATATCCCTAAATCACATGCAGAAACTGTACCTTCAATACCAAATGCTTTTGGAATAGACGGGCCTGTTATATCTGCATCTAATATGCCTACATTTAATCCTTCTCTTTGTGCAAGCACTGCTAACATGGAAGTNACTATTGACTTACCTACNCCTCCTTTACCACTTACAACACCTATAACTTTTNTGATNTTGCTAAGTTCATTGGGCTTTTCCATTAAATCTCTTTCATCACATTCNACATGACAATCTTGACAATTATGATCGCAATCTTTACTCATTTTCAACCTTTTAATAATGTTGTTTGAATTTAATCAGCGTGGTGATTATCAACATTATTTTATATATTCAGCATATCGCCTGCTGAAAAATACTCTAGTTTGTCTTTTAAAGCTTCTTTTAGCATTTTGTATGGCTCAACACCCGTACAATGACAAGTATAATACTTTGTGTCTTGTTTGTTTAGGCTTTTTCCTAGTCTTTGTAGTACAGTTATATCTTCATCTTTTCCGCTTCCTAAACCAGATAAGTGAAATCCACTAATTACATAGTCAGGTTCTTCCCCTTCTATTTCTATAAATCTTTTGATAATGTTTGTTATGCCGTTATGNGCNCATCCTGCAATAAGTATTTTAGTCCCATTTAAGGTTATAACTAGATTTTGCTCGTGTAAAAAATCATCTTCTTTATATTCAGCGCCAACCTGTACTTTAAGTCTTTTATTTGTAGAAAACCTATCTTCTAATATTTTGACACTTGAAAAAAGTTTTAATTCATCATCAATAACTATGTCAGAGTCCACTAGTTTAATTCTAGAGCTTTTAGCTAATGATTTATCTAGTCCTATATATTCAATTCCAGATGTGCGCTCCGAATAATAGTCTCCAAAGGCTCCTTTTTTTATGTATATTACGGCTTTATAATTTATATCTAAAAATGCCTTTAGTCCCCCACCATGGTCATAGTGCCCATGAGATAAAATAACTGTATCAACTTCTTTTAAATTAATACCTAAGGCTTTTGCATTTTCTATAAATAAAGAACTAGCTCCTACATCAAATAGTAGTTTATGATTATTGNTTTCAATATATAAACTAAGTCCGTGCTCACAGCCTAAATCTTCTCTATTTGATATATTATCAACCAAACTAACTATTTTCATTAACTTGTTTCCTTATATTATGCTCGCCTATGCTTACTATTATACACCCAATTAGTATATTCTATAAAATAATTTCCTAATAAAAAAGCCTCTCGGATGAGAGACTTCAGTATCTTTGATTTTAAATTGTTTATTCAAAAGGCACTTCAAACGGTTGTTGTTTTTTGTACACAGTCCAGTGCGTAAATCCTATCTTTTTCATCTCTTCTAAAACAAGATCATATCTGGAACCGACTTCTTCTAACCTATGTGCGTCTGATGAAAAGACTATTTTTCTTCCGCCTAAATCATAATACCTTTGTAAGATTGGGATCTCTGGTAAAAACTGTAGAGTATTGTCTCGTATATGAGTATTAATTTCTATTGTCTTATCCTTTTCTATAATTTTTTTTAGCAGTATATCTATTTTTTCTTGATATTCTGGTTGCCATAAACTTGGATTTTCATATGGTGCATATCTAGTAATATATCCAATATGCCCTATTAAATTATATGGGTATGGAACATCTAAGCTCTCAATTAGTAATTCTAGGTATCTGTTATATACATCAACTTGATTTTTATTCCTGAAAAAACTAGAAAAATATGCATCTCCTCCATCTACTGTGTGTATAGAGTTTATTATCACATCAAAGTTATAGTGTTTTAGTTCCCTTTCGTATATTGGAACAGCTTTTGGACAAAACCCAGCTTCCACCCCAAACGCAAAATACATAGGCGAATGTTTGTATTTTTCTTTTANAAACTTATATACCAGCTTATATTTTGGCAGGTTCAATTGTCTTACAAACTTTTCTTTAACACCAAATTTATAGTCTCTATCAAGATGTTCTGTTATAGCAAAATAAGTCATACCGAGTTCCTCAGCACGATTTCTTAATTCTTCCATCTTTACTTTCCCATCATGGGATAATTTAGAATGCGAGTGTGAATCAACCATAACATATTCCTTCATAATTCTACATTGCTTGCATTATATCATAATATCACTACACCATTAAATAAAAACATGAACATTCTTTTACGCGAAAAAGCAATCCAAAATACTCATTTAGCACGGAAAGGCAACCTCAAAACTCCAAATATTGCACGAAAAGGCAACCTCGAAAGCTTCGAAAAAGCAAACTTCAAAAGATTGATTACACAAAAATGCAATTATTATATGCCCTTATTTTAACAGAGATTTTTTCAGCAGATTTGTTTTATTACATAAAGTTTTTATACTTACGGTTTAAGACAGCCTATGGGAACAACAAAAACACCATCATCTCGCCTATAACCATATTGAGTTGCAGTGATAACTATTTTCAAATCAGGTAAACGGATTGGGCTTTGAGTTTCCAGTTTGTTGGCTTCTTTAATTAGCCGTTCTATTTCAAGTAAATGTTTTGCGCCGTCGTCGATCTCACTTGAGCCAAGCTTAAATTCTATTAAAGCAAACCTACCATCATTAAGATGTAGTACTCCATCAGCTTCTAATCCATATCTATCACGATAATATGACATATAACCATCTAAGGCAGATGAATATATTTTTAAATCTCTAATGCATAAGGATTCAAACAAAAAGCCAAGTGTTTTAAAATCTCTGTTAAAATATTTAGGCGAAAGACCTAGTGCCGCGACTGCAATTGACGGGTCGACAAGATTTCTTTTCTTTGATGAACGAATAACTGTTTTTGAACGAATTGCTGGGTTCCATGAATCTATATCCTCTACTATATAAAGTTTTTCCAATGCGCGAATGTAGTCATTAAAGGTCGATTGGCTAATATCAAAATTTGATTTTACATCTCCCCATATTGTTTTAGTAGTGGCTAGCGTACATATATTCCGGCTATATGACTGTAAAATTGACTGCGCCCATTTCCGATTTCTTTTGACATTATCGATATTTGATATATCTACCAAATAGGTTTGTCTAAACAAATCTTTTGCGACCTCTAATTGCGAGCGCTCTGTGGGATTTGAAAGGCTTTTAGGCCAACCGCCACGACATATGGCAAAAATCACATCATCAATTGACATATCGGATACACATCCATCAAATGAGTCTGGATTATCAAATAATTGTATAAGAGACACCGAACCATTTGATTCTTCACTTTCGTATAAGCTCATAGGATACATTTGTAAGCGACTAATTCGCATCGTTCCAGTATGCGGTGTCTCAACCTCCTTTGAAGATGAACCCGTGAGAATGTATAATCCATTTTTTCTCTCATCGTCTATAGATTTTCTAATTGCACCCCACAGTTTAGGAGCATCCTGCCATTCATCAAACAATATTGGCGTTTCTCCTATTAACAATTTACTTGGAGCATTTGTAGCAACTGAAAGCAGATTTTCTCGTAAATCTTCATCTTGAAATTCTATTACACTTTTTGATTTTTGTTTGGCTGATGTTGTTTTGCCACAACCTTTAGGTCCTACTATTAACGTTGCACCAAAAGATTCCAACTTTAAATCTAACAACTCATCAATAACTCTTTTTTTATAGTCCATACACAACTCCTTACTGATTTGATAATACCATATACGCTAGCATTTTTCAAGACGTTTTGTTATGATTTGAGGCTTTTTATTGTTATGATTTGAGGCTTTTTGTTGTTATGATTTGAGGTATTTAACTTTACACATTTGAGATGTTTTGTTTTACACATTATGCTTGCCAATAGAATCGAACATAAAAGCCGAAAGTTTGAAATGTCAATGAAAACGGTCCAATTTTATATTGAAATGTCAACGGATATGCTCCTCTTTTATATTGAAATGTCAATGAATATTCGCTGCAATTGTATTGAAATGTCAATATAGTTATTGTTAGCAGGTCTTGAAACTTGTAAAAATCTTTAAATAGAGATTCTGTTTATATTCCTAAATTGATATTGCTTATATCGTGAAATTAGAAAGAGCAGAGCGTCTGAGCTCTTTGTTTTTTATAAAACAATATAACTATAAACTAAGTGTCGTTACATTTCCTCTGGGGCTTCTATGCCTAGAAGGGATAATCCTTCTTTTAGCACAACTGCAGTCGAACAAACTAACGCAAGCCTTGCATTACTTACGCCAAGTTTTCCATCTATAATTCTATTTTCGAGATAGAACTTGTTAAATGCTTTTGCTACATCAATTAAATATCTGGTTAATATGCTTGGTTCATACTTATCTAAACTAATAGATAAAATTTCACCAAACTGCTCTAGTATTGAGATTAGTGTGTAACTGGATTCGTTTTCAATACTACTAAAATCAGCCTCAATTTCTCCTGAAGGAATGTTTTTTATATCTACTTCAGCCTTCCTTAAAACGCTATTACATCTTGCGTTTGTGTACTGTACATACGGGCCAGTTTCACCATCAAAGTTTAGTACTTCATCATATGAAAATACAGTATCTTTAATTCTACCACTACTTAATGCAAAGAATATTACGGCTCCCACACCGACTTGTTTGGATACCGTTTCTTTATTATTTAAGTGTGGTGACTTTGCTTTAATAATGTCTAAACTTTGCTCTTCAGATCTATCTAAAACATCTTTTAACCATACGACATTTCCAGCCCTTGTTGACATCGAACCACTTTCAAGAGATACCATTCCAAATGGGATGTGGATTAAATCTTTTGCCCATTCATAACCCATTAACTCTACAACTTTAAATACTTGCTTGAAGTGTAAGTTTTGCTGATATGCAACTACATATAAGTTCTTCCAAAAGTCGTAAGTCTTCTTTCTATAAAAAGCTGCAGCTAAGTCGCGGGTCGCATATAGCGTAGCACCATCNGATCTAACCAGCAGACATGGGGGCATCTGATACTCATCTAGATTGACAATCTCAGCTCCCTCAGAAACTTCTATTAAGCCTTTTTCACGAAGTTCATTTAACACTGGCTCCATCTTGTCGTTATAAAAGGATTCTCCAGCATAACTATCAAACTTAATGTTAAGTCTTTTGTATACCTTTTCTACTTCTACTAAAGTAAGCTCTTTAAACAACTCAAATAGTTTTAGTGCTTCTTTATCTCCGTCTTCTATCTTTTTAAACCATGCTCTTGCCTTATCATCTAAGTCCTTATCTTTTTCAGCTTCTCTATGATACTTTACATATAAGTCATTAAGACCCATAATGCCCGTTTCACGAATAGTTTTTTCATCGCCCCACATCTTGTATGCGACAATAAGCTTTCCAAACTGAGTGCCCCAATCGCCTAGATGATTTATGCCAACGGCATTGTACCCCCTCTTTTTATATATGCGATATAGCGCTCCACCTAAAACGGTAGTCATTAAGTGCCCGATATGAAAGGGTTTTGCAATATTTATAGAACTATAGTCTATACAAACAGTTTTGCCCTTACCTTCATCAGATGACCCGTATTTTGCACCTTGTTTTCTGATGTTTTCTATTAGATAAAGAGATTCTTTTTTCTTATCAAACTTAAAGTTTAAATATCCGTTAATAGCTTCTACACTTTCAAAAGGATGAGATTTGTCTAAAATTTTATTTTTAATCTCTTCAGCTATCATAACGGGAGATTTTCTTAATGTTTTTGCAAACCTAAAGCAAGGTAACGCATAATCACCCTTAGATAAATCCTGAGGTCTTTCAATTAACTCGTATATTGCCTCCATGGGCATACCTTCAATCTCTATATATTCTGCAACTTCTCTTTTTTTATCTCTCATACCTAGCATATCCTATTATTTTATTTATCTTGCACTTCCGTTTCCTGGATTTTAAATATCTTTACTTTCTTACCTAGCCCTTCTGGATGGGTTGCGTCTGTTATGAACACTTGCTTGCCATCTAGTGTTTTAAGTAATGCTTTCTTTCTATCATCATCGAGTTCTCCCATAACATCATCAAGTAAAAAGACTGGACTTTCTTTATGTCTACTGCCCATTATTTCTGCAGATGCAAGCTTTAAAGAAAGCACGGCTGTTCTTTGTTGACCTTGCGAACCAAATCTTCTAAGATCGATGCCGTTTGCTACAACCTTTAAATCATCTCTATGAGGACCGACATTTGTATATCCATTTTCAACATCTCTATCGTATACATCGGCGGTTAGTCTTTTTAACTCCTCAAACGTTTCTCCATGAATAGGTTCTGTCTCATACGCAATAGTCAGTTCCTCTTCGCCTAAAGTTAGTTCTTTATGTATTTTTGTAGCAAGTGGAGTTATTTCTTCTATGAACTTTTTTCTTTCATCTATTATGAATGCTGCACATCTTAATAAATCATCGTCCATCGCCTCTATTATGTTTTTTAGAGTGGGTTTGTTTTTATATTCTTTGAGCACCTTATTTCTTTGCTCTAATTGAGATTCAAATCTTTGCAAGGTATAAAAGTATGTTTTTGATTGCTGACAAATACTAATATCTAAAAACCTTCTTCTCTCTGAAGGGCCACCTTTTATTAGACAAAGCTCTGAAGGAGCGAAAAATATTACTTGTAACACCCCCATAAGGTCGCCTATTCTTGTAAGGGGCATACCATCGACACTAATTCTTTTGTTACCATTTTCATCTATCTGGGTTTGTATAACATGCCTTGAGTATTTTTTCTTTACAACGATACATATTTCCGACCCACCTTTTGAATCCCATTTAACATATTCCTTGTTGTCACGATTTCTAGACCCTTTCCCTACAGCAGATAAATATATGCTATCTATAAGATTAGTTTTTCCAGCAGCATTTCCACCAGTAATTAAGTTAATGCCAGGACCAGGGGAGATATCTACCACCCCATAGCTTAGAAAGTTTTTTAAAATTATTCTATCTACTAACATATATCCTTTCCTAAACTCTTTATAATATTACTCCGCGTTACTTTATCGCTGTTATATTACGTATGCCAATCTATAGACTGTTATAAATGCACCCTTAACTCTTATGCCTTAAGTTTGCGCTTTTTCTTATTTGATCTCCGATATATCATATGGAGTTGTTTGATATACGTAGTGATTTAGCCAGTTGTAAAATAACAAATTCGCAGTTCCTACCCAGCGCATATCAATATTATTTACATCACCATCTATAAAATAGTTGGCGGGCTGATCTATTTCCATTCCCTTGCCAATGTCTCTTATATACTCTTTTTGAAGGGAGTCTCTATCATACTCTGAATGACCGAAGAAGAAAAACTTCTTATTATCTTTTGATTTAGCGATAGATAACCCGCAATCTGGACCTTCCGCCAAGACTCTAAGATTTGGATGTTTTTTTACCTCGTCTTCGATGACTTTTGTATGCCTTGAATGTGGTATATAAAAAGTATCATCTAACCCTTTTAAAAGCAACTCATGTTTTTGCACTGCTTTATTCGGGAAAACTCCAAACATCTTTTTAGGAAGTGTCTTTTTGTCTATATCATAAAAGTGCTTTATTGCAGCTTGTGCACCCCAGCAAATAAATACTGTGGATGTAACATTTTTCTCGGTATAGTTTAATATCTCAGTTAACTCCTGCCAGTACTTGACTTCTTTGAACGCAAGCGTTTCTACTGGAGCCCCTGTAACTATCATCCCGTCGAACTTCATATTCTTAACTTCTGAAAAAGTTTTGTAAAACTTATCTAAGTGCTCTTGGCTGGTATTTTTGCTTTCGTATGACTCCATTGCAATTAAGGTAATATTAACTTGTAGAGGCGAGTTTGATAGAAGTCTCATAAGCTGAACTTCTGTCTCTATCTTAGTAGGCATCAAGTTTACAATTGCAATTTCAATTGGTCTTATGTCCTGCGTAATTGCTCTTTTAGGTGTCATGACGAAGATATTTTCTTTCTTCAAAACGCCAAATGCTGGTATCTCTTTAGGTATTACTATTGGCATATATCCCTCCGTTTACTATGTGTTTCAGTATCATTTTTAATTGTTTTTATATCCTATACGGCAGATACTATCAATAATCCGATATGTTGTTTTATTTTTGTGATGCTTCTAAAGCTTGTAAAACATCATTTATTATATCTTGTTCGGCTTCAATTCCGACTGACAGTCTTATCATCTCTGGAGCGACTCCAGCAGCTATCAAGGCTTCATCTGAAAGTTGCCTGTGAGTTGTTGATGCAGGGTGTAATGTACAACTTCTAGCATCTGCAATATGCACAGCAATTCTAATTAATTTAAGAGCCTTTTGGAACTTAACAGCAGCTTCTCTTCCTCCTTTTATCCCAAAAGAAAGCATGCCTGCTACGTAACCTTTATACAGATACTTTTGTGCTTTTTTATAATCTTTATCACTTTCTAGCCCCGCATATTTAATCCACTTAACTAGCGGATGTTTTTCCATAGCCTTAGCAAGTGCTAGTGTGTTTTGGCTATGCTTTTCCATCCTTAGATGAAGGGTTGTCATACCATTAAAAGTTAAAAATGCAGTCATCGGCGACATCACAGCACCAATATCTCTATTTACAACCATTCTAGCTCTTGTTATATATCCCTGACGTCCAAAATCTTTGCCAAACACAAGACCGTGGTAGCTATTATCTGGCTTATTAAAGTCTGGATATCTCTTGTTCCCTAGATACTCGAAATTACCTGCATCNATGATAAGCCCACCTAGAGCTATTGCATGTCCNTCTAAATATTTGCTAGAAGAATGTACTACTACATTCGCACCAAACTCAATAGGTCTACATAGGTATGGAGACGCTATGGTATTATCTACCATGAACACAATCTTATGCTTTTTAGCTATTTTGGATAACTTTTCAAAGTCTGCTACAACGCCTGCAGGATTTGCAATAGTTTCTACAAATATGACCTTTGTCTTCTCATCAACAAGTTTTTCTATGTCCGATTCAGTTGCATCTAGGTCATAGAATCTACACTCTATCCCCTGCCTTTTATATGTTACTGCAAACAGATTATATGTTCCGCCGTACAAAGCTGATGGTGCTAAGAAATTATCGCCAGCATTACAAAGAGCAAGCATGGCAACATTAACAGCAGACATCCCAGATGCCAAACTAAGTGCGCCCACCCCACCTTCTAGAGCTGTAATTTTTTCTTCTAAACATGTACATGTTGGATTCGATATACGATTATACATATATCCTGGTGTTGTTAGATCAAATATGCCAGCAAGCTCTTCTGGCGAATTATATGCATATGTGGTGGATAAAACTATTGAAGGGACTCTTTCTTCACCATTATCTGGTGTATATCCCGCTTGAACGCATAGTGTTTCTTTATTTTTCATTTTTGCTCCTCTTGTTAATCTTATATATTCTATCTTTTTATCGCATACACGTAGTAATTTATTTATTAGCCAGTTTGTTTACAAAACTATCTGTCTCTTTCTTTTAAGTGCCTTTCCATCTCCCGTTTTACTTCTCTTTCCATAATGGTACGCCTCTTATCTGGAGCATCTTTTCCTTTAGCAAGTGCTATTTCGATTTTAACAAGGCCTTGTTTTAAATACACTTTAACGGGAACGATTGTGTATCCTTTTTCTAAAACTTTTTGTCTTAGTTTTCTAATTTCATACTTATGAAGAAGCAAGCGTCTCGTTCTTCTAGGCTCTGGGTTAAAGTGACTTCCCTTTGAATATGGTGAGATGTGAGTATTGATCAGCAT